>ENA-ORTG01003824-ORTG01003824.1-human-gut-metagenome-genome-assembly--contig:-NODE-3824-length-10263-cov-2.330819_pt1 | contig 10263 bp, 9 predicted proteins | sample MGYA00241906_ERZ509176 | MGnify/ENA primary metagenome ERZ509176 (study PRJEB26280, sample SAMEA2338811) | human gut metagenome | biome: human gut; feature: human-associated habitat; material: faeces... | reverse complement strand
AACTGCTTTGCCTCTGATCTTTTTGGCAACCAGATTTGCTACCACAACCAACGAGATACTTACAAGAGACTTCACAACGCTGATGGCCACACCATAAGAATAGTCCATATTCTGAAGACCAATCCTGTAAGTGTAAAGATCGAGAACCTCGATATTTGGTGCTGTTAGTGAGTTCTTAAACAGAAGATACTGTTCATATCCTGTGTTAAGGAAGTTACCTACATTCAAAATGAATAACACCACAAAGGTCTCCATCATTGCAGGTAATGTTACATGAAGAGCACATTGAAGATATCCAGCTCCATCTACCCTTGCTGCTTCATACTGTTCCTGGTCAATTCCCGAAATAGCTGCCATATAGATAATGGAGTTCCATCCCAATGTTTCGGCCATCACCAACATCACTCCGGACCACCTGGACCGCCATAAGACCATGGACTGCTACATCCAGGTAAAGGAGGGGATCGCCAGGAACCAGACAGAAGAGGATTCCTGTGTATTAAATTATGACGATCCGGAGCTCCGTGCCTTTGGCTCCACCTTAAAGAGCAAGGTGATCTACTTCAGCCGGAGGGAAAAGCTGGACCAGGGCGTATATATGGACGGCGACAGGATCGTATACCGCCACGGCGGAAAGACGGAGCCTGTGCTGGATGTCAAGGATCTCCAGATCATCGGCGGCCACAACCATGAAAATGTGATGACAGCTGTGGCCATCTCCCTCCAGATGGGCGTGCCCATCCCTGTGATCCGCGAGGCCTGCATGGCCTTTAAGGCGGTGGAGCACCGGATCGAGTTCGTGCGGGAGCGGTTCGGAGTCACCTACTATAACGATTCCAAGGGAACCAATCCGGATGCTGCAATCAAAGGCATTCAGGCAATGAACCGTCCGACACTTCTGATCGGCGGCGGTTATGACAAAGGTTCCAGCTATGATGAATGGCTGAATGCCTTCGACGGCAAAGTACGTTATCTGGTATTGATCGGCCAGACACGCGACAAGATCAAAGAGGCAGCAGAGCGCCTCGGTGTATGTCCGTGCATCTTATGTGAAAACCTTGAAGAGGCAGTAAAGGTATGTGCAGAAAAGGCAAATCCGGGAGATGCCGTTCTTCTTTCACCGGCATGTGCAAGCTGGGGACAGTTTGACAACTATGAACAGCGCGGAGATATGTTTAAAGAATATGTCAGAAACCTGTAATCGCTGTGGCAGGGCAATAAATATTGATTTCATAAGACCAGATTCCGCTTGGAAATGAACGGGATCTGGTCTTTTGCATATAATAACAGCAAGAGTCCCTGAGGGAGTGGAATGTTTGGATGAAATTCACGTAATCGGGGGAAACTGTCTTCATGGAAATATAACCGTTCAGGGTTCTAAAAATACGGTGCTGCCGTTGATGGCGGGAGCGCTTCTTTATCGTGGCATCAATGTACTGAAAGCCTGTCCGCGAATTACGGATGTTTTTTATATGGAAGAAATTTTACGCGCGCTGGGGGCGGAAACATGGTGGGAAGACCATGATTTGTATCTGGACTGTACCCATGCAGACGGAAGTCATGTGCCGGAAATATACAGCGGCAGGATGCGCAGTTCAATCATTCTTCTGGGACCGATTCTTGCCAGAAATCAGCAGGCGGAGATAGGCTATCCGGGCGGCTGTGTGATCGGGAAGCGACCGGTGGATCTTCATCTTTATGTATTAAGGCGTTTTGGGGCGGAAATAAAAGAAGAAGAGAAAAAAATAACGGTCTCCTGTAAAAAGCTTTGCGGGACGGAAATCGTTTTTTCGAAAAGGAGTGTCGGGGCAACAGAACAGGCGATTCTGTGTGCGACGCTTTCAAAAGGTACTACCACGCTTCGAAACTGTGCCAGAGAGCCGGAAATCGTATGGCTCTGCCGTTTTCTGAATGCAATGGGGGCAAAGATCGAAGGAGCAGGAGAGGATTGTATCTGCATCGAGGGAACAGAAAAACTTTGTGGTACGAAGATGCAGATTCCGGCGGACCGGATCGTGACCGGTACGTATCTCTGTGCAGCTGCCGCTACCAGAGGACACATCGTGATCGAGAATGCACCGGAGGGGGAACTGGATGCCTTCCTTCAAGTATATCGGAAAATGGGTGGACAATATGAATGGAACAGTGGTAAACTAATAGCGGACGGAAGCCAGGTGCGCTTTTCCCTTCCGTTTCTGGAGACAGAGGTCTATCCGGGATTTCCCACAGATCTGCAGTCACCGCTTCTGGCGGTTCTGGCAACTGTTCCCGGTAAAAGCATAATAAAAGAAAATATATTTGAAAATCGTTTTAAGGTCTGCAATGAACTATGCAAAATGGGCGCAGATATTCGGGTGGACGGAAACACAGCAGTTGTCTGTGGAGGAAGACTGCATGGAAACTGTGTTTATGCAGAGGAACTCAGAGGAGGCGCGGCACTTCTGGTGGCGGCGCTTGCAGCAGAGGGAAGTTCTGTGATACGCGGATGTTCTTTTATCCGGCGCGGATATGAGGACATAGGCGGCGACCTTAAGAAATTAGGCGGTTTGATAACAGAGGATACAGGTACTGTTTTTTATGAGAACATCCAATTATAAAAAAATTAAATTCACAAAAAGTGCAGCGAAAAAGACCGGGCTGGCAGTTGGGGCAATTCTGCTCGCCGGGATTATTTTTTTCTTTTCTTTTTTTCATGTAACGCATGTCGAAGTTATGGAAAATACCCACTACAGTAAGAAAGAGCTGAAAAAAATGATTCTGACAGGGGCTTTTTCCTCGAATTCGATACTGGCACCGATTACATGTTCCAAAGCAAAAGTGGAGAATGTGCCGTATGTGGAATCGTATTCCGTCAGCCGTTCCGGAAGAAATTCCATCGTGATCGGTGTGAAAGAAAAAAATGTGGTCGGCTGTATTCCGTATCTTGACAGTTATATTTATTTTGACCGTAATGGCAAATTTATTGAAAGCAGCAGGACGAGAGATGAATCTGTACCGTATTTCGAGGGCATTACCGTCAAGAAGACTGTTATGAATGAGAAGATTCCAATCAAGGATACAGTACTGAATACAGCAGTTGCATTATCCACAATCTTTGCAAAAAATGACATGATACCGGATTATATTGAACTGGATGAAGATTACTCGATTAATCTGATATACGGTGATATTACGGTAAAACTTGGCAAGGACCGCTATCTGGAGGATAAAATGAGTCGGACGATTGCAATCCTTCCGCAGATCACCGGTGAGAAGGGAATCCTTCACATGGAAAATATCACAGAATCTTCCAAGACCGTTACCTTTGAGAAGGAAGAGGAAGAAGTGACAGCCGAGAACTGGACAGGCGGTTACGACGAGAATGGCGATTATACCGGTGACGGTGAATATGATGAGAATGGCAAATACGTCGGAGCGAAACCGAAGACAGAGCTTGATTATGCAAAAGAAAACTGGATTGGTGGCTATGATGAAGAAGGCGATTATACAGGTTCCGGTGAATATGACGCGGATCTGAACTACGTTGGCGCAGAACCGACACAGGAACTGATCGACAGTTTCGGAGACTGGAAGGGCGGCTACAACGAATCCGGCGGCTTCGACGGTGTCAGCGAGTATGACCGGGACGGCAATTATGTAGGGCCGATGCCGGACAATGCGGGAAACAGCGGTACGGATTCCACCGACAGTTCTGATGGGTCTGAAAACGATAACTCGGATGAAACGGATGAAGACCAGGATTATTCAGAAGATGACAGTTACAGCGATGAGTCTTACGGAGAGTATGATGGATGGGATTCCGGATACTCAGATGAAAGTGATTACGAATAGCCGTACATGGCGAATAATCGTGAAAAAAGTATAAAAAAACCAAAATAGTGGTTGATTAATTCAAAAAAAAAATATATGATATATCTATATGTAGCCTGATACGCTAATGTCAGGAAAATAAAGGAGGAAGTACATTGTTAGAGATTATGTCGAATGAAGCTGAGTCCTCCGCTAAGATTATTGTAATCGGCGTGGGCGGAGCTGGAAATAATGCAGTAAACAGAATGGTTGAAGAAGCCATCGGAGGAGTTGAATTTGTTGGTGTAAACACTGATAAACAGGCTCTGACACTTTGCAAGGCTCCAACAGTACTTCAGATTGGTGAAAAGATTACAAAGGGTCTCGGCGCAGGCGCACAGCCGGAAGTTGGCCAGAAGGCAGCCGAGGAGAGCATAGAAGAAGTTAAACAGTTGATTGAAGGCGCTGACATGGTATTCGTTACCTGTGGTATGGGCGGTGGTACCGGTACAGGTGCTGCTCCGGTAATCGCAGCAGCAGCCAAAGAAATGGGAATCCTCACCGTAGGTGTTGTTACGAAGCCTTTCCGTTTCGAAGCAAAGACACGTATGAACAATGCTCTTTCCGGAATCGAAAATCTGAAGAAAGCTGTTGATACACTGATCGTCATCCCGAATGACAAATTACTGGAGATCGTAGATCGCCGTACAACGATGCCGGAAGCACTCCGCAAAGCAGACGAAGTTCTGCAGCAGGCAGTTCAGGGCATCACAGACCTGATCAATCTGCCGGCACTGATCAACCTTGACTTTGCCGATGTACAGACAGTTATGACAGATAAAGGAATTGCTCATATCGGTATCGGACAGGGCAAAGGTGATGACAAGGCTCTTGAAGCAGTTAAGCAGGCAGTTGCCAGCCCTCTGCTTGAGACAACCATCGCAGGTGCATCTCACGTTATCATCAACATTTCAGGTGACATCACACTTATGGATGCGAGTGATGCAGCAGAATATGTACAGGATCTTGCAGGTGAAGATGCAAACATCATCTTCGGTGCAATGTATGATGATTCCAAGTCAGATGAAGCAACTATCACAGTTATCGCAACAGGTCTTCACAATGTAGGTGGAACACAGAGCAAGCTTCAGTCAAGACTGGAACATAAAGCAGCTATGATGAACGGTGGATCTGGAATGGGAGCAAGCAATATTTCACGTCCACAGTTTAATCCGGGAGAATACAGCAATGTAGAAAGACCGGTATACGGAGGCAGACCGGTACAGCAGCAGACTACACAGGTACCGCCGCTTCAGAGTGCAAGAACTCCACAGAGCAAGGTGAAAGAGCAGTCTATCAAGATTCCGGATTTCTTCAAGAAATAAGAATGAAATAACAGGGAAGCAGTAAGAAATTACTGTTTCCCTGTTTTTTATAGTTTACTGTTCATAGCGTACCATTTCGCGTCGCAGTCTCTGCATAATTTTCTTTTCAAGTCTTGATATGTAAGACTGGGAGATCCCAAGAAGATCGGCCACTTCTTTCTGCGTTTTTTCTTCCCCGTCGGGGGTTCCAAGTCCGAATCGCATTTGCACGATTACCCGTTCCCTGTTTGAAAGCCGTCCGATGGCTTTCCCAAGAAGTTTGTGTTCTGCTTCGGTTTCCATATCACGATAAATGGTATCTTCTTCAGTTCCAAGAATATCGGAGAGAAGAAGCTCATTTCCATCCCAGTCAACATTGAGCGGTTCATCGATGGAGACCTCCAGTTTGGTCTTGTTATTCCGGCGCAGATACATGAGGATCTCATTTTCAATACAACGGGAGGCATAGGTGGCAAGTTTGATATTTTTCTCTGGATTGAAGGTATTGATTGCTTTGATCAGTCCAATCGTGCCGATGGAGATCAGGTCTTCTACGCCCACACCGGTATTGTCAAATTTTTTCGCTATATATACAACCAGACGCAGGTTATGTTCAATAAGAAGCTTTTTTCCTTCTTCATCCTGCCCGCCTCCGAGAAGGGAAATGGCATGACCTTCTTCTTCACTGCTAAGTGGGAGCGGCAGGATATCTGTCCCTCCTATGTAATGGATTTCCTGCTTTTCCGGGAAGAAAACACTGCGGAAAGAGGGAATCATTTTCAATTTAAAACAATCTGAAACAGCAACTTTTATCATCATTATAATCCTCCTAACAATCTTCAGGATGCAATAGCATTTCATATTTTCCGTTTCCAAAATTCTTCTGTTCGGAAATACCGATCAGTGGAGAATGGATCAAAAATTCAGATTCTCCTGTTATTCTCATCTTCTTGACAGAAAAAACAGGAAGAATACTGGTCGTCTTCTGTATAGTCCGGTACGGGATGTACCGGAGTCTTCCAGGTGAGATTTGGGAAGAAATCTTCTGACAGGCGTCTTTGCTGATAATATGAACCGGCTTTCCGGTCAGTGGATCAGAAAGATGATTACCACTGTCCAGAAAGGCTTTCAGATGAAAATCTTTTCCATTTACAGTTAAAATCACATCAAAACTATGATCTTGTGATTTCCATAGTTTCTTTAGAAACAAAAGTCCATGATATAAAAGAAAAAAACCACAGATGCCAAGGGTGAAAAGAAAAGATATGATCCGGAAAAATTTTCCAAAATAAAGACGGAGCCAACTCATGATACCTCCAAGAAGAAAGCTTGCAAGATAGAGCAGAATCCATGCTTTGAAAAAAACGGGAAATGTCCGGATTTTCAATCCGATCACTGTCATACAGGAATTTACCAGGAAAAACAGCAGGATATAGCGGGTCCATACCGGGCATGGAAAAAATAAAATGGCACAGGTCAGTAGTGAACCGGTAAAGGAACCGGCAAGAAGACTTCCATAAGTGGCAGAACATGGAAATACTTTTTTTACTGCCAGAAGAATCAGAAAATCCATCATCATATTTTCCAGAAACAATACATCCAGATATACTTCATACTGCATAGTCTTATCCTTCTTTCTCTTTAGCTGCTAAATAGATTTGGTACTTAAGCATGCTTTATTATAGAAAAGATGTGTTTCGGATTTTGTCAGAAGATGGAAAAAACAGAATAATTTTATTCGACATGCTGAAATGCTGGATTTTTTTAAAGAATTGTCGAAAAAGACAGGAAAAGACCGGCGTTCCATGTCGGAAGCCGGTCTCTGGAAAGATAAGATCGGTATTTATCTGTCGTCACGATCCCATTTGTCAGCAAGATTCTGGATCTGTGACTCGAATTTTGCAAGATCTTTGTTTGCAAGACCTTCATTTTTAAGCACAACATCCATGAGGTGTTTGGCTGCCGCAACCACGCGGTTGAATGCAGTAAGAGCACGTGCTTTGGCCGGCTTTTCAACTGCTTTTTTCGGAAGCCTGATACCTTCAGAAAGGATGGTATCGGTTGCGAGATCAACACAGCCTCCGGAGTATGGTGCAAATGCCGGAATGCCGAAACGGTCTGTGATGGTAGCAGCGAAAGAATCTGTAACCGTATCCTCTCCATGTACAACAAAGATGTGGGATGGTTTTTCTTTGAATCCATCAATCCAGTTCAGAAGACCATTCATATCGGCATGTCCGCTGATTCCTGCAAGGACTTCAATACGGGCATTAACCTCTACATTTTCGCCAAAGAGCCGGACTGATTCCGGTTTGCTTTCGACAAGCTTGCGGCCAAGAGTGCCAACTGCCTGATAGCCTACGAAGAGGATCGTGCATTCTTTTCTCCAGAGGTTGTGTTTCAGATGATGGCGGATACGGCCGGCTTCACACATTCCGGAAGCAGAGATGATTACTTTTGGTTTGTCATTGAAGTTGATCATTTTAGATTCTTCACTGGTGATCGTGGTTTTCAGTCCCTGGAAAAGAAGAGGGTTGATTCCTTTACTTATCAGAGCCATTGCATCCTCATCAAAGCAGGACTGTACATTTTTCTGGAAAACGTTGGTTGCTTCGATTGCCAGAGGACTGTCTACATAAACCTCAAAATTCTGATATTCCGGCAAAAGATTATTTTCTTTGATCTCACGGATAAAGTATAAAAGTTCCTGGGTTCTTCCTACTGCGAAAGATGGAATGACTACATTTCCACCTTTGGTAAAGGTTTCGCGCAGGACTCTGGTAAGCTCCTTAATATAATCCGGTTTTACAGTAGAATGGACCCGGTTTCCGTAGGTGGATTCGATGACAAGATAATCGGCTGCATCCACATGCTGCGGATCTTTGATGATCGGCTGGTCAATATTTCCGACATCTCCGGAAAATACGATCTTCTTGGAAATACCGTTTTCTGTGATCCAGACTTCAATGCAGGAAGAACCAAGCAGATGACCGACATCTGTGAAGCGGAGTTCGATTCCTTCACAGAGCTGGATCGTCTGGTTATAATCGATCGGCGCAAGAAGTGCAACTGCATTCATGGCATCCTGTACAGTATAAAGTGGTTCGTAAAGCGGAGCACCGGAACGAAGTGCCTTCCGGTTCCGCCATTCTGCTTCGGATTCCTGGATATGTGCACTGTCACGGAGCATAATGCTGCACAGATCAGAGGTGGCGAATGTACAGATGATTTCTCCTTTAAAACCATTTTTTACAAGCAGAGGAATCTTGCCGGAATGGTCAATGTGTGCATGCGTTAAGAGGATATAGTCGATCATGGAAGGATTGATCGGGATTTCCTGATTCTCATATAGATCAGGTCCCTGTTCCAGTCCACAGTCTATTAGAATATGTTTTCCACATGCTTCAAGATAATGGCAGCTTCCAGTTACTTCATGGGCGGCACCGATAAAAGTAAGTTTCATATACTCAACCCCTTTGCGTAAAAATTATTTTAGTATATTATACTATAATTTAAAGAAAAATGATAGAAAATCAGACAATATTACTAAGATGTATATTCTTTCAGAAGAGTATGGGAAAAGTCAAGGAGCGATATTTTTAATATTTTAGTGGGAATCGAATAAATAAAAACAGTTTTGAGAAAAATTTATACCAGTAAAGATTTGGAGGTTTATTGAGATGGTACTTAATAAAGTAGAAATCTGTGGTGTAAATACAGCAAAGCTTCCCCTGCTTAGCGACGGGGAAAAAGAGGTGCTTTTTGAGAAGATCAAAGCGGGGGATGAGGAGGCAAAAGAACAGTATATCAAAGGAAATCTACGTCTGGTACTCAGTGTGATCAAACGCTTTTCGGGAAGCAGTGAAAATCCGGATGATCTGTTTCAGATCGGGTGCATCGGGCTTATCAAGGCCATCGATAATTTTGATCTGTCGCAGAATGTGAAGTTTTCAACTTATGCTGTTCCCATGATCATAGGTGAAATCAGACGCTATCTGAGGGATGACGGGATGCTTAAGGTGAGCAGAAACCTGAAAGAGAACTGTGCCAGAATTTATTCTGCGAGAGAAGCACTGGAAAAAGAACTGGGACGTGAACCGATACTGGAGGAAGTTGCGAAAGCGACAGAACTTTCAGTAGATGAAGTGGTGATGTCGATGGAATCAGGAGCTGAAGTGGAATCTTTGCACAAAATTATCTATCAGGGAGATGGAAATGATATTTCGCTTATGGACAGGCTCCAGGAAAAAGAAAATGGACAGGATGCAGCACTGAACAGGATTTTTCTGGATGAAATCCTGAAAAAACTGGATGCAAGAGAACGTCAGCTGATCGGTATGAGATATTTTAAGGATATGACGCAGACAGAGATTGCGGCAGAGATGGGAATTTCCCAGGTCCAAGTGTCAAGGATGGAAAAGCGGATTCTGAAGGAACTTAAAAAGCAGGTATAAGCAGATGGGAGTAATTAACTCACCGCTTGTAGAAGGTGGAGTATTCTCTGAAGAGGTAAATAAAAAAGAGGTTACTGTGAACGGAGTGAACAGTAACAAAAAGAGTGTGCGGATTACTATATTGCACACTCTTTTTGCTATAATATCTTTATTGTTATATATCGTAAGTTATACAGTTCTCTGTGATCTGAAGATCACATTTTTGTATTTCAGAAGGGCTGTCTGAAGAATCAGTCCTACTACACCACAGGAAACTACTTCTCCGATACCTACGGTAAGCATCATAAGCGGAATCGGAAGATTTACTCCGTATCCGAAGTGAAGTACGAATGGCACGATGACTGCATTGGAAACAATCGGCGGGATCGGCGCAAGAAAACGGTTGCAGCTGCGGAGTCTGTAAGTAAATACTGCTCCGATCAGTGTTGCGATGCTTCCGAAAATAATGTCTACAGGAATGGCACCGCCAAAGAGATTGGCAATGATACATCCCACAAATAACCCCGGAATCGCAGCCGGTGTAAAGAATGGCAGGATGGTCAGTGCTTCCGAAAAGCGAATCTGAATTTCGCCATAGCTGAGTGGTGCGAATAAAAGAGTCAGAACCACATAAATAGCTCCGATCACTGCTGCTTCTGCCAGAAACTGAGTACCTT
>ENA-ORTG01003819-ORTG01003819.1-human-gut-metagenome-genome-assembly--contig:-NODE-3819-length-10279-cov-4.855536_pt1 | contig 10279 bp, 6 predicted proteins | sample MGYA00241906_ERZ509176 | MGnify/ENA primary metagenome ERZ509176 (study PRJEB26280, sample SAMEA2338811) | human gut metagenome | biome: human gut; feature: human-associated habitat; material: faeces... | reverse complement strand
CCTCTGCGGAGGCGACAAGGGGGCTTTGCGGTCGCCCCCTTGACCCCTTCGCAGCACACGCCCATGTTTCTTGGTTATTTATGTTGCAGGGAGATTCGCACGCAGCGCGACTGATGCGCTCATTCGCCCCGTTTCGGCAGCAGAATCCAAACTTTCGGCATCAGCAGCACCAGCACGAACAGTACCTTGCAGAGCAATCCATAGGCGCCGCTTGCCTGCGCAATCGCGGGAACGCCCAGAATCGGCAGAAAGGCAAGCGCGAACAACACATCCCAGACAATTCCTGCAAGTTTCAGATTACCGTCATAGCCCGTGCGGAATTTCAGTATCGTCAGCACGGCAAAGGCAAGCAGCAGCACGCAGACGGGAATGCAGTACAGCGCGTCTGCATAGACCACGCCGTGTTCCGTGCTGAAATCCATGAAAATCAGAGCCGCCGCAGAGACGCAGAAGCACAGCAAGCCCACAATCGTCATCATCAGCTTATCAAGTGTTTTCATGTTTTTCTCCCTTCTTCTGCTTTTTCAGCATCGTCTCGATATTCTCATTGAGCTTCCCCAGCACCTTCACCGCTTCGGACAGCATCGCGTATTCGCCAAGCGTCGGGTCAACCAGCAGCAGCACGTCCGGGGCGGTGGTCGAGGGCATCAGGCGCTTGTCCGTCATCGCCATCGCGGGGATAAACGCCGCCTGATCGGGCATGTACTCCGCGTTCAGCTTCATCACGAGGAAGCCGCCGCGCTTGTAGGTCACCAGCGACACGCCAAGCTGATTCGCCAGCACGCGCACCTGCGCCACGTCCAGCAGCGTCTCCACCACCGGCGGCACTTCGCCGAAGCGGTCAAGCAGCTCGTCGGTGATGTCCTCGCGGTCTGCCTGCGTCGTCAGGCTTGCAATCCGCTTGTACATCTCCATCCGCTGTCGGTCGTCGTGTACATAGTCGTCCGGCAGATACGCATCCACCTTGATGTCCACGCGCGTTTCGAGGTGCGGCTTCGCGGGCGGCAGACCTTCCTGCTCCGCGCGCGCCTCCTGAAGCGTTTCCTCCATCAGCTTGCAGTACATGTCGTAGCCGACGGTCGCCAAATGCCCGTGCTGTTCCGGCCCCAGAATATTGCCCGCGCCGCGGATTTCAAGGTCGCGCATGGCGATACGGAAGCCCGCGCCGAACTCCGTGAACTCCCTGATGGCTTCCAGCCGCTTCTCCGCCGTCTCAGACAGACTCCGCTCCGGGCGGATGGTGAAGTACGCATACGCCTGACGATTGCTCCGCCCAACGCGCCCGCGCAGCTGATAGAGCTGGCTCAGCCCGAAGCGATCCGCGTCAAAGACAATCAGCGTATTCGCCGTCGGCACGTCCAAGCCACTTTCGATGATGGTCGTGCAGAGCAGCACGTCGTAGCTGCCGCCGTAGAAGTCCATCATCACGTCCTCCAAGCCGTGTTCGCGCATCTGCCCGTGCGCCACGCCGATGCGCGCTTCCGGCACAAGCTGCTTCAAGCGCTCATAGAACGCGCCGATGGTCTGCACAGAGTTATAGAGGAAGTACACCTGTCCCCCGCGCGACACTTCGCGCAGAATCGCGTCGCGAATCACGCCGTCGTTGTAGTCAATCACGCGCGTCTGCACCGGCAGGCGTTCCTCCGGCGGCGTTTCCAGCACAGACATATCGCGGATGCCGACCATCGACATGTGCAGCGTGCGCGGAATCGGCGTGGCGGAGAGCGTCAGTACGTCCACCTGATGCTTCATGTTCTTGATGATTTCCTTGTGCTGCACGCCAAATCGCTGCTCCTCGTCCACAATCAGCAGACCGAGGTTCTTGAACTGCACGTCTTTGCCCAGAATGCGGTGCGTACCGACAAGGATGTCGATTTCGCCCTCCTTCACGCGGCGCAGAACGTCCTTGGTTTCCTTCGCCGTGCGGAAGCGGCTCAGCACGTCCACCTTGACCGGGAAGCCCTTGAAGCGCTTCAAGACCGTGTTGTAGTGCTGCTGCGCCAGAATCGTCGTCGGCGCCAGAATCGCAACCTGCTTGGAGTCCATCAGCGCCTTGAACGCTGCGCGCAGGCTGACCTCCGTCTTGCCGTAACCCACGTCGCCGCACAGCAGCCTGTCCATGTTGCGCGGCGACTCCATGTCCGCCGTAATTTCCTTCACGCTCTGCTCTTGATCCGGGGTCAGCTCGTAGGGGAACATGTCCTCAAACTCGCGCTGCCACGGCGTATCCGCGCTGAACGCAAAGCCCGTCTCCTGCGACCGCCGCGCGTAGAGTTTCACAAGGTCAAACGCCATCTTTTTCAGGCCCTCTTTGACCTTCGCCTTCTGCTTCTGCCAGTCGCCGCCGCCGAGCTTGTTCAGCTTCGGGGGATTCGCCGGATTGCCGATGTAGCGCTGCACGCGGCTGAGCGCCTCAATCGGCACATATAGCTTGTCGCTCCCCTGATATTGGATTTGCAGATAATCCCGGCGCGTGCCGCCGTTTTTCATCTGCGCTGTGCCAAGATAAATGCCGACGCCGTGTTCCTCATGCACCACGAAGTCGCCGGGCTTCAGGTCAGTGAACGCGGCAATCTTTTCACCCGCCGCCTGCCGCTTCTTCGCCTTGCGGTAGCCCGTACCGTACACGTCCGTGTCGCTGACGACAATCAGGCGCGCTTCTTCCCAGATGAAGCCGTGCGTCAGCGTGCCGGGCAGCACCTGCACACATTCCTCCGGCAGTTTGTCGATTTTCTCCGCGAACGACGCGGCAACATCGTGTTCTTCCAGCGCCGCCGCCAGACGCTGACCGCGCGCCACGCCGCCGCACAGCACCGCCACGCGGTAGCCTTCGCGCAGCCAGCCGTCGCAGTCCTCCGCCAGCGGGCGAATCTGCGACGAATACCCTGCCACGCGCTGCACGCCAAGATCAGCGGCATCCTTGACCGCCACGCCTGCCATGCCCTCCAGAAATTCCGTCACAGCGACCGTCGCGTACCCCTGCACATGTCGCAGCAGCTCGTCCCAGTCCATCAGCAGGTTTTCCTGCTCCTTGACGGCTTCGTCGCGGCTCATCGCGCCTTCGAGATCCTCCGCGAAGCCCGCTCGGCGTTCTTCCGCGCGCTTCCTGAGCAGATTCGGGTCGCTCAGCACCACAATGTCCGGCTCAAACCAGTCCAGCACCGTGTAAGTATCGTCCGTCAGCACGGTCAGCCACGCCCGAATGCGCTTGAACGGCAGCCCCTCCGCCAGCATGTCCGCGTCCGCCATCAGTTGGGCGCGGCGGCGTTCCAGTTCCGCTTTGCGCGCGGCAGTCTGCTGCTTTTCGCGAATCTTCGGGGTGATGTTCTTATCGAAAAAGTCCGGCGCGTCCGCGTCATCCTCCGGCAGCGGCGGCAAATCCGAAAAGAGCGTCGAGCTCGCGGGCGTCAGGTCGCCCCCCTGCCGCTTGATGGCGTCCCGCATCCGCCGCGCTGCCTTTTCCGCCTCCGCCGTTGGAAGCAATACCTCCGTCGCGGGCGTGAGCGTGCATTTCTCCACCGAATCAAGGCTGCGCTGGCTGATGCAGTCAAATTCGCGGATGGAGTCCACCTCGTCGTCGAAGAACTCAATGCGCAAACTCTGGCTGCACGCAGGCGGATACACGTCGATAATGCCGCCGCGCAGGGCGCACTGCCCCTTGCCCTCCACCATGCTGACGCGCTCGTAGCCCATGGCGGTCAGGCGGCGGATGAGGTCATTCAGGTCGATTCGGTCGCCGGGAGCAAGGCGAATCGTCTCTTCGCGGAAGCGGTCGGCGCTGCCCATGCGCTGCAAGGCGGCATCCATACTCGTGCAGAGCAGGCGGATATCCCCTTCCTGCGCCCTTGCCAGCGCTTCCAGCCGCCGCCACGCGCTTTCGTGGCTCGACGCGCCGCGCGTAAGGTCGATTTCGCCGCCCGGCAGACACGCCACACCCGATTCCAGCAACTGCTGACCGTCCTCGGCGTCGTGCGCCGCTTTGAGGTCGTTGCCGGAAATCAGCAGGACTTTCCTGCCCGTATCGGCGCAGAGTTTTGACGCGATATACGCCGCCATCGTGTCCGGCAGCCCCGTCACGGCGATGGGCTGTTTGCTTTCCGTTGCTTTCAGCAGCTTGTCATACGCTTTCGACGCAATGCCGGATAATAATGCCTGATTCATATGCGCTCCTTGGGATGAGTCGTGGTACGAAAAATACGCCTGTGCTTACACGGTCTTATTGTATTCCTGCATGGCATGGTCAATACCGTTTTTGACCCAATCCTCCACGCAGTCCGCCGCGCGCTCGAACGCCTGCTGCATGGCGATTTGCTCTTCGCGGATGGTGTACTTGCTCAATACCCAGTCCGCCAAGTCCCAGCCATCGGGCTTTGCGCCCACGCCGACCCGCACGCGCGGGAAATTCTGCCCCGGCGTATGGGCGATGATGGAGCGCATTCCGTTATGCGTCCCGGCACTGCCGGATTTGCGGACGCGCAGGCGGCTGGCGGGCAAATCAATATCATCATAGATGATAAGCAGATTTTCCAGCGGCACTTTATACCAATTGAGCAGTTCGCTGACACACTCGCCGGACAGGTTCATGAACGTCTGCGGGGCGCAGAGGACAACGCGCTTGCCGTCCACATTCGTTTCGGTCAGCAGTCCCTTGCACTTGCTCTTGTTCAGTGTCACGCCCCACTTGCGGCAGAGCATTTCCAGCGTATCGAACCCCGCGTTATGGCGGGTATGGGCGTACTGTGTGCCCGGATTCCCCAGCCCAACGACAATCAGTGTTTCCTTTTCCATGGTGATTCCTCCAAAACAGGTCTTGGCGGAGAGGATATACACCCCCTCCGCTGACATCATATACCCCCAGAGGCTCTGCCTCTGCAAGGGAGTTCCTCCCTTGACCCTTTCGCGCGATTCAGTTGGCGACATCTGCATAATGTTTTCGCGTGTTTATGCAGGGATTTCGCTTTACTTTTTCAGTCTCTCCACTTCTTCCCGCACCATATCCTTCGTGCAGAAATTCAGCGGGGAGAAGCGACCGTCCAGCGCCTTTTCCAGCTTTGCAATCGCCGCTGCCTTGTCGCCCGCTTCCAAATCATAGCGCGACAGGAACCACAGCGTGTCAATCTGCGAATCCTTCTCCGCGTGCGCCTTCTCGAACCATTCCTTCGCCTTGTCCTTCTCGCCCGTCACGCGGTAATATGCCTGACCCAAGTTGTCCAGGCACACCGGGTCTTCGTCGTCATAGTCCACCGACTCCTGAATGAAGGCGAACATTTTGTCGATGCCCTCCTGCCATTCGCGGTCAATGTCCTCCTGCGTTTTGACCTTCGGCTGCTCGGCGGCTTCTTCGGCGGATGCTTCCGTTTCCGGCGCTTCGGCGGCTTTCTCCGGCGCAGCTTCCGCAACCGGCTTTGCGCCCGAATACTTCTCGACGTACATATATCCCAGCGTCTGATAGGTCAGACCAATCGGCGCGCGGTTGTGCTGCTTTTCCAGCAGGTGAATCGCCTTGTCCAGCTCGCCCTTCTTCATCAGGCACGCCGCATAATCCACAAAAAGCTGACTCTTCTGGTCGGGCGTGAGGTCAGGGCACTTCTGCGCCTTGATGAGCAGGGGCATCGCCTTGTCGTAGCTTCCCTCGCGAATCAGCAGAATCGCATAGCCCAGCATCGGGCGCGCGGACATCAGCCCCCTGTCGATAGCTTCCTCATAGAGCTTCTTCGCCTGTTCCAGATCGCCTTTTCCGTGCGCGCGCATGGCCTGCTGCGCCTTGATGGTCGCCATGAATCCCATTGTCGTTTCTCCTTCAGCGGTTTTTGGCTGCCTTCTTTTTCAGGCGGTCATACCGATATTGTAGCGCATTTTGCTCCTCTTGTACAGAGGGCGGATCGAATAATGACGGCTCGGCGGACAGCGCCATCGCCCGCCGCGTCATGTCCAGCGCTGACTCGTAGTCCCGCTCGTAATGCTCGTAGTGCTTCGCCAGCTCGATGTAGGGCTTCGTTCCGCCCTCGTGCCGCGCAATCATTCCCAGCCAGACCTTTACCGCCTCGTCTCGCTCGCCGCCCCGGCGGTAGCTCTGCGCAAGACGCTCCTGCCCCTGCGCATGAAGATTGCCGCTCGTCAGCTGATAGCACTTCCGCGCTTCCGGCACATGCTGAAAGCGTTCCAGCGCCACGCCCATTGAGAACACATCCTCGTCGTGCCGCACGTTTTCCGGCGCGCGGTACATTTCCACCATCGCCGTCAGCAGCACGCATAGGCTCGCCACGTCCTGCGCGTTGTGTTCCAGCACATCCGTCAGCAGGTCAAAATTTCCCGTCTTGAGGTAGTCGAAGAAGCGCTGCGGCACCTGCGCGCCCGGCAAATCATCAAAGCGCGGAATCCCCAGCACCGCTTCTTCCAGCTTGCCCAGATTGCACCGCTGCAGGCGCAGTTTGAACACCCGCCGCGCAATGTGCAATAGGTCAATGTGCGGCTTGTCAAGGCACGAATCATCCATGCGGTTCATCAGGAAGCGGTCGCGCAGCAGCGGCACGTCGAACGTCCGTCCGTTGAAGGTGCAGATCGCGTCGTAGCCCATCAGCGTATCCGCAATGGATTGCAGCAGAAACTTTTCCTCCGGATAATCGCGCATCACCAGCTGATGAATTTGGAAGCCCGAATCCGTCAGGCAGCCCATGCCGACCTCGAACGCGACAGTCCCCGCGCCCATAAACCCGGTGGTTTCGGTGTCCAGATAGAGGATGTTCCGCGGGTCGAGGTCGTCCGGCAGCGTTTCCTGCGTCATCAGGCGAAGGGCGGACAGGTCAAGGTCAAACGCGCCGGGAAATTCGGATAACTCGCGCATTTCCCGCCCGTGGTAGCAGTCCGTGAACTGCTTTTCCAGCGCTTTCGGGGGTGATTTCGGCTTTTCAATCGCTTTGAGTTTGTCTCGCAGATTCATTCCGTCAGCGCCTCCAAAAGGGCGATGGCGGTCGCTTTGCCGTCCTCGCCGATTTCGCCCACCGGCCCGACGCACCCCGGACAGCCCTGACGGCACGCGCAGTCCCGCACAACTTGCAGCGCCTGCTCCAGCAGGAGCTTTCGCATGGCATACGCCTTCTGCGCCAGCCCAATGCCGCCGGGGATGTTGTCGTACAGCAGCAGCGTCGGCTTGTCCGTCAGCGGACTTTTCACCTGATAGACGATTGCAATGTCCTGCGGCGCGCACATCAGCGACAGCGGCGCAACAATCCGCAGCAGATTCGCCACACCCATCATGCCGTTTTTCAGCGTGTCGCTCTCGAACCGTGCCGCCAGCGTATCCGGCAGCGTCCACCACATGGCGGTTGTGTGCATTTCCGTCTCCGGCAGCCGCACATGCCCGAACCCCAGGGTTTCGTGCGTATCGAACCTAATCTTCTTGAACATCGTCACCAAGGTCGATACGCGGATTTCGCCCAGCGCCGTCAGCCCGCCGTCCTGCTCTTCCTCTTTTTCCTTGTCCAGCAGGGAGAGCGTCACATTCAAGTCCGCATCGGTGTAGTACCCCACGTCCACGCGGCGGATGAACGCTTTGCAGGCGTCGAAATCCAGCTTTTCCACCTGATACTGCTGCGCCTCGTGCATGTAAATTGCGTTTTCGTGCAGCAGCATCGGCACGGTGTAACGGTCCATTTCGCCGATGACGCGGTGGTTCGCCGGATCGGTCGTGTCGATGATGACGAAATTCTCCTCCGCCCGCGCCGACCGCAGGGAAATCTCGCTTGCCGGGAAATCCTCCGCCGACCAGTGATACCGCCCGCCGACGTGCCGCAGGATCCCCGCCTCATCGAGGTATTCCAGCAGTTCCGGCGCTCCGGGCGCATTCCCCAAGCCCTCGCCGTCCTCAAACGGCAGCTCAAACGCCGCGCACTTAAAGTGGTTGAGCAGAATATACAAATTATCCGGATTCAGCAGCGCGTTCTCCGGCGAGCGCTTCATCAGATAATCCGGGTGGGATACGATGTACTGGTCAAGCGCCGCCGAGGACGCGACGTAGAACACGATGGACGTTCCCTTTCGCCGCCCAGCACGCCCCGCCTGCTGCCATGCACTCGCGATTGTTCCCGGATAGCCGCACAGCACGCACGCATCCAGCGCGCCGATGTCGATGCCCAGCTCCAGCGCGTTCGTGGACACCACCGCGTCCACCCGTCCCGCGCGAAGCCCGCGTTCAATCTCTCGCCGCTCTGTCGGCAGATACCCGCCGCGATAGCCGCGCACCCGCCCGGCGTTCCCCAGCGGGTCGCGCACCATGTCCTTCAGGTACTTCGTCAGCACCTCAACCGCCAGCCGCGACCGCGCGAACGTAATCGCCTGAATCCCATTCTGCAGCAGCAGCCCCGCAATCCGCCGCGTTTCCTGCAGCACGCCCTTGCGGATGCCCAGCTGCCGATTGACCACCGGCGGATTGTAGAACACGAAGTGCCGCACGCCCATCGGCGCGCCGTTATCATCCACCAGGCTGACCTCGCGCCCCGTCAGCGTTTCCGCCAGTTCCTTCGGGTTCGCAATCGTCGCGCTGCACAGGATGAACTGCGGATGACTGCCGTAGAAATCGCACAAGCGCAGCAGCCGCCGCAGCACGTTCGCCAAATTCGACCCAAACACGCCGCGATAGGTATGAATTTCATCAATCACGATATACCGCAGGTTCTCAAACAGCTTGACCCACTTCGTGTGGTGCGGCAGAATCCCGCTGTGCAGCATATCCGGGTTCGTCACGACGATATGCCCCGCCTGCCGAACCGCCTTTCGCGCCGCGCCGGGCGTATCGCCGTCATAGGTATACGTCTTGATATCAACGCCCATCGCCTCAATCAGCTCATACAGCTCGCTGACCTGATCAGCAGACAGCGCTTTCGTCGGGAAGAGGTACAATGCCCGTGCGTCATCATTCTGCAAAATGGCAGACAGCACCGGCAGGTTATAGCACATCGTTTTGCCGGAGGCCGTCGGCGTGACAACCACAACATCCCGCCCCGCCAGCACCTCACGGATTGCGTGCGCCTGATGGCGATACAGCTGATGCACCCCGCGTTTTTCCAGCACAGGAAGCAGCCGCGGATCAAGAGAGTCCGGGAACGGCTCATACACCGCCGGACGCGCCGGAAGGACATCCCAGCGGACAACGTTTTGCATAAACATAGGGTCACTGCGGAGGGATTCCGCCAGCTGGTCAACATTCATAGGAAGCACCTCCCGACAAGGATTGCATTTCCCCCTCATGATAGCAGATTTCTGTTCGCTTGTAAAGGCGAACAGGGGGAGGGCGAATAGTGGAAAAGAAAAAAGGATAAACACGCGGGCAAAGCAGGGGAAAAGCGACCAACTCAATCGCGCGGAGGGGTCAAGGGGCAATTGCCCCTTGCAGGGTGCAGGGACAGCGTCCCTGCTGGGGCTTGGGGCAACGCCCCAACTGTTACACCGTTAAACCTACTCAAAGAGAAAAGTCAAGCATGGCACCTTGGTCGCAGGCAGCGAAGCGTCCCTGCGCACAAACTCCCGCTCCCGCAGGAGCGGAATCCCCCAGCAACACAAAAAATCGACTATGAAAATGTGCATCCGAAGCAATCCAGAGGGCGACCGCAGACTTCGTCTGTTCTCACTGCCCTCTGGTCGCCTCCGCAGAGGCGAAACCCTCTGCAACACAAAAATCAACTTGCTTAAGCAAACATCATTGCCTTTTGCCCCCAAGGAGGATTTTCCCCATGCAAAAAATCCCCCGCCTGTCGCACAACAGACGGAGGAAATTGATGCAAACTCTACTTGAGAAGTGACGGAATCACCCTTGCGGACGATTACGCTTCCTCGTGGGTCTTGGGGAGCGCACGCATCACATTGCCGCTGCGCAGGCAGCGGGTGCAGACGTTCATACGCTTCGCAGAACCGTTGACCACCACGCGGACACTCTGCACGTTGGGCGCCCAAGTACGGTGGGTCTTACGGTTGGAGTGGCTGACGTTGTTGCCGTTCAGCGTACCCTTTTCGCAGATCTCGCAAAACTTACCCATGGAAATCCACCTCCTTGTTGGAGTATGCACACATCAAGCCTTGACAGTATATCATACTCTGCGGCAAAAAGCAAGGGGTTTCCTCAAAAATTCAGCATTTGGAAATCTGCGAGCATGGGATGGTGATTATCGGAGGGACGTGGGCAGCGCGGGTGGTCGGTCGCGCCCATTTGGCGCGACACAGCATAGATGTTGGAAAGAGCAGCTTGGGGGCGCTCCTGCGGGAGCGCAAAGTTACTGGCAGGGAC
>ENA-ORTG01003815-ORTG01003815.1-human-gut-metagenome-genome-assembly--contig:-NODE-3815-length-10283-cov-3.220962_pt1 | contig 10283 bp, 10 predicted proteins | sample MGYA00241906_ERZ509176 | MGnify/ENA primary metagenome ERZ509176 (study PRJEB26280, sample SAMEA2338811) | human gut metagenome | biome: human gut; feature: human-associated habitat; material: faeces... | reverse complement strand
CGATCAGCTATGCAGCATCCGGATACTATGGACTGTATAAAGATCAGACGATCGTATATTCTAAATATAAGGCAAAATACATCAATCGTCATACCAGATTTTAAACTGGTATGGCGATTGTTGTGTTTTAGATATCAAAGATTGTTTTGTATTAAACTGCTCCCACAATCTTTGATATTATGTTATAAATTTAACGTGTATTTTATCAAAAACTTTACTTGTGCATTGAAAATAATGTGTTAGAATAAAGGTGTATTTTTTAGGAAAAGTAGGAGGAATTTGAATGCGCAAAACAAAAATTATCTGTACCCTTGGTCCGTCTACTGATAAGGACGGTGTTCTGGAAGAACTCGTTAAAGAAGGAATGAACGTAGCACGTTTTAACTTCTCTCATGGTTTACATGATGAACAAAAAGGCCGTATTGATAAATTAAAAGAAATTCGTACAAGACTCAATAAACCGGTAGCTGCGCTTCTCGACACAAAAGGGCCTGAAATTCGTATCCGCGAATTTGAAAATGGAAAGGTCACACTGAAGGAAGGTCAAGAATTTACCTTAACTACAGAAGAAATCGTAGGAAACGAAAAAATCGTTTCTGTTACCTATAAAGATTTATATAAAGATGTCAAACCAGGCAACAGCATTCTGATCGATGATGGTCTGATCGGACTTGAAGTCAAGAAGATCAAAGGTCAGGACATCATCTGTAAAGTCGTAAACGGTGGTGTTCTCGGCAATAAGAAGGGCGTCAACCTCCCTGGTGTAGAAGTAAACATGCCGTTTATCAGCCCAAAAGATCACGATGATATCCTGTTTGGTATTAAAGAAGGCTATGATTTTATTGCAGCTTCCTTTACCAGAACTGCTGCCGATGTCAAAGAAATCCGTGATATCCTTGAGAAAAACGGCGGACATGACATCAAGATCATCGCAAAGATCGAGAACCAGCAGGGTGTTGACAACATCGACAGCATCATTGAAGCCGCAGACGGTATCATGATCGCCCGTGGTGATATGGGTGTTGAAATTCCGCTTGAAGACGTTCCGGTTATTCAGAAAGATATCATTTCCCAAGTATACAGTGCCGGCAAACAGGTTATCACAGCAACTCAGATGCTGGATTCCATGATCAAGAATCCACGTCCGACACGTGCAGAGACTACAGACGTTGCCAATGCCATCTATCAGGGAACGAGTGCGATCATGCTTTCCGGTGAAACTGCTGCCGGTAAATATCCGATTGAAGCACTCAAGACGATGGTCAAGATTGCCCGCCGTACAGAAGCTGATGTTGAATACAACCAACAGTTCAGTGTTCGTACAAAAGATGACACTACCAACGTAACAACTGCGATTTCTCATGCTACCTGCATGACAGCCATCGACCTGAATGCAAAAGCCATCATCGCAGTTACCCGTTCCGGAAACACTGCACGCATGGTTTCCAAATATCGTCCAGGATGCCAGATCATCGCATGTACTCCGGATGAACGTACATGGCGTCAGTTAAACATGGTATGGGGTGTTGCTCCGATCCTGACAAAAGAAGAATACAGCATGGAGATCCTTCTCCTTCACGCTACAGAAGCCGCCGAAGAAAACGGCTATGTAAAAAAAGGCGATGTCGTTGTTCTGACTGTCGGAGTTCCGCTTGGACGTTCCGGAAACACCAACCTGCTTAAAGCTACAGTTGTAGGCGAATACTAAAATCACGGGGCATATCGTTTTGATATGCCCCGTTAATTTTTATTTCTTATAAACAGTGATCACAATTGGATCCTCCACCTCGTCGTTATAGGCTCTGATCCAGTAATGTTCTTCATTTCTTTCTTCCTCTGCATTTGCAGAGTCTTCATCGTTTTCTTTATTTTCAGTTTCATTATCTTTTTCTGCTGTTTCTTTAACTGCCATGTCGTCCTCTCTCTTCTCTTTCACATAAGACAGCTCCACAGATGGTTTCGCACCTTCTGTACCTTTCAGTACGATCCGGTTCTTTGTGCCTTTTACCACGCCCTCAAGTTTTGTTGAAAACTTCTGAAGATTTTTTCGAATCCCAAAGCTTCCGCCAGTCGAAGTTTTCATTGTAATCGTAGTTTCATCCTCTGTAACCGTTACAATATTCACTGTCTTCTTGTTTTCCGTCAGAGTCAGAACTATTTCATCTTTTGTATACTCTACGTGAATGCCAAGTTCATCTGCCGGTTTTCCTGCATTTAAAGTAAACCAGTCATTTGATGGGTCTTTCGCATTTATAATGGAAATGGATTTCAGTGTTTTCGCTTCACTGGTCAGTAAAAATCCGTTTTTGATCTTTTCAATCTCTGTAGATATCGCAAAATCTGTAATGTTCCCCTGCTCATCTCTGCTGATTCTGGCTGTATTATCTGCGACAGTTTTTCCCTCGATCTCCTCGACTTCCTCCGGATGCTTTGCATCTTTTGCTACTTTAATCGTGTGAGAAGCTGTTGTCGGATCATATTCTGCTACAACCTCCGTAGATGTAGAAGAAGCATAGGACGCATATTCTTCATCCACATCCGGGAGTTCTTCTTCGTCAACCGCGGGTTCCTCTGTCTTATCAGAATCTTCGCCGGATTCATTTCCGGTATCCGGCTTTGTCTCACCATTGTTATCAGTCTTATCATTTTCGTTCGGATCAGCTGGCACATCTGACTTTTCATTGTTTCCCGGGTTATTGTCTTTGTCATTGTCTTTGTCATTTTCTTTATCGTCTGTACCTGGTTCTGCTACAGAAATGATATTAGTCTCCGTGTAATCACACTTTTCTCTTTTACATCTATAAACAACTTTTCCCGGAGTATCTTCTGTGGCCTCTTCTGTAGAAAACACCTCAAGATCATGACCAAGTGCCTTTTTGAGATCACGTTTCTCCTCATAATCACAGCTCGAACATTTCCAGAGTACATATCCTGCTTCTGTACAGGTAGGTTCCACTACCTGCACTTCTTTCATCTCATGTTCTTCTCCACATATCTCGATATCCGTATCCGGATTATTTACTTCCTCTGCCTGTGCGTAAACTGCAGAACTTCCTGACAGGGACACGGCAAGTAAGACTGCAAGAATTCTACTCTTTTTATTTCTTCTCATACGAACTTTCTCCTTTGTATAGAAATACGTCAAAATGATATCTTTATCTTATCATTAATTCGTTTTAACTATATAAAGCAAGTCCAAAACGGGCCATTATCCGCAATTTCATTCGATATATCGCAAAATAACAGCCCGAAACAGGGATATCTTATTTAGTTTTGACATCCGCCATATTTATTTTGCAGCAAGATCTTTGATGACTTCTCCTGCTATAATAAGACCAACTACGGACGGCACAAATGCAGTGGATCCCGGGATATCACGACGCTCCGTACATTTATGTGCAGCTCCCGGAGGACAGATGCAGTTAGTACGACAGCTGATTGACATATCTTCAATCGGTCTGGTCGGCTGTTCTTTTGAATAGACTACTTTGAGTTTTTTCACTCCACGTTTCTTTAATTCACGCCGCATGACCTTCGCCAGCGGGCAGACAGATGTTTTATAAATGTCAGCCACTTCAAAAGCTGTCGGATCCAGCTTGTTTCCTGCACCCATACTGCTAATGATCGGAACTCCGGCTTCTTTTGCCTCCATGACAAGCTGAATCTTCGCAGTCACAGTATCCACCGCATCTACCACATAGGAATACTGCGAAAAATCAAATTCATCCTTTGTTTCCGGCAGATAGAAACATTTATGAACATTCACCTCGACCTTCGGGTTGATGTCCAGAATACGTTCTTTCATAACGTCTACCTTGTATTTGCCAATTGTACTTCTGGTCGCAATGATCTGTCTGTTGAGATTTGTCAGACATACTTTGTCATCATCGATCAGGTCAATTGCTCCGACTCCGCTTCGTACAAGTGCCTCGACAGTATAACCGCCAACTCCGCCGATTCCAAATACGGCAACACGGGAGCCGGACAGTTTCTCCATCGCCTCTTTGCCAAATAAAAGCTGTGTTCTGGAAAACTGATTCAACATTTATCTCTTAATCTCCTTATCTTCAAGTGTTTCGTTCATACTTCCGGTACGGTAACCCAGAAGATCCAGTGTTACATAATCAAAGCCATATTCTTTCAGTTTCGATGCAATCTGCGTTCTGTTTTCTTCTTCAACGATCCTTGCGATTTCTTCCGGAAGAACCTCGATTCTTGCGATATTTCCGTGAATACGGACGCGTACCTGATGGAATCCCATGTCAAGAAGCAGCTGCTCTGCTTTATCAACCATTCCAAGCTTTTGCTCATTGATCGTTTCTCCATATACAAAACGTGAAGAAAGACATGCAAAGGACTGTTTATCCCAGGTCGGAAGTCCCATTTCTTTGGACAGTTCGCGGATCTCAGCTTTGGAAAGCTCTGCCTGACGAAGCGGACTGCTGACACCGAGCTCTTTGACTGCGATCAGACCCGGACGGTAATCTCCGTTGTCATCCATATTGGATCCTTCGGCTACAGCATTCATGCCGTTTTCCTTCGCAATCTCCCAGATTTTCTCAAACAGTTCATGCTTACACAGATAACAGCGGTTCTTCGGATTCTGCCGAAAACCGTCGATATCCAATTCTTCGGATTCAACAATGATCTGGCGGATTCCGTTTTTTTCACAGAATGCTTTTGCTTCTTCTAACTCTCTCTTCGGGAAAGAACAGGAACTCGCCGTAACCGCGATTACTTTGTCACCAAGAGCTTCCTGTGCCGCTTTCAGAAGAAATGTAGAATCCACTCCACTTGAAAACGCAACTGCTGCACTTCCCAGTGCTTTAAGATTCTCCTGTAGTACTCTATATTTATCATGAATAGTCACTATAAAGCGCTCCTTTTAACCTAGTATTCAAGTGTGTATTATAGCATATTGCATGACACTCTACAATATATCATTCAAATCAAGTCAGCTATTTTCTCCTAAAAAGAAGGGCGCTCCTGTAGCAATACCGGACAGCCCGATAAACAAGAGCTCCTTTTTTTCAATCAAGGTTGGAATCCACACCGGAAATGCCAATTTTTCCGAGGATTGCTGTCAGGCTCGCAAATACAGCCTTTTCCCATGATAATCCCTCATGAAGGAATATCAGTGCCATCAAAATCGTCAGGATTGTACTGGATTTGTCGATCGGGACGACTTTATTGATATCGCCTTTCTGAAGTGCATGGAAATAGCAGAGCCACATGTTGATTCCCCCCTGCGTCATTTTGTTTTATCTGCAAAAAGAGCAGGTCTTCACCTGCTCCGATTTATCAGTCTTCATCAAAGTTTGCTGCGTATATGCCCTCCGGAAGTCTCATTGTAAGAATCCCGAGATTAAATTCGTGATCCATGATCGTAATGTGATATTCAAAAATCACATCGTCCTCAAATTTGGACAGTAACACATAACTGCCGTTCTCTTTTCCCTCAATCTGGTCACAGATATCTTCGTACACAGCCTGACCGGAAATCTCTCTCGGATATCCCGCTGCTTTGATCTTCGCTTCTATTGCCTGATATAATTCGTCCATTCGTGTGCCCTCCTTTAATACCGAACTCTGAATCTCCGTTCTTCCTCATCCACAGAAATCTCACGTCTTCGGATATCGTCAATCTCTATATAACGGTCATTGTAAAGTGCCTGTACAATCTTGTCAATATCTTCTTCCAGTCCCTGCAGCTCCGTCAAAACAGATCCGTCATATTCATTTCTCGCCCATCCGGTCACACTGTATTTGTCTGCCAGATAACCAAGCTTGTAGCGGAAACCCACACCCTGAACTCTTCCATAAAACTGAATGGATTGTCTTATCCTGTGCATGTCGTTACCTCCGTATCTGTTTCCCTGCGTTCTTCCTTCCGGAAAGCTTTGCTTCCAGAAATTTCACCAGCCGGTAGCCCACATATCCTGCCAGGATTCCAAAAACCATACCACCCAGAACATCCGTCGGATAATGGACATACAGATATAATCTCGATACTGCGATCAGACAGGCAAGTACCAGTGCCGGTTTCCAGAGCTTCTTTTCACCTGCGAGATATAACGCGGTAACCGAAGCAAAAGATGCGGCTGTATGTCCCGATGGGAATGAATAATCATGAAGCTTTGCCACCAGCAGCTGCACACTGGTGTTTACATCGTATGGTCTTGTTCTTGCTGCCAGATTTTTTACTGCTATATTGCAGATCAGCAGATCCATGATCAGTGCTGCTGCCATAATGATTCCTGTTTTTCTCATCTTTGGTATGATAAGAAAAAGCAGTGTCAGGATAATCCAGAAAATCCCCGCATCCCCCAGCTTTGTGATTGATGTCATAATTTTATCCAGAATCGGTGTATGTAACGTCTGGAACCAGTCAAGAATATTTAATTCCATCTATCTTCCTGCACTTTCTAGTCTATTTTTATCAGCGCTCCGTAAGCCGCGTTCAGTCAGGGCACATCATCTCAGCGGATCTTACGCATCTCACCATCAATCAGAAATACCTGATCTCCTTCATTGATATCCAGCTCATACAGCCGGGCATCCTTCTCTCTGACTGTCATTTCTTCACCTGTATAATTACTTTTCAGAAGGACATTGTCCTTCACTGCCATCCCGTCCGGACGTCCCTCACATCCGAAATCCGGCTCATCAATACGTAAAACATTAAATGTCTCAAGCATGTCTGTCTCCCCTTTTATTGCCATTGTACTGCCGTGTATCTGTTATTCCTTTTCCCCTTCATTTGCATCTTCCATTGTGATGCATTCCTGCATCTGTGCTTCTGTATAATGCAGACGCAGTACAGCCTGCGGCCAGTTGATATTGACTGCTGCTGTCTTGTTTTTTTCTTCACCGGCTTTACGGATAAGTCCGAGGAGTTCATTCAGAACTTCTCTTGTCAGGTAGCCGCCTCTCCAGTGAAATGTCAGCGTTTTTCCCTTTTTTGCTGCCTGAAGTGAACGTTTATACACATCTTCTGTCTTTGTAAAAGACAGCTTCTTTTCTCTGTAATAAAAGTGGTCGTGATCTGTACAATGAGGTGCTGCTGCGATCAGTGGCTCATGATCCCGGAAGATACTTTTGTCATCAAGATTGAAATAATCATAACGAATATCTTCGACTTTATCACTGTTTCCGAGTGTATTATCAAAAGTCGCATCCAGATGATAATACGTCCCTCCGATCCGAACAATGTTCCAGGTATGACGATATTTGATACCTTTTTCCGGATTGTTTCCACATATTGCGATCACGCACCAGACGCCCAGCTCATCCAGAAGGACTTTTACTGCCTTTGCAATGCCCTCTCGGATTGTCAACAAACAGATAAAAGTCTTTCCCTGTGAGTATAGCCCCTCCTATCAGATCAAACTCTAATAGAAAAGAATCTTTATTTACTGTGACTTTTGTAAGGTGCTGGTTAAGGAACTCCACCCGGCTCTCATTGAAAGATTGAGTCTGTAAATATTCCTCCATCTCCTTATCTATATTTTGTATCACTTCCTCAATACTTTGTAAATCCTCATTTACTTCCAGTGTGAGGAGTTTATCTTTCAGATCCTCAAGAGTTTTCTCCAGCTCCTTATATCTCTTTGAGTAATCTTCTTTACTTATGATGCCATCCATATAAGCATCTGTGAGCTTTTCTTTTCTTGCTGTCTGTTTTCTGATTTCTTCTTTGATTGTATCATCCCCCTGTGAGGCTCTGAGACGTTCTCTGAGGCTTTCTAACCAGTTCAATAGAGATTTCCTTACCTCCGCTGTATTAACCTCTACAATCTGCTCAGAGAGGGATTGTAGGATACTGTAAAGAGCATTTTCTGAGAATGATTTATTATCACACCCTTTACCCGGAATCTTACCGTACTTAGAATAGCTTGAGCACTTAAATTTAATGTAGCCATTTTCTAAAGATCTCCAATATTTAGCCCCACACTTAGCACAGTAGATTTTACCGCTAAAGATACTCTTACCACAATTCCTACCACGTTTCTCATTTTTAATACTCTGTACCTTAGATCCTTTGATCTCCTGTACTCTATCCCAGAGCTCAGGCTCCACAATAGCCGGGACAGCTCCGGGAATATGTACCCATTCACTTTTAGGATTTAGTACAGTCTTTTTTGTATCAAAATCATAATGCCTCTGATTAATGACGTACACCCCTTTATACTTCTCACTTGATAACATTCTGGAGATAGTGGTAGGATCAATCTCATTTCCTGATCTATTCCTGTACCCCATGTCATAAAGAGTATTAGAGATAGCTCTCAAGCCCTCCCCTGAGGCGTACATATTAAAGATCATCCTTACAATCTCAGCCTCTTTCTCATTGATTACCAGCTCTCCATTAACTTTATCATACCCTAAGGATCGTGAGTTATTTACTATAGAGATTTTCTCCCCGTTCTTAGCCGCCTCTATTCTTCTTTTGTAGCTGTTGTTGATCTTCTTACTGAGCTCTCTACTGTACTCCTCAGCTAAGATAGCCTTGATCCCGGAGATAAGAGCGTTATCCGGGGAGTAGAAAGTATCCTCAAGGTACATATACAATCTTTTCCCATGAGTAGTAAGGCGGTCTATCCAGATGTACCAGTCTAAAGTATTTCTCTGGAGCCTGTCCTGTGACTTGATAACTACAATATCAAATTTATCATTTTCCAGATCTTCAAATAATCTTCTGTACTCATCTCTCCTCTTTATCTGAGTACCACTTTTGCCCTCATCTACATACTGATCTACCAGTTTCCACCCTTTCTGTAAAACAGCATCTTTACACTCAGCTACCTGTTTCTCCAGAGCGTTAAGTTGTCTCTCTTCCTCTGTAGATACCCTTGCATAAAATACCGCTCTTAATTTCTCCTGTACCATCCTGTTTTCCTCCTGTTGATTAGAATTTGTACAGGTTTGTCATAATATCTCATACTTATTATACATCTTTTTGATACTATGTAAACCCATATTACTTATTATTTGAGTAATAACCAGAAATCTCCTGAAATTTAGACAAAAAAAAATAGGGCTATCAGCCCTTACACTGATAGCCCTCTCAAAATAACCCTTTTGGATTATAAGAGTGTCAAATCTGAATTGTTTACCCAGCTTACAATACCGCCGAGTAAACACTTACCTGTACCGACCTGAATAACCTTGTACTCAGATCCCTTAACAAAACTTGCAATTTTCTGACCTGTTGCATAATGAGTAGCAGATTTCTTAACCCGTACTCTACAGCCTACACAAAAACCCTTTGTACCCGGTAACTTAAGAACCTGTCCCACGTTAATGAGGTTCTTATCCTTGATGTTATTCAGGTCTACTAATACCTGTACTGTAGTTCCGTACTTTTTAGCAATCTTTGTAAGATTGTCTCCAGACTTTACAGTATAGGTCTGTGAGCTTGTATTTGCCTCTGTAGGCTTCTTATCCTCTTTAGGGGTAGAGTTGGTAGCCTTAGAGTATTTAGGTCTTGCAAATCCACGAATATAGCCCCAGCCGATAGCTACAGTTCTATGACCTACGATACCGCCGCTCATGTTACCCTCTGTAGTTTCAAAATTCTTAGATCCTACAGATCTTACAACACCGATATGATCTGAGTATCCATCATTCGGCTGAGTAGCATCATCCCAGTTAAATACTACGATATCACCTTTCTCCGGGGTAATGGTTCCATCTTCAATCCAGATCCCGGCTTTCTTAAAGAGTTTAACGTGTTCTTCAACTCCACACTCAGTACCGCCGATAAGATCCACAGCCCCGGCTTTAATAAATGCCGCTGATACTGTGGTATCACAATAGCTATCATTGTAGCCTACTGCATAGCCACGGGCTAAAGGCTTGTGACTGTTGTACAGATCAATGATAGGCTTGTGAGTGCCTTTTGCTCTGCTAAGCCCTACCCAGCTATCCATGATATCAATAATCTGTTGTGCTGTTACTCCCATTTTGGTTTCCTCCTTTACATTGCTATTCACCTTACTTTTTAAGGTGGTATATACGAATTTCTGACGGGACTTATAAGCCCCTACCTGATTACCTGTATCAGTACAGCAAGCGGAATAAATGTGATCCAGTGTATAAGGCTTTTCAGTCTTACCCAGTACCCTCTTAACTGCACTTAAGCCTCCCTGATGTCTAAAGTTAGCACACATCATAAGAGCCGCCTGATCTGTTACTCCCAGCTTCTCAGCCTCAGTGACATATTTCTCCATCTGTTCTCTAACAAGGCTGTCCTGTACCTCTTTCCCGGCGGCTGAGGAGAT
>ENA-ORTG01003812-ORTG01003812.1-human-gut-metagenome-genome-assembly--contig:-NODE-3812-length-10287-cov-3.784011_pt1 | contig 10287 bp, 8 predicted proteins | sample MGYA00241906_ERZ509176 | MGnify/ENA primary metagenome ERZ509176 (study PRJEB26280, sample SAMEA2338811) | human gut metagenome | biome: human gut; feature: human-associated habitat; material: faeces... | reverse complement strand
TTGGGCTATCATCAACTTTATTTTGGGAACAGCGGCACGAGAAGCAACAGTCTGTGAAATGCAGATCCACTTTACCGTTTTATAGCAATTCAACTTCTTCATGCAACAGCAACAGCGTTGAATTGATATTGCAAATTGCTGTTTTAACGTTCCACTGATTTCTTGCCTGCAATCAAGAAAGCACTTCCGTTAAACGCTCTACATTGAAAATGCAATCGTACACTGCTATAATAAAATTGTGATATTATCACCAAAAATTCAAGATGCAAAGCGTTTGCGATTGGCAAACATTCAGGAGGAACGCATGGTAACAGGAGCCATTAAAAATAAGGTAGACAAGATCTGGACGGACATCTGGGCAGGCGGCATCACCAATCCGCTGACCGTCATTGAACAGCTGACCTATCTCATGTTCATCCGGTCACTGGACGAGAAAGAGCTTGCCACCGAAGATTTTGAGAACATGGCGGGCGAAAAGATGGAGCACATCTTCCCGGCCAGCGCGGCAGGGCAGTCTATGCGGTGGAGCCGCTTCAAGGACAAGGATTCCCGTGAGATTTTCCTGACCATGCAGCAGCGGGTGTTCCCTGCCATCAAAAAGATGAAGTATGGCCGTCTGCCGGACTTTGACGCGAACGGCGAACTGGTGGAGATCGAGGACGACCCCACTCGCCCGGATGAGGGCAACACCGCCTTTGCGCGGTACATGGACGATGCCATGTTCCTGATTCCCACGCCGCAGGTGCTGCAAAAGATCATCACCGGGCTGGAGGATCTTTACACCCACGACATTGCCGACCTTGATATGCAGGGCGACCTGTACGAGTATATGCTGGGCAAGCTGGCAACCGCAGGGCAGAACGGCCAGTTCCGCACGCCCAAGCACATCCGCGACATGATGGTGGAACTGGTGCAGCCCACGCCGGACGACTTCATCTGCGACCCCGCCTGCGGCACGGCGGGCTTTCTGGTGTCCAGTGCGCAGTACCTCCGCGCCCACTACGAGGACAGCATGACCCCGGAGCAGTGGCAGCATTTTGCCGGCCCGATGTTCACCGGCTTTGACACGGACCGCACCATGCTGCGCATTTCGGCCATGAACCTGATGCTCCACTCCATCACGAACCCGGAGATCGACTACAAGGACAGCGTGTCGAAGCAAAACTCCATTTGCAGCAAGTATACCGTTTGCCTTGCGAACCCGCCGTTCAAGGGCACTGTGGATGCCGAGAGCATCAACGACGACCTGAAGGCCGTCACCAACACCAAAAAGACGGAGCTTCTGTTCCTTGCGCTCTTCCTGCGGATGCTCAAAACCGGCGGACGCTGCGCCTGCATCGTGCCGGACGGCGTTTTGTTCGGTTCCAGCAAGGCGCACCAGAGCATCCGAAAAGAACTGATTGAAAACCACCAGCTGCGGGCGGTCATTTCCATGCCCTCCGGCGTGTTCAAGCCCTACGCAGGTGTGTCCACAGCGGTGCTGGTGTTTACCAAGACCGGCGCGGGCGGCACCGACAAGGTGTGGTTCTACGATATGAAAGCCGACGGCTTCTCGCTGGACGACAAGCGCACCGAGGTGAAGGAAAACGACATCCCGGACATCATCGCCCGGTTTCAGAACCTTGATGCCGAAACTGACCGCAAGCGCACCGAGCAGAGTTTCTTTGTGCCCAAAGAAGAAATTGCCGCCAACGGGTATGATTTATCCATCAATAAGTACAAAGAGACCGAGTATGTGCCGGTGGAGTATCCCTCGACCACGGAGATCCTTGCCGACCTGCATGAGCTGGAAATGGAGATCACCAAGGGTCTGGCAGAGTTGGAGGAGATGGTGTGATGGCGAAGTTGGGAGAGGTGTGCAAGGTTTCGGCTAGTACCAAGATGATTGATAAGAGCAAAGCGTGGCTTTTGAATCTTGACATGGTTGAACAGCAAACGGGACGGGTTGTCGAGTATAACTTTGTTGGTGAAGATGGTCTGAATGGTTCAATCACTCAATTTGATACAGAAAATGTTTTATATTCCAAATTGCGTCCAAACTTAAACAAGGTTGTACTTCCTGAAAGAGATGGATTTTGTACATCAGAATTATTGCCGCTTCGTCCAGATGCTAGAAAACTTGACCGCTCGTATCTTGCAGTGTTTCTTCGCTCTGACGGATTTGTAAACTGGGCTGTATCTAAAACAGCCGGTGCAAAAATGCCGAGATTAGGAACAAAAGACTTATTAAACGCCAATATTCCTTTGCCGGAGATAAAAGAGCAAAAGGCTATTGCAGAAAAATTCAAGAAGTCGGAAGAGTTGATTTCTCTCCGCAAACAGCAGCTTGTCAAGATGGACGAGCTGGTAAAGGCACGATTTTTTGAGATGTTTGGGGACCCTGTAAATAATCCAATGAACTACCCTAAAAGCCAACTCGGAAAAGTTTGTGATGTAAGAGACGGTACGCATGATTCACCGGAATATTATGATGTGGGTTATCCGTTGGTTACTTCTAAAAATGTAACAGGTGGCAAAATAGACCTTTCAGAATGCAATTTGATTTCGGAAGATGACTATAAAAAAATATGTGAGCGTTCCAAAGTAGATAGAGGAGACATTATAATGCCAATGATTGGTACAGTTGGAAAACCAGTCATTGTAAATGCTGAACCCATGTTTGCAATAAAAAATGTTGCGCTAATAAAATTCACACCGGATTCATTGGTGACAAATATTTACATAAAAACTCTTTTGGAGTCAGACTATTTTGACCGTGCTGCGCTTGATAAAATAAGGGGCGGAACGCAGAAATTTATTGCACTGGGTGATATAAGAAAACTAGAGATTATTCTGCCGGATTTGAAGCATCAGCAATGCTTTTCCACCTTTGTGGAATGTGTAGACCGACAAAAGCAGACCGTACAGCAGAGCCTCGAAAAGTTGGAATTGATGAAAAAGACACTGATGCAGGAATATTTTGGGTAACTCCCTCAGTCACCTTCGGTGACAGCTCCCTCTGGGAGGGAGCCTTTATGTGGTGGTAAGGCAAAAGCCTCCCTCCTAGAGGGAGGTGGCGCGGCGTTAGCCGTGACGGAAGGAGTGGTGGAGACTGGAAGTGCTGGAATTGGTGAAAGAGCACGGATGCAGGAATATTTTGGGTGACTGTGATACCGGATTTTAAATCGATGCATGGTTGGAGGTGTCAAAGTGAAAAAGGCCGATGATGAAACGATGGCAATACTTCAAGAAAAGGTGGAAAAAGGAGAATTACCCCCGATTTATGGTATACCTGATGCAGTGGAAGCGATGATCGAGTATGACGAGAAGGTAAAACAACAAAAAGAATGGGTTGAAAAGTATCCGCTGATAAAAACTGGAAAAGTGCCGATTGAAAATTTTAATTTTGAATTTCTTCCGGAATTGTCAGAAAAAGCCAAAGAATATGGGTTTACAATTTTATTAATACAGCTGGTAGCTGAACTTGACATCACAAACGAAAATATTGTCGAATATTGTGATCTTTGGAAGGAAATACGAACCCAAAGTGGACGCTTTTTGATAGAGAACAGTTATTTGAACTTTAAAGAAAGCCATCTTGGTAAAAGTATAGTTCATGATTTGAAACATTTTGCTGATATGATGATTTCCATTGTATGGACACTTTCTCAGGAAGACGTTGTCACGAAAGTGGAAATTGATGGCATTGGAAAGTATTTAAAGAATAAAAAATCTTTGGGATGTTTTTCCGAATATGTCGATTTTTTGACCGTGCTTAATGAAATGGATAACACACAAAAACATGCAGTAACGAATCAGATGGGGATGCTTATTGGAAGAGATGAGCCTTGTTTTCATTGTATTGACTCGAATCATAATAAAGATATTTGGCATGTTGGTGTGAAAAATGTCTCTGTAGCACAGACGATTGAACAATTTAATTCGTTCTATAAATTCTCTATGGATAAGATTTCGGAATTGTGCAGTTGAGATTAAGATATAGTTCTGTGCGGAATGCTGAAAGGAGGCGGTGAAAATGAACTTCCGGCATGATTTTGCAGAAATGGCAAGAGAAGAGTTCAGAAATCTTGGGATGAGTGTTCCAAAAGAATGGGATGATTATGAAATCTGCATAAAGCTCTTTCAGGTATTGCAACGCCATATAAACTCGAATATTCCATATTACGTACTTTATTCAAAAGAACTTTTGCAGAAACTTCCCTATTTACCGGAGTCGGATAGGTGTGAAATTAAGAGGATTGAATGGTGTTTGCGAAATTGTCAGTCGATAACAGAATATATGAGCAGGGACATCAATACGACGTCGATGAGAAAATCGGATTTCATGCTAAAAAACTGGGAAATTTACCATGTTCATCTTGAGAAAGTTCAAAAGAATAAAAAGTGTACAAATCCGCACTTGTTGTTTTTCCAAATAAAAGGGCAGGTTGCTCATTTTATTGATGTGAAAAAACACCCACAGGGGAGCGACTGGTTTGATAGAGATTTACTAGAGATTGTTTATCAAAATTGGCCTAATCTGTTAGTATATCCGAATGGGCTAAGGCCATGTGAGAACTTACCGGATAATCAAATTTACGAATTGACAAAAAGGTGTGTGGCATTTATACCATTTCATGGGGGAGTGCTATTTCCGACAAGTATGGGAGTGATGTCTTCTGGCGACAGTGGAACAGCAGTACGTGCGATTCAATTTATTTTTAATAGTTTTGCTTTATGGGAAAAACAACTTGAAAAAGATGAGAAGAGGTTAAGAACAGAAATTAACCGAATTCATCATCCAATGCCGGAAAAACTTGATTTTTCGCTAATCATCGAAAAGAACAATTTTGTTGCATATGAAGAGTACGCACAAATAAAAGTAAAAATGTTTGTGGTTCCCTTGCTTCTTCAAAGTGCAAAATAAAGGAAAGGTGATTATATGTCCAACTTCTCCTATCTCTCCACCCATCCCGAATACTCCCTCTTCGCCAATTCTGCCATCGAGGCTGAGAAAGTGTTCTCCACCTCCCCGGCAATGTGCGCGGTGGGGTGCCGGAAGGCGTTGGAGCTGGCGGTGAAGTGGGTGTATGCGGCAGATAAAACCATCACGATGCCCTACAAGGACAACCTGCAATCCCTGTTGCATGAGCCGAGCTTCCGGTTCGCGGTGAATCGCAATGTGTGGAGTGTGCTGCCCAGCATCGTGAAGGCGGGCAATCTGGCGGTACATACGGGGCATAGTGTGTCGGCGGCGGATGCAGTGTTCAGCCTGCGGGGGCTGTTCGACTTCATCCAGTGGGTGGATTACTGCTACGGCACGGACTATGTGGAGCGCTCCTTTGATGAAACAGCCATCCCCGGCGAGAAAGTGGCGCTGGACGAAAAGAAGATCCGGGAGCAGGAAAGCCTGCTGACCCAGAAAGATGCCGAGTTGGAAGCGTTGCGCAAGCAGGTGGAGAGCCTTTCGGCGGCGTACACGGCCAGCAAGCGGCAGAACCAGCAGAGCCGCAGTTTCACCGCCGCCGACCTGACCGAGGCCGAGACGCGGCAGAAGATCATCGATATCGACCTCAAGGCCATGAGCTGGAAATTCACCGGGCCGGACGCCGATGTGCGCACCGAGTACGAAGTGGACAACATGAACGGCGTGCTGGGGCAGAAGGGTTATGCGGACTATCTGCTGATGGGCAAGGACGGCTTGCCGCTGGCGGTCATTGAAGCCAAGCGCAGCACCAAAGACCCCAACATCGGGCGCAAGCAGGCTCAGCTTTATGCAGACTGTCTGGAGCAGAAGTTTGGCCGCCGTCCGATGCTGTTTACCACCAACGGCTACACCACCTATTTCTGGGATGAGCAGAGCGGCCCGCAGCGTGCCGTGAGCGGGGTGTTTTGCAAGGACGATTTACAGAAACTGATGAACCGCCGCACCGAGAAAAAGCCGCTGGACACCATCGAAATTGATGATAAAATCACCGATCGCTACTACCAGAAAAACGCCATCCGGGCAGTCTGCGCCCATATTACGCAGGGCTTCCGGCGCAATCTGCTGGTCATGGCAACGGGCACGGGCAAGACCCGCACCGCATCCAGCCTGACCGATGTGCTGAGCCGGGGCGGTCATGTGACCAACGTGCTTTTTCTGGCCGACCGCACTGCGCTGGTCAAGCAGGCAAAGGACGACTTCAAGAAGTATCTGCCGGACCAGTCGTTGTGCAACCTATGCTCCTCCAAGGACGATAAGGCCGCACGCATCGTGTTTTCCACCTATCCCACCATGCTCAACGCCATTGACAACGCCAAGACCAAGGACGGCGTGCCGCTGTTTTCGCCCGCCCACTTTGACCTTATCATCGTGGACGAGAGCCACCGCAGCATTTTCAAGAAATACCGCGCCATTTTTGATTATTTCGATGCGATTCTGGTGGGCTTGACCGCCACCCCGAAAACCGATGTAGACCGCAACACCTACGACTTTTTCGAGATGGAGCACGGCATCCCCACCTACGCTTACGATTACGACACGGCGGTCTACACCGACCATGTGCTGGTGCCTTACTACAACTACGAGGTCAAGACGAAATTCACAGAAGAGGGCATCCACTACGACCAGCTTTCACCGGAGGATAAGGCCCGCTACGAGGACGATTTTGCCGAGGATGACACCCTGCCCACCTTTATCCCATCCGAAAAGCTGAATAAGTTCATCTTCAACGCCAACACCGTGGACACGGTGCTGCAAGACCTGATGGAACGGGGCGTCAAAACGGCAGGCGGCGACCGCATCGGCAAAACCATCATCTTTGCCCAGAACAAGCGCCATGCGGAGTTTATCCGGGAACGTTTTGGCAAGCTCTACCCGCAGCTGGAGACCCAGTACCCGGGATTCATCCAGCGGGTGGTCTGCGACGACGCCTATGCACAGTCCATCATTGACGACTTCAAACAGCCGGACAAGCCGCCGTTTATTGCGGTCTCGGTGGATATGATGGATACGGGCATTGATGTGCCGGAGTGCGTGAATCTGGTGTTCTTCAAAAAAGTGCGCAGCAAAACGAAGTTCTGGCAGATGATTGGCCGTGGTACACGGCTCTGCCCATCCCTTGCCTGCGTGGATGCCATCGACGGCGAATATACGGGCAAACGGCGGTTTCTGATCTTCGACTACTGCGGCAACTTTGAATTTTTCCGTCAGAAACCCAACGGCTACGAGAGCGCGGACACCAAAAGCCTGTCCGAGAGCATTTTCTGCAAGCAGGTGCGGATTGCCGCCGCACTGCAGGATGGAGCCTATGGGGACGAAAAATACCGGAATTGGCGTAAAATTTTAACAGAAACCTGCCGCGCTGAAGTGGGAGCGCTGAACCCGGAACTGGTATCCGTGCGGCTGCACCGACAGGCCGTAGAACACTATCAAAAGCCGGAAGCCTTTGTCAGCCTGACTGAAACGGACAAGGGTACTCTGATGAAAGAGGTGGCACCGCTCATCTCGCTGGACGACAAGGACGAGGCCGCCAAGCGGTTCGATAACTTTGTGTATGGCTTGCTGCTCTGTGAGCTGGAAGGTCTGCCGGGGCTGGGCCGTGCCCAGAAACAGCTGCGCAATACAGCGGCAATGCTGGAAGAGAAAGCTACCATCCCGCAGGTGCAGGCAAAGCTGTCCCTCATTCGGGAGGTGCAGACAGACGAATTTTTGACCTCGCATGATCTGCTCCGCTTTGAGGAAATGCGGCAGGAACTGCGGGAGCTTATCAAGTTTCTGGTGGACGGTGTAGAAGGGCAAAAGCCTGTCTACACGGCCCTTGCCGACCCGGTACTGGAACAGACCGAGGGCAAAGCGCTGGATTCCGGCTACGATTTCGGCGAGTACCGGGAACGTGTGAACCGATACATCATGGAGCACCGCAGCGATACGCTGGCCATCCACAAGCTGACCCAGAACATTCCGCTTTCCCGGGGCGACTATACCGAGCTGGAACATATCTTTACCTGTGAGCTGGGCAGCAAAGAGGACTATGCACGGGAGTTTCGGGATACCCCCTTTGGTCTGCTGGTGCGTAAAGTGGCAAAGCTGGACCACGATGCTGCCATGCAGGCATTTTCAAAATTTATCAACGACGAATCGCTGAATGCAAAGCAGATCGCATTTGTGCAGAAGGTCATTCATTACATCGAGCAGAACGGTTATGTGGAAAGCAAAGCGGTGCTGATGAAACCACCCTTTGACCAGCCCATTCTGTTTACCCGCCTGTTTGATGGCAAAACAGGCAGTGAACTGATGGAGACAATCAATTCGGTGAAAGAGAATGCCACCCATGTGACTGCATAAAGTAGTGGAATGTACTGATAAAAACCGGTATAATTCAGGACTATCGAAAAATGAATATCCTGCAACGCAGTATGGCAAGTCAGGGAATTTTGAACGATACGCAAACGACTCTGGCTGATTACCTGATGAGCATCGCACAAATTTCCGTGGAGGATGCCGGAGCGATTTATATCGAGTTGAGCAGCATCCGCGGAAATTTTATGGCAAACATCATTCTGCGCATGATTGAAAATTATTACTTCCTGCCCGATATGGCGCAGAAACTGAAAAACAAACAAGCACTGGTGGAAAGCGTAATTGCAAATGAACAGCTGGAGCCTTCCATTACGTCGTCCATCAAAGATGTGTACGATGACCTTGTCAACAGCAAACTGGATATGATCGAGGGCCTCGTGCCGATCTCTGCCATCCAGTATGATGCTAAGATGCAGGAAGCAGAAAGACTTTAAGGGGAGTGCGACTTGTAGGATTGCTTTAAATTATCGAGTTAATCCGCAGGCTGAATAGATTCACTCAAATCGAATGAAAACGAAAAAATGCCCGCTCACCATGGAGATCCGGCTCCATCGGTGGGCGGGCATATCCAATAAAACACCAGGATACTATTATGCTTTTCGTACTTCAGCTGGGATCTTGTTCTGGCTCAGATATCCCACAGGGAGGGCGCAGAGGTGGAAACTGCGGCGGCACCTGCGCGCATGGCGGCCATGACGTCGGCTTTGTCCCGCAGCAGGCCGCCTGCAATGACAGGCACCTGTGTGCGGGTGCTGATCTCGGCGATGACCCGGGGCATGATGCCGGGAAGGATCTCGACAAAATCCGGCTTGCCCTGCTCCAGCTGACCGGACAGGCTGGTCAGCGAGAGGGAATCCAGAATGAATGCCCGCTGGACGGTCAGCAGGCCGCGGTGGCGCGCCCGGCGGATCAGGGTCGGGCGGGTGGAGATGATGCCGTCCGGGTGGCACAGGGCGTTGAGGGAGTCCACCGCGATCTCCCGTGACGAAAGGCCGTCCACAAGGTCGATGTGAACCACGGCCAGTTTTCCGGCATCATGTATGCGGTGCACCAGACCGTCTACGGTGAGCAGGGTGCTTGCCAGCAGAAAAATAGTACTGCAGGGCGAGGCCAGCGCAGCAGTCAGGGCTTCGTCCGTTTTCACAGCGGCGATCACCGGTTCGTTCAGCAGAGTTTCGGCAAGAGGATGCATTGGGTAAGACTCCTTTTTTATCAATTACTTGATTTATATTATTCTACAAAAAAGCCGCCATGTAAATAAGTTACACGGCGGCTGTAATGTAAAATCTAGGTTTTATCAGAATGTGGTTGCAATCAGCTCACCGCCGCCCAGAATGGTAGTAGTATTGGAACAGCTGATCATTACAATAAACATTGCATTTATCAGACCTGCAATGTACGGATTGCGGGTGCGTTTGTAGATGATGCGGGACATGATGGGCGTGACAAACAGAAGAACCATACAGGGGAACAGCCAAATGGGACCAATGCGCTGGCCTTCGGTCAAACCATAAAGCTGATAACCCGTTGCATAGAAGTAGATATATTGACTTGCAACCACAAAAATAGCACCAAGCGCATTAAAGAATGCAAAAATCAAGATGTTGCCATTTTTTCCGCCAATGGTGTTGTAGTTGAAGCAATTTGCCGAGATCGAGTTCATAACGTAGAACAGCAGGAAGAATGGCAGATAGCGAAGTGCGATCAGCACTTTATCAGCGCCGAAGGTTTTGAACGCAACGACATACATCCGATAATCAACTTGGAAGAAATAGTGTGCTGCAAAAACAAGGCCGAACGAAACAACGATCACGATAACAGCGAGGGCAATGGTCTTCCACAGCTGCTCCAGATTCAAATAAAGACCCGCTCTTCGAGCACTCCAACCGTGTTTTTTTCCATAAGCACCGTAAAAAACAGCAGAGCAGAATATTGCAAAGACGCCGCAAAGAGCAGCCCATGTA
>ENA-ORTG01003809-ORTG01003809.1-human-gut-metagenome-genome-assembly--contig:-NODE-3809-length-10296-cov-4.195489_pt1 | contig 10296 bp, 9 predicted proteins | sample MGYA00241906_ERZ509176 | MGnify/ENA primary metagenome ERZ509176 (study PRJEB26280, sample SAMEA2338811) | human gut metagenome | biome: human gut; feature: human-associated habitat; material: faeces... | reverse complement strand
GCTTGGACGCGGCGCCCGCGGGTGCGGCGACTGCGGGTGCGGCGACTGCGGGTGCGGCAGTTTCCGGTTTGGCGGCGGATGGTACGGGCTGCTTGTTGGCAGGCGCGGGGGATTCCGACGGCTTCTCATCCTTCACGGCAGCGGGAACCTCGGCTTTTTCCACGGGGGATTCCTGTTTGTCGTCAGACTTTGGAATGGGGGTGAAATCCATCGGCACAGCGGGGATGTCGCTGTATTTCGCGTTGCGCGCGCGGTCGAGTTTCTCGACGATACCTGCCTTGGAAATGCCCGCGCCGAGCTGCACGCCCATGGCCTTGGCAACCTTGCGCAGCTCCAGCACCGTCAGCTGACTAAAATCTTGATTCTTCCATTCGGACATAGCTTGAAAAAGCCTCCTTGCTCTCCCAAATCTCTGTAATCTATATTATCCGTTACGGCTGTTCATTGCGGGCGACGATGAAGTCGCGGTGCACTGCCTGCTCGACGAAATGCGAAAAGTCATCATACGGCGGCTTGATCAGCGGCGTGAAGCCTGCGTTTTGCAGCAGCGTCAGCAGCGTATCCTTGCGCAGCGTCAGCGTGTTGAAGGAAATCGCCGCCGCGCCGCCGGGTTTGAGCGCCCGACGCCACGCGGGGAGGATGCGCTCCAGCAGCTTGGGGAAGCTCTCCGCCTTTTTCCCGTTCTGCGGCGCGTGCTGCACGCCATAGGGAAGGTCGCAGACGAGCAAATCCGCCGGACGCTTCTTCAGCAGGTCGCCGACAAGCCCGCTGTCCCCCTCCGCCAGCATCAGCGTGCGCACATCATCCGCCGCGAAATGCTCCTTCGTGTCACTGAAGGTGTATTCGGCAATCGGCACGGGGGTCTTTTGCAGCGTGCGGCTGCTCTGTGCGAGGCGGTGCTTCAGGCGATGGAATTGCAGATAATTGCTGAAATAATCCGCCGCTTCCTTCAAATCCTTGCGGTCTATGTCGAGGCAGACGGCGTTCATGCCGTTTTGCAGGGCGACGAAGCCGGTTGTGCACTTGCCGCACATGGGGTCAAGCACGGTCAGCGGCTGTTCTGCAAGGGCGAAATCACTCGCGGCACGGGCGCAGTTCATCATCATATGGGTGAACGCGGCGCTCGTTTTGCCCTTGTACTTCAAAATCTCCGAGAGGTCGTCGGGCAGATAGGCAGTGCGTTCCCAATCCAGCGGGCGCAGCAGACCGTCATCCACGCACTCGAAGAGCATTAGTGCTGTGCGTGCCAAGCAGCGCAAGGGCTTCAGGAGTCAGCGCCTTTGCAGAGAAAGTCAGGCATGGTACGCCGCCGATGGTCGTCACCTGCGTTTCAGCGGGCAGGGAAAGCGCACACAGCAAACAGGTCAACTCGGCTTGACCAAGTTTGACCTGCGCGTCACGGTAGCGGATATTCGCGTGTGGGGCTAACTGCAAGCAAAATTGCATAGAAGAAACATACTCCTTAGCGCAGTAAAATCAGGGTATCAAAAAAGGCACACGAAAAAAGAATAATGATGTAAAAAAATCAGCCAGCAGGGACGTAAAGTGCAAAATCACCATATAGAAAGGCATGAGAAACCTGCTGTTGCCAATAGTATAGCAAAATACACGCGATTATGCAAGGGGCGATAGGAAAGATTTTTCATAATGCGGAATGCGAAATTAAAAAGAAAACCCCTTCCGAGGAAAAACCTCGAAAGGGGAATGCCATTGCGCACAATCAGCACATTCGTGGCGAAGGGCAAAGAACCCTTACAGCCGGACCATTGAGAAATGCCGCGGGGCAATGATGACAAAAGTCATCAATACTTGCGCTTGCGGGCAGCTTCGGCCTTCTTCTTGCGCTTGACGCTGGGCTTTTCGTAATGCTCACGCTTACGAACTTCCTGAATCACACCACTGCGGGCGCACTGACGCTTGAAGCGCTTCAGAGCACTCTCCAGGGATTCATTCTCACGGACGCGTACCTCGGACACTGTTATCCCTCCTTTCGCTCATCTCGCCTTGACATCAGCCACATAGACAGACGGATGGCGAACCGTATAGCTATTATAGCAAAAGATGATGCGCACGTCAATGCCTAATTGCAAATTTCCGAAAAAAATCTCCTGAAAATTGCGGATTTACGCGTTGCGGACGATGCTTTCCAGCACATTGACCATTGCTTCCATCGCCTCGACGGTAATCATTTCCTTTCTGCCGTGGAAATTATAACCGCCGGTGGAGAGATTCGGGCAGGGCAGCCCCATGTAGGACAGGCGCGCGCCGTCCGTGCCGCCGCGGATGGGGGAGATGACGGGGGTCACGCCGTTTGCCTCAAATGCCGCCTTCGCCTTCTCCACCACGTCCATGTGCTGCTCCATGATTTCGCGCATGTTGCGATAGCTGTCGCGGATGACGCACTCAAACGTCCCCGCGCCCCACTTCTGGTTCAGGTAGTCGGTAATCTGCTGCACGGTCGCCTTGCGCGCGTCGAACTTCTGCGCGTCGTGGTCGCGGATGATGTACTGCAGCGTCGCCAGTTCCTCGTCGCCCTCCATGTGCATCAGGTGGTAGAAGCCCTCGTAGCCGCAGGTGTGCGCGGGCGTTTCCGCCGGGGGCAGCATGCTGTTCCACTCAATGGCCATCAGCAGGGCGTTGCGCATCTGGTTCTTCGCGCTGCCGGGGTGGATGTTCACGCCGTGTACCTTGATGGCGCACGATGCGGCGTTGAAGTTCTCGTACTCCAATTCGCCCAGCGCGCCGCCATCCACCGTGTAGGCGTAATCCGCGCCGAAGCCTGCTACATCGAAGTGATCCGCACCGCTGCCGATTTCCTCGTCCGGCGTAAAGCCGATGCACACCGTGCAGTGCTCCGGCGCATCGGGGGCGGTCAGCCGCTTGCACAGCGCCATAATTTCCGCCACACCCGCCTTATCATCCGCGCCCAGCACGCTGTCGCCGCTGGTGACAATCAGCTCCTGCCCCTGCAAGTCCTTCAGGAACGGGAAGCCGTCGATGACCACGCCGTTTTTGAGCGTGATGGCGCGGCCGTCGTAGTGCTCGATGATGACGGGGTGCGTCGGGCCCTTCACGCCGTCGGATGTATCCATATGCGAAATCAGCCCGACTTTCGCCGGATGATTGCCCTTGGCGGGAATCGTCGCGTACACATAGCAGTGGTCGTCTACGCGGGCGTTTTCGATGCCCATTGCATGCAGCTCGTCCACCAGCATTTTTGCCAGCACCCACTGGTTCGGCGTGGACGGGCAAGTGCCGCTCGTCTCGCTGGAGGTCGTTTCAATCTGGACATACCGCAGGAAATTTTCTTTGACGTTGGACATGGGAAACCCTCCTTATATAATGTAGATTTTGTGGATGATGTGGATTTTTGCCGTCGCTGACCGGGCTTGGCGTTTCACAAAGGCGAAAGCGCTTTATTCCGCGTGATGATGCAGCGCCGCGATTGCGGTCTGAATCCCATCCACCGCCGCGGATACGATGCCGCCCGCGAACCCCGCGCCTTCGCCCGCCGGGTAGAGCCCATCCACCCGTTCCGCCATCAGCGTCTCCCGATTTCGGGGCAAACGCACCGGCGACGACGAGCGCGTCTCCACGCCTGTCAGCAGCGCATCCGGATGCGCAAAGCCGTGCAGCTGCCCATCCATCCGCCGAATGCCGAACTTCAAGTCCTCGATGATGAAATCAGGCAGACACGCGCGCAAATCCGCCGGCACAACGCCCGGACGGTAGGTCGGCTGCACGTCGCCAAGGCGCGTCGTGGCGCGGTCATGCAGCAAATCCTCCACGCGCTGCACCGGCGCTTTGTACCCGCCGCCGCCAAGCCGGAACGCCGCCTGCTCAATGCTCCGCTGCCACACGAAGCCCGCCAGCGGGTGATCATCGCCAAAGTCCTCCGGACGCACGCCCACCAGCAGCGCACTGTTCGCGTTTTCGCCCGCGCGCGCGTGGTAGCTCATGCCGTTGACGCACAGACCATCCGGCTGACTTGCCGCCGCAATCACCTCGCCGCCCGGACACATGCAGAAGGTGTATGTTCCGCGGCCGTCGGGCGTATGGACGGCGAGCTTGTAGTCTGCTGCCTTCAGCGCGGGGTGCGTCCAGCATTTGCCGTATTGGCTCTGGCTGATGAGCGCTTGCGGATGCTCAATGCGCACACCCATGGCGAATGGCTTCTGCTCCATGCGCACGCCTTGCCGGAACAGCGTCTGCATGGTGTCGCGCGCGCTGTGACCGATGGCGAGAATCACCGTGTCGGTGCGGATTTCCTGTGTTTCGCCGCCGCAGAGCACCGTGATGCCCTCCATGCTTTCGCCGCGCATCATCAGCCCGGTCAGGCGCGTGTCAAACCGCACTTGACCGCCCAGCTGGATGATTTCCTGCCGCATCGAGCGTACAACGCCCTTGAGCAAATCCGTGCCGACGTGCGGTTTTGCGATGTACAGGATGTCCTCCGGCGCGCCGTGGTCGACGAAGGTTTGCAGCACCGTGCGAATCAGCGGTGATTTCGTGCCGGTGGTCAGCTTGCCATCAGAGAACGCGCCCGCGCCGCCCTCGCCGAACTGCACGTTGCTTTCCGGGTCGAGGATGCCCTGCTCCTGCATCATCTGCACGGATTTTGTGCGTTCCTCGACGGGCTTGCCGCGCTCGATGAGAATCGGCTGCACACCCGCGCGTGCCAACGTCAGCGCAGCAAACAGCCCCGCCGGGCCGGCCCCGACGACCACGGGTGGATGCTCGAACCGCGCTTTCGGCAGCGTCGGCGCTTTGGGGAAGGTGAACGGCGCCGCAACACCCGGCTTGAGCCGCGCGAGCACCTTCGCTTCATCCTTCAGCGTCACCGCGACGCTCAGGACGAAGTGCACATCCGCCTTGTCGCGCGCATCGACCGCCTTTTTGAGCGGTACGACGCTTTTGAGCTGCTCCGGCGCACATTTCAGCTTGCGGAGAATCAGCGCATTCAGCGTTTCAGGGGTGAAATCGAGGGGGAGGGAGAGAGAATCGAGACGAAGCATGGGGAACTCCTTTGTTTAATGCGGAATTAGGCACGCCGTCCCCCGGATCAACACGCGGGCACAGCATGAAGATGTGACCAACTGAATCGCGTGAAAGGGTCAAGGGACGAAGTCCCTTGCAGGGTGCAGGGACAGCGTCCCTGCTGGGGTTTAAGGGGCAACGCCCCTTGGTCTCCCCCAATCAACACGCGGGCACAGCATGAAGATGTGACCAACTGAATCGCGCGAAAGGGTCAAGGGACGAAGTCCCTTGTGGAGTCCAGAGGCAAAGCCTCTGGTGGGGGTTAGGGGCAACGCCCCTCGTCTCTCCCTTTACATCGCTTCCGTCCGCTGCACAACGCCGCCGTGACCGGGGAAAATCAGGTAGCCTTTGCCGTCCAGCATGGCGAGGACGGCGCGGAGAATCGCGTGGTAGCGCGGGGAATCGACATTCACGCTGCGGGCGAGGTAGGGGGCAAGGCGGTCGAATTCCTTCTGCGGAGGGGTCATGTTGTGCGGGTTGATGTAGTCGTCACCCGTGAATGCCACGCGGTGCACGGGGTCAATCAGCATCGTTTCGCCCGGCACATGCCCGCCGTTCCCTTGTAGGACGTTAAAGCGCATGTCGCCGAAGAGAAATGCGCCAATCGGGCTGATGGGCTGCTCGTCATCGCCGTGGGACGTGTTCAGGATGCGCAGGCGGTTCAGCGGCGGCACGGCGTATTCCGTAATCAGCTTGTTCAGCCGATAGTAGGGCAGCCCCGTCGCGCTGGCCTCCCGCGGGGATGGCAGCCCCAGCGATTCGTTCGCGAAGCAGTCCGCCGTCCGCTGGCTGCACCAGATGACCGGCATACTTTCCGCCAGCCCCGTGTGGTCGGAATCTGAGTGTGTCAGCAGCATTTCACGCTTCCGCTCGTCAAAATCAGGAAAAATCGTCCGCAGCTGCCGCAAGGTGTAGCGCGCACAGCACCGGAAGCCGCTGTCAATCACCAGCAGCGCCCGCGTTTTCACGTCCTCCAGTACGGTGATGTTGCTCCCGAACGGTGGCTCCAGCACAACAGCCCGAACTTGCTCCGTCAGCGGCACATGCGTCACGCGGCACTCATACGCCGCACCGTTGTGCTCCGCCACGAAGCGCGCAAAGCGGTTGATGTACTCAAACGTCTTGCTCGGCGGCTCGTTCCGCTCGTCCAGCTCCTGCATGATGAGGTTCGCGTAGTAGGTGAACTCGTTCGTCTGCTCCTGCGTCAGGCGCAGAAGCCGGCGGATTTCCGACGCGAAGCGCAGGTAGAACACGGTCGTATCCAGCTTCTTTTCGCCGGAATCGTACGAGAGAATCTGCACCGGGCACAGCGCCGACAACTCCCGCAGCAGCGTATCCATCACGCCCGGCTCTTCGATGTACAGCCCCATTTTCAGCGACGCATGACCGCTGTCATTCGACTGGCTGGAAATATAGGAGATGTTGACGTGATGGCGGTTCAGCACTTCCAGAATCGGCACGACCGCGCCCGGATGATCCGGCACGTCGAACTGCGCCAGAATAATCTTCGCGTGCGGCACGGATTTGAGGAATCCCGCCTGATTCAGTTCGCCCTCGATGGCGCTGAGCACCGCGTCGTCCGCCTCAACATCCAGAAACAGTGCGTGCGCATCCACTGCTTTGTTGTAGCTCACGCGCACGATGTTCCCTTGATGGCGCTCGATAATCCGGCTTGCCGCCAGAAACGCGCCGCACTGGTCGGGCATGTTCGTCATGAATGATTTTACCATGGGTCAACAGCTCCTGTGGGGTAAAAATGGTTATTCCTCGTGCCAGCGGACGGCTTCGGGCATCCGAAACGCTTCCTCCGGGTAGTAGACTTTCGTCAGCTCCAAGCCGTGCGGCGGCGCAGTCATGCCCAGCGACAGGCGGTCAAGCGTCCGGAACGCCTCGGTGAAGGCATCCGCACTGCGCCGATGCAAGCCGATTTCGATGAGCGTCCCGGCAATGATGCGCACCATATTATATAGGAAAGCATCCCCTTCGACAAGGAGGATAATCTCGTCGCCCTGCACGGTCATCTCCGCCATGCGGATGGTTCGGATGGTCGTTTTCGCCGTGCCACCGGACGCCTGATACGCGGCGAAATCGTGCGTACCAAGCAGTGTCGGCAAAGCCTGACGCATCGCGTCCACATCCAGCGGAATGGGTACATGCGCGAACGTATTCCGGCGGATGGCGCTGCCATGGCGGCTGTTCAGGATGCGGTAGGTGTAGCGCTTGCCGCAGGTCATGAAGCGCGCATGGAAGCCGTCCGGCACTTCGCGCCCCGCCTGCACGCGAATGTCGCGCGGGAGCATGGTGTTCAGCACGAACGGGTACTTTTCCGGCGGAATGCGGGAGGAGGTGTCGAAATGCGCGCATTGCCCCAAGGCGTGTACGCCCGCGTCCGTCCGGCTTGCGCCTGTGATAGCGATTGCCTCGCCCGTCGCGCGGGTGAGCGCTTCCTCAATCAGCTGCTGCACCGCCAAGCCGTTATACTGCCGCTGCCAGCCGGAATACGCCGTGCCGTCGTACTCGATCGTCAGCAGAATCCGCCGCGCCATCAGAGGATTCCCCCGATGTGCGACACGACGACGCCTTCCAGCACAATCAGGAGCATCAGCGCAAGCACCGCGCCATAGGCAAGGTAGTCGTTTTTCGTAATTTCCAGCTTGCGCAGGCGCGTGCGGTTCTCGCCGCCGTGGTAGCAGCGGGCTTCCATCGCCATTGCCAATTCACCCGCGCGGCGGAACGCGCTGACGAACAGCGGCACCAGCAGGGGAATCATCGCCTTCGCACGGGCGAAAAGGTTGCCCGTCTCAAAATCCGCACCGCGCGCCATCTGCGCCTTCATAATCTTGTCCGCTTCCTCCATCAGCGTGGGGATGAAGCGGAGCGCAATGGACATCATCATCGCCAGCTCGTGCGCGGGAAAGTGGAAGCGCTTGAGCGGCGATAAAAGCAGCTCAATGCCGTCGGAGAGCGCGATGGGGGAGGTCGTCAGCGTCATCAGCGAGGTCGCGAGGACGAGGAACACAAGGCGCAGGGAGTAATGCACCGCCTGCGTCAGCCCTTCGCGGGTGATGTGGATAATCCACCAGTCGATGAGCGGGGTCGTGCCATTGGAGAAGAACAGGTTCAGCACGAACGTCAGAATCAGGATGATGCGCAGGGGCTTGATGCCCTTCATCAGCATCTTGAAGGGGACATTCGAGCACTTCGCCGCCCAGTAGAGGAACGCCAGCACCAGCGCGTACCCGACGAGCGAATGCACCATGAACACCGCGACAATCATCAGGATGGTTAGAAGGATTTTCGTGCGCGGGTCAAGGCGGTGGACGAAGCTGTCAACGGGGTAATACTGCCCCATGGTGATGTTCAGATTCATTTCGCCGCCTCCTTTTCCTGCTTTTCTTTCCACAAACGAAGCAGATGGTCGTGCAGCTCCTCCTGTGTGAACAGGTCGTCGGGCAGTTGAAGCCCAGCGGCACGCAGGCGACCGCACAGTTCCGCCGCTTCCGGCACACCCAGCCCGATGGAGCGCATCAGGTCAGCTTGGCGGAAGACATTGCGCGGCGTGTCAGTCAGCACCAGTTCGCCCTTGCTCATCACAATCATGCGCGTCGCCAGCCGGGCGCAGTCATCCATGCTGTGGCTGACCATGACGATGGTCACGCCGCCCTCGCGGTGCAATTCCTGCAGCATCCCCAGAATGCGCTCGCGGCCGCGCGGGTCAAGCCCGGCAGCGGGTTCGTCCAGAATCAGCACCTTCGGCTCCATCGCCAGCACGCCCGCAATCGCCACGCGGCGCATCTGTCCGCCGGAGAGGTCGAACGGGCTGCGCTCGGCGTACTTGTCGTAGTCCAAATGCACATGCGCCATGGCGCGGCGTACGCGCTGGTCGATTTCTTCCTCCGACAGCCCTTGGTTCTTCGGGCCGAACGCAATGTCCTTGGCAATCGTCTCTTCAAACAGCTGATATTCCGGGTACTGGAACACCAGCCCGACTTTCTGCCGGATGCGGCGGCGGTCGACACCCTCGCCGTTCATGTCCTCGCCGTCGACGAGCACCTGTCCGCTGGTGGGCTTGAGCAGTCCGTTCAAATGCTGCACCAGCGTCGATTTGCCGCTGCCCGTGTGCCCGACGATGCACACAAATTCGCCGTCCTCAATCGTCAGCGACACGTCATGCACGGCGGTTGCCTGAAAAGCGCTGCCGGCGCTGTATGTGTGGGTCAAGTGCTTTACTTCGAGGGACATAGCAGCGTCAGCACCTCCTTGGTCATTTCGTCAACGGTCAGGATGTTCCCCGGCAGGGGCATCCCGTCCCGGCGGAGCGAATCCGCCAATGCGGTCATGTGCGGCACGTCAAGGTGCAATTCGCGCAGGGTATCCACCTGCGGGAACACCTCGCGCGGCGTGCCGGACAGCGCCACCTCGCCCTGATTCATCACGATGATGCGGTCTGCCTGCGCCGCTTCTTCCATGAAGTGGGTAATCCACACGACGGTGATGCCCTTTTCGCGGTTGAGACGGCGGATGGTGGACAGCACCTCCCGCCGCCCGGACGGGTCGAGCATGGCGGTGGATTCATCCGCGATAATGACGGACGGCTGCATGGCGAGAATGCCTGCGATGGCGATGCGCTGCTTCTGTCCGCCGGAGAGCATATGCGGCGCTGCTTCGGCAAACTGACTCATGCCAACCGCTTGAAGCGCCGCGTCGATGCGCGGAATCATCTCTTCGCGGGGGACGCCAAGGTTCTCCAGCCCAAACGCGACATCCTCCCGAACTACGGTCGCGACAAGCTGATTATCGGGATTCTGGAAAATCATCCCTGCCTTCTGGCGGATTTCCCAGAGCTCCTCGTCGCTTTGGGTATCCATGCCGCAGACGGTGATATGCCCTTCTGTGGGCAGATAGAGGGCATTGAGGAGCTTTGCGAGGGTGGATTTGCCGGAGCCGTTATGGCCGAGAACGGCGAGAAATTCGCCCTCGTGGACTTGCAGGGAGACATGGTGGAGAGCGGGTTCGGGGGCATCCTCATAGGTGAAGGAAACGTCCTGAACGTCGATGCATACATTCATGATGATAACTCCTTTTCGGGGTGGAAAGTGAAACCGGGTTTTATTTTAGCACTAATAAGGTAAAAAAGCAATTAGGAATTAGGGAAGGGAGGGGGAAAAGGGGACTAACACGCGGAAGAAGTAAGAAAGAGAGCTCAACTCAATCGCGCGAAAGGGGTCAAGGGGAAAATTTCCCCTTGCAGGGTCAAGG
>ENA-ORTG01003808-ORTG01003808.1-human-gut-metagenome-genome-assembly--contig:-NODE-3808-length-10306-cov-4.059019_pt1 | contig 10306 bp, 11 predicted proteins | sample MGYA00241906_ERZ509176 | MGnify/ENA primary metagenome ERZ509176 (study PRJEB26280, sample SAMEA2338811) | human gut metagenome | biome: human gut; feature: human-associated habitat; material: faeces... | reverse complement strand
CGCCGCATCCTCAAGGAGCGCGATGAGTTGATGGCCAGCGCCACCGCACAGGCCGATTCGATTATCGCCGATGCCCAGCAGCAGGCTCTCACTATCGCGGGCGAGCAGGAGATTGTTCGTCTGGCTCAGCAGCAGGCGGATGATATTCGCGATCGTGCCCAGCAGTATGAGCGCGAGACGCGCTATGCTGCCGAGGACTATGCCGAGCAGGTGTTCACTCACCTTGAGGAGAACCTCAAGAGCTTGACTGGCACGGTTGCCCGTTGTCGTCAGCAGCTCAATGAGGGCGCTAACTCCGCTCAGCAGAATGGCGCTTGGTAATCATGTCGCAGTTTGCTTCTGTTGTCGTCAACCTTGAGGACGAAATCGAGAATCCCGGCGATACCCTCCCGGTCGCTGGGCACATCGATGCCGCGACCTATAAAGCGGGGGAGAAGTCCTTTTCTCTTGACGATGGCATTTCCTATGATGTGATGCTCACCAATACCGGCGACGGCGTTCTTGCTACGGGTATCGTTCGCGCGCATGTCACCGGCGAGTGCGATCGCTGTCTCGATGTTGCCCACTTTGAGGTCGCGGGCGAGATCGAGGAGTACTACCTCTTTGAGGAGCCAGAGGACCCGGAGAGCTATGAGGACGGGTTCGAGCTTGTGAGCGAGGACCGCACCATCGATCTTTCTGATGCCATTGCCGATGCCGTCGTGATGGACACGCCTTTTGTGGTTCTCTGCCGTCCCGATTGCGCTGGCCTTTGTCCCACGTGCGGAGCGAATCTCAACGAGGCTCCCTGCGCATGCGGGGATAAGCAGAAGGACGATTATGCCGCTTCGGATTCCAATCCTTTTGCAGCGTTGAAAAATCTTAAGTTTGATGAGTAGGCCGCTATTGTATGGTCAACTCTTGATGGAGAAAAACTTCCACCAAAACCCAGTGGAATGTGATAGTATCGGTGCTTGCGCGTAATTGTGCCAGGCAATAGTTATGTATAAGGAAGGTCATCATGCCAGTACCTAAGCAAAAAAAGGGTCGTGGAGCTGTGCACACCCGTCGTTCCGCCAACATGAAGATCTCGGCTGCGGCTCAGTCCACGTGCCCCCGTTGCGGCGCTGTCAAGCTTCCGCACCACGTGTGCCCCAGCTGCGGTTTCTACAAGGACCGCGAGGTTATCGTTACCGAGTAACGGTATACTCTGGATGCGATGCCGTTCCAAATGGAACCACAATGGCCGGCTCAATGAGTCGGCCATTTTTGTATAAGGAGCATGTATATGAGTAACGTTCGCGTTTGTGTAGACGTTGTGGGCGGAGACGAGAAACCTCAGGTTGTTCTCGATGGTATCGAGGCTGCACTTGCTGCCGATCCCGATATCGAGGTCTTGGCAGCTGGCCCCGCCGAAATCGTCAATCCCTTTGCTGCTTCCCACGCACGTGTTGAGGCCCTGGAGGCCCCCGACGTTATCGCCATGGATGACGATCCCATTCGCGCCGTGATGACCAAACGCAAGTCGTCGATCGTGCTGTCGTGCCGCGCCATTAAGAAGGGCAACGCGGATGCGTTCTTCTCCGCCGGCTCCACCGGCGCCCTGCTGGCGGGGGCCACCCTGCTGGTGAAGCGGATCCGGGGGGTTCGCCGGGCGGCCATGGGGCCTGTACTCCCCACCGCTACGGGCCACGCTCTGCTCTGCGACTGCGGCGCCAACGCCGACTGTACCCCGGAGTACCTGCTGCAATTCGCGTATCTGGGTAATTTTTACGCCCAGCGGCTCATGGGGATGGAGAAGCCCCGTGTGGGCCTGCTGAACATCGGTGCCGAGCCGTCCAAGGGCGATACCCTCCGCCATGAGACCTACGCCCTGTTGGAGGAGGCGGGCCGGGAGGGCCGTCTGAACTTCATCGGCAACATCGAGGCCAACACCGCCCTGCTGGGCGGGGCCGACGTCATCGTGGCGGACGGCTATTCCGGCAATATCCTGCTGAAAACCGTGGAGGGCGCCGCTAAGCTGCTGCTGGGCGAGATGAAGAAGGCGTTTTTATCCAGCACGAAGAGCAAACTGGGCGCCCTGCTGGTCAAGGATAGTTTGGGCGACGTGAAAAAGCTGCTGGACCCCAGCGAGGTAGGCGGAACGCCCTTCCTTGGCATCAGCAAGCCTGTGCTGAAGGCCCACGGCTCCTCTGATGCCCGGGCCATCCGCAACGCCGTGTTCCGGGCGGTGGAATACGCCCAGAGCGGGATCATCGCGGATGTGGAGGCCCACATCGACGTGATGAAGGTGGAAAAGAACGGATAAAAGAGGGTTGCCCTCTTGACAGGGCTATGGGATTGCCGTATGATTGCTTCATGCTAAGAAGCAAATGAATTTTGAAATGTTTCATAGGGGTGAATTTGGTATGTCAGTTGATGAAATCTTTCAGACCATGCGGGATCTGGTGTCCGAGCAGTTTGCAATGGAGCCTGCGGAGGTGACCATGGATACTTCTTTCGAGGAGGATCTGGGCGCTGATTCCGTGGACCTGGTGGAGCTGGTCATGGCCATGGAAGAGGAATTTGATATGGGTGAGGCCAACGAGGACGAGTTGGCCGGACTCAAGACCGTGGGCGACGCGGTGAATTTTGTCGCTTCCAAGCTGAAGTAAAAAAGAGTGGCCCCGCCATGCGCGGGGCTTCCTTATGAGGTGAACAGGGATGCAGGAACTGGAGAAAAAATTAAATTATACCTTCCGGAACCAAGAACTGCTGCGGGAGGCGCTGAATCACAGCTCCTACGCGAATGAGCATCGCTCCCAGGGGCTTGGCAGCAACGAACGGCTGGAGTTTTTGGGCGACAGCGTGCTGGGCTTTGTGACGGCGGAGTATCTCTTCGCCCGGCACCCGGACCTGCCGGAGGGGGATCTGACCCGGATCCGGGCAGCGCTGGTGTGCGAGCAGAGCCTTCACGAGGTGGCCCAGAAGCTGAATTTGGGCAGCTATCTGAAGCTGGGCAAGGGTGAGGAGGCCGGCGGCGGCCGCCATCGGGCCTCCATTCTGGCGGATGCAACCGAGGCTGTGTTCGCCGCCGTGTATCTGGACGGCGGCATTACCGCCGCGTCGGAGCTGATCCACCGCGTTCTGCTGGACGTGGAGAGGGAAGAGGTGGTGGAGGAGCGCCGCCGGGACTACAAGACCCTGCTCCAGGAGCACATCCAGCGGAAGGCCGGTCAGGAGCTGACCTACTGCATGGTGCGGGAGGAAGGCCCCGACCACGCTAAGACCTTCGTTACCGAGGTGCGGCTCAACGGCGCCGCCATCGGCGAGGGCAGCGGCCACAGCAAGAAGGAATCGGAGCAGATGGCCGCCAAGTCTGCCCTGGAAAAGCTGGACAATCAATAAGTGTAACGAAAACCACTACCCGGAGCAGATCGCTCCGGGTAGTGGCTTTTTGTATGGAACTTTCGTCAGGACAGCGGCCCGCTGCCCAATACCGTTCCCACCAGCGCCATTTGCTTTTCAGTGGGCGCGGCTCCGTCATACCAGGGGTCAAACCGGATCTCCACGAAGCGGTCGGCGTAGCAGAGCAGGAAATTCCCGATGGGCGTGTTGTCCTCCCGGATGAACCGGTAAGCGTCCAAAGCGCCCCAGGGGGCGGCGTCCACCGGTGTCCAGTTTTGGGAAACCGTAAATTTGAATTTGCCGGGGACACTGAATGTTTTGTCCTTGAAGAAAGACTGCTTCACCGGCTCGTAGAGACAGTCCAATTTCACCTCATAGATCTCATAGAGCAATTCCGGGCCGTCCTCCTCGGAAACGATGTCGAACACATAGGGAACCTCCTGCCGGTATTTGTATGCCGTCATCAGCGGTGTGCCTTCAACGGCCCGGCAGCAGGAATAGTCCGTATAGGCGGTTTCCCCCACCAGATCTTCAACCGTCAGGGGCAGGGGATCGTGGTAGACGGTGTAGGTGTGCTCCGTGTCACCGGCAGGGTAGGCGGGAGAGGTGCGGGTTTCCGCGTTGATATGGCCCTGGAGCGAGGGGGCCTTGGCAATGCGAAAGCCCGTCCAGACAAGGCCGCCCATAAGGACAAGGGAGCCGATCACGGCGATCAGGATGTTAAACCCCATATTGGCTTCGGCGGAGAAGCCCTTTTTCTTCATGAGCTGTCGGCTGCCGTAGATGATCAGTAGCAGTACTGCGTAGCAGAAAAAGCTGACCAAAATGACCATACGGGTGGACGGACTGAGGGAAGGACTCAGCAGCAGGAGCGGCAGGTCAACGGTGAAAATAACGAGGAGACCAAGGATCTGCAAAATCTGCCACCATTTACGGGTCCGGGGCGAGAGCAGAACGCCTTCTTCCTCGGCGGCGGTCCGGGCCTTTCGGCACCAGCGGTAGTAGCCGATCAGCTCCACAACGGCCTTGATGCCCAGCATTAGCCAGATGAGAATAGCCGACAGGGTAAAAGTGCTTAGCAGCAGATCCCGGATGGTGTAGGCAGAGCGGAATTGCAGCCAGAGCTGAAGCAGGGAACCGGCCAGCAGCCACCAGTCGCCCCGGACGGAGCCCTTCTTCATGGCGGCGCGGACATTTTCCACCTGTACCACAGGGTCCGTCTCAATAGGGATGGCGTCCGGCGCGGGATTGCGGAAGATCTGCATCTGATAGCGGTTGGTCACCAGCTCCCAGCCGGTGGCTTTGCACAGCTCCCAGAACTCCCGCTGCTCCGCCGGCGGCTCCGGGTCAAACTGACTGGCCTTGGAAAAGTACACCACGGCGTAGCGCAGCTCTGCCGGCTTGCACCGCCGGTAGGTCCAGAACACGGACCCGGCCTTTTCCAACTGCCAGCCCTGACGGGCCATGTCCTCCAGATGGCGGACGATCCCGGCGTGGTCATAGTAGGAATAGAGATTGATCTCCTGTTTTTTCTGTCTGTCAAAAAGCTTCATGATTCGATCTCTCCTCTCCGGCCCATGTAGCTGCGGTAATCCTCCGAGAGAATTTGCAGCCGCTGGTATTCCTCGGCCAAGGCCTGTTCCCCGGCGGGGGTGATGAGATAGCTCCGCTTGCGGCCCTCAGTTTTCGTTTCCATGATCCAGCCCGCAGCCTGAAAGCTGTCCAGCAGGTTGTAGAGGGTGCCGGGGCCTACCGTCACCCGGCCCTGGGTGAGATTGGAGATGCGGGCCATCACGTCGGTGCCGCAGCACTCCTCCCGGAGGGTCAGCAGCACATAGAACATCTGCTCCGTCAGTGTTTGAAATTTCTCCCGGGCCACAGTCCCGCCTCCCTACTATCGATATTCGATATTTCTGTTTACAGTATACTATCGAATATCGATATTGTCAAGAGGAAATAAATCTTACTCTTATCGGTGCATGATGAGTTTTCGGCAACGGTAGGGAAGGGTGTGCGCGGGAAACCCAAGAGGGGTGTCCTGCGCCATTGAAATCTATATTTTCAGAACTTTATAGAAGTTCTGAAAATGGGTGCGTGGCAAAAGAACTTTTGACACGCAAAACCGGACTGCGAAAAGCAGTCCGGTTTGTAAAACAGAAAGGGAAGCGCCTCAGCGGACGCCCGCCAGCTTACCCTCCAGCCAGCGGTCGATGTCATCGTAGACTTGCTCCCGGCAATCCTCCTTCAAGACCTCATGGCGCAGCTCCGGGTAGAGCTTCACTGTCACGTCCCGCATCCCGGCCCGCTGGAAAGCGGCAGCGGCCCGCTCCACGCCCTTGGAGCAGTCGCCCACCATATCCATGGCCCCGGAGATAAAGAGGATGGGGGTATGGTGGTTCATTTTGCGGATGTTGTCCTCCTTGCAGACAAAGCGGATGCCGGAGAGCATCTCCCGGAACAGCCCCGCCGAGGCGCTGCCCTGACACAGCGGGTCCTTCAGGTAAGCGTCCACATTGTCCGGGTTCAGGGACAGCCAATCCATGCTTGTGCGGTTGGGGGCAAAGCGGCGGTTGTAAATGCCGAAGGAGGCTTTTGTGGCCACAGCGCTGGGTCTGGATTCGCCGTTTCGCAGGCATTCCGCGTTGATGACAGCCAGACTGGCCGCCGTGGATGCGGCGCTCATGTAGCCGGTGCCCATGATGATGGCGCCGTCCACCGTGCCGGGATAGCGGATAAGGTAGGTCCGGGTCAGGAAGGAGCCCATGGAATGCCCCAGCAGGAAATAGGGCAGGTTGGGGAATTGCCGGTGGGTCAGCTTCCGGAGCTGCTCCATGTCCTCCACCACCCAGTTCCAGCTGCCCTTGGGACCGAAGTACAGCCGGGGCGCACCGTCAGAGACTGACAGGCCGTGGCCCAAATGGTCGTTGCCCACCACGGCAAAGCCACGCTCTGTCAGATACCCGGCGAAGTCCTCGTACCGCAGCACGTATTCCGAAACGCCGTGGGCGATTTGCAGGACGGCTCGGGGCGCGCCCTCCGGCAGCCACTCCACGGCGTGAATGGCGGTTTTGCCGTCGGCGGACGGAAAGGTAAATTCACGTTTCACCATGGAAATTTCCTCCTGTGTATGATAAAATGCGGTTTATCATAGTGTAACACGCTTTTTTGAAAAATACCAGAGGAGGAATCCCAATGGAGACCTATATTGCCGCACTGGATCAAGGGACCACCACCTCCCGGGCCATTCTGTTCAACAGCCGGGGAGAGATCGTATCAAAGGCCCAATATCCCTTCCGGCAGATCTTCCCCCAGCCGGGATGGGTGGAGCACGATCCCATGGAGATCTGGGCCACCACGGTCCGGGCGCTGTCCGAGGCGGTGGACGCCGCCCACATCGACCCCAAGGCCATCGCCGGCATCGGCATCACCAATCAGCGAGAGACGGCGATCCTGTGGGACCGCCGGACAGGACAGCCGGTGTACAATGCCATTGTGTGGCAGTGCCGTCGGACGGCGGAGATCTGCGACCGGCTGAAGGCCGACGGCCTTGGAGAAACGGTGACGGAAAAGACCGGACTGCTGATCGACGCCTATTTTTCCGGCACGAAGCTGAAATGGATCATGGATCACGTTCCCGGCGTCCGCCAGCGGGCGGAGCGGGGAGAACTGTGCGCCGGGACAGTGGACAGCTGGCTTATCTGGAACCTGACCGGCGGGAAGGCCCATGTGACGGACTATTCCAACGCCAGCCGCACCATGCTGTTCAATATCCATACCCTGCAATGGGACCCGGCGCTCTGTGCCGCGCTGGACATCCCCATGGACCTGCTGCCGGAGCCGAAGTCCAACAGCGAGGTCTACGGCCATCTGGCTTCCGGCTTGCCGGGATTGGAGGATCTGGCGGGCATCCCGGTGTGCGGCAGCGCGGGCGATCAGCAGTCCGCCCTGTTCGGACAGGCCTGCTTTACTCCCGGTCAGGCGAAGAACACCTACGGGACCGGCTGCTTTACCCTGATGAACGTGGGCGATACGCCGGTGCGGTCCCGCAGTGGCCTTGTGACCAGCGTGGGCTGGCAGGTGGGCGGGGAGACGGTCTATGCCTTGGAGGGCAGCGTGTTCAACGCAGGCAGCACCATCCAGTGGCTCCGGGACGAGCTGGGGCTGATCCAGAGCGCCCCGGAGTGTGATCGGCTGGCGGAGAGCGTGCCGGACAGCGGCGGCGTTGTGGTGGTGCCTGCCTTTACCGGCCTGGGCGCGCCCTATTGGGATATGTACGCCCGGGGCACCATCGTAGGCCTGACACGGGGCAGCACCAAGGCCCATATCGCCCGGGCAGTGCTGGAGTGCATCGCCTATCAGACCGCCGATCTGGTGCGGGTGATGAATGCCGATGCCCCCTGTCCCTTGACGGAACTGCGGGTGGACGGCGGCGCGTCCGTCAGCGATATTCTCATGCAGATCCAAGCGGATCTGCTGCGGCTGCCGGTGGACCGGCCCACTCAGGTGGAGACCACCGCCTTCGGCGCTGCGGCGCTGGCGGGACTGGCCGTTGGCGTGTGGCACGGCTTTGACGAATTGGCAGCCCTGCGCCGCAGCCAGTGCGTGTTCCGCCCCCGGCGGGGGGAGGAAGCGTGTCTGGCGGATCTGGCTCGCTGGCATCGGGCGGTAGAGCGCTCACGGAGTTGGATTGAAAACAATGTGTGAACGCTGTTGCGTTTTTGAAAAAAGGGAAGTATACTAAGGCCATGAATCATTCGGCTGGATAGACCGGCCGTGAAAGGAGCGTTTACGATGGCGTTTTTTGAGGAATTGGGCCGTAAGGCGAAGGATGTGGCCGCTGTGGCGGCTGACAAGGCTAAGGACGTGGCGGCTGTCGCTGCGGATAAGGCCCGGGAGACCACGGAAAAGACTAAGATCTCCGTGGCCATCGCCGGTGAGCAGCGGGAGATCGAGAAGAACTGCCGCCTGATCGGTGAGTGGTTCATCAACGAGTATGAGGGAGAACTGCCCGAGGGCGTTCAGGAACTGGCGGATGCCGTTGCCGCTTCCAAGGCCCGCATCGCGGAGCTGGAGGAGCAGAAGAACGCCATCAAGGTGGAGCACAGTGAAGTATCTGCGGCGGAGCCGGGCATGAAGATTTGCCCGGTGTGCGGCGCGGAGTCCGACAGCAAGTTCTGCCCCAAGTGCGGCGCTCCCATGGATTAACGCATATACAGAAAACCAAGGCCGTCCTATGGGCGGCCTTGGTTTTTGCACGGAATCGAGGAATAGCCTAAAGTGCTGAAGTACTATCCAACGTATTCCGCGTGGAAAAGACAAACACGGCAGGAATGTCCCCCACTAAGACTTTGTGGAAAAAATGAGCCGCATAAGCGGTAAAATCACGGAAAAGCCGGTCAAAATCTGTCAAAAATTGAACAGAAGGCCGCTTCCTTATCAAGAAAAAATGTGTTACTATTTAAACCATAAAAATGTGGACTGCCGGGCAACGCCGGTTTCCCACTAAGGAGGAGTCCAAATGCTTTCCAACAACATCGATCGGACGCCGGAGGGAGTCCTGACCTTCGCCGGATATGACGTGACCCAACTGGCCAAGGAGTATGGCACCCCCCTCTACCTGATGGACGAGGCGCGCATCCGGGCCAACTGCCGGATGTATCTGCAGGCGTTCCGTGACCATTTCGGCCCCGGCTCTCTGCCTCTGTACGCCAGCAAGGCGGCGTCCTTCAAGCAGATGTACCGCATCATGGCGGAGGAAGGCATGGGCGTGGACGTGGTATCCTCCGGGGAACTGTACACCGCTCTCAGCGCCGGCTTCCCGGCGGAGCGGATCTACTTCCACGGCAACTGCAAGACCGATGCGGATCTTGCCTATGGCGTCAGTCAGGGCATCGGCTTTTTTGTGGCGGACAACCGGGAGGAGCTTTTAGCGCTGGAAAAGACGGCGGCAGAGGCCAACGTCACCCAGAAGATCCTTCTGCGGGTAACGCCGGGCATTGACCCCCACACCTACGAGGCCGTCAGCACCGGAAAGGTGGACTCCAAATTCGGTGCGGCGGTGGAGACCGGACAGGCCATGGAACTGGTGAAGCTGGCTCTGACGCTGCCCCATCTGGACCTCCGGGGCCTGCACTGCCATGTAGGCTCGCAGGTGTTCGGAGAGGATGTGTACCAGCGGACGCTGGATATCATGGTGCCCTTCTTGGCATCCATCCGGGAGGAGACCGGCGTGACGCTTTCAGATCTGAACCTTGGCGGCGGCTACGGCGTCCGCTATACCGCTGAGGACGAGGCCATTGACATTCCCGCCCGTTTGGAGGAGCTGGTGGCCCATCTGAAGGAGGAAACGGAACGGCTGGGCCTGCCCATGCCCCGGTTCCTGATGGAGCCGGGCCGCAGCATTGTGGCGGACGCGGGGATGACGCTGTACACCGTTGGCTCCGTGAAGCGCATTCCCGGCTATAAGCAGTACGCGGCGGTGGACGGCGGCATGACCGACAACCCCCGCTACGCGCTCTACCAGTCCCGCTACACCGTCTATCACGCCCACAAGTCCGGGTCCTTGGAGCGGTTCGATGTGGTGGGCCGCTGCTGCGAGAGCGGGGACATCATCCAGCCCGGCGTGGAGCTGCCGGGAGACACCTGCCGGGGGGATCTTCTGGCGGTGTGCACCACCGGCGCTTACAACTACTCCATGGCCTCCAACTATAACCGTCTGCCCCGCCCTGCCGTGGTGATGCTGACCCCGGACCGTATTTACGAGGCGGTCCGCCGGGAGACTTTCGCGGACCTCACGGCACTGGACCTGTAAGCAGGTTTGTTGACAGGCCGGACGGTGACCTGTATAATTGGGCTGTAAGGCTGGCAATCGGAAATCAGAAGAGAGTCGAGACTGCCGATAAAGTGGTAAATTCTCCGCGACGGTAAGGTAGGGCAGCCG
>ENA-ORTG01003801-ORTG01003801.1-human-gut-metagenome-genome-assembly--contig:-NODE-3801-length-10319-cov-4.825312_pt1 | contig 10319 bp, 6 predicted proteins | sample MGYA00241906_ERZ509176 | MGnify/ENA primary metagenome ERZ509176 (study PRJEB26280, sample SAMEA2338811) | human gut metagenome | biome: human gut; feature: human-associated habitat; material: faeces... | reverse complement strand
CCCAGCCGCTGGCCTGCTGCAACCACCTCCCCGGCCCGGACATAGAGATACTGCATGTGGGCATAGAGCGTTTCCTGCCCGTCCCCATGGGTCAACCGGACATAGTTGCCGTAAGCGGTTCCACGCCGGGCGGCGGTCACCACGCCGTCCAGTGCCGCAAGGACCGGTGTGCCCTCCCCGCAGGCAAGGTCCACGCCCCGGTGGAAGGCTTTTTCCCCGGTAAAGGGATCCTTCCGCCAGCCATAAGGGTCAGAGACACGCCACGCCGCCGTTTCCAGCGGGAAGCAGAGCTTCTGCCCCGGCTTTGCCTGTTTCAGGCTGGCTCCCGCCGGGACATTTTTGCCCGCACAGACCGGGAGCACCCTGCCCGCCAGCAGAATGATCAGCAGCACCGTCAGAGCCAGCACCGCCGCCCGTTGATATCGATTGTGTTTTCCTGCTCGTCCATGTTTTGCCTGCATCTTTTCGCCCTCCGTTCTGGAAAGTGTATGCAGAAGGAAGATCACTGAGAACCAAAACACCCCCTGGGAGATTTCCCAGAGGGTGCTCATTCCGTATTTACCGGCGGAGCCAGTCATGGAGCCGCTGGAAGAGGCTGGGGTGGCCGTGCCGTTCCGCGCGATCAACAGCGTGCGGAGCGGGTGCGCTCTGCACAGCCGGAGCGGGTGCTGCTTTCACCGTGGCAGGCTGTTTTGCTGGTTCTGCGGGCTGCTCCGCCACCCGAACCGGCTCCGGTCTCGTTTCGGGCTCAGACGGCCGTTCCGGTGCCTTTGGCTCGGGCTGCTCCGGTTCTGCCGCACCGGCATCCAATGGCTGGGGTTTTAGCTGTGCGCTCCGGCATTGTTGCAGTTCATCCTGCAAGCGTATAATTTCCTCCTGACGGATGAAAAGCTCATTCTTATAGGTCATCAATTCGTCGATAGTACCTGTCATGGCCTCATTCTTCCGGCGTATTATCCGTGCATCGCGCGAGATGCGGACTATGAACACAAGGGCTATCCCCAACAAAACGGCAGCAAAGCCTGCGACAAGGGTACGGGTTCGGATGGTATGCTCGTGTTCCTTGTTCTCTGCCTCCAGTTCATTGGTCTGATACTCTTCAGCCAGTTCAAGCGTCGCACTCTGCTGTTCCCGCTCCTTCAGACTGTCGCGGAGCACGGAGAGGCGTTCGAAATAATCGGAAGACCGGTGGTGCTGCCCCACATCACGGTAGGCATAGCCTAAGAATTTCAGGATGGACAGGTTCACCGTGGGGTGGAACCGCAGGCCGCCCTTGTAGGGGCCGATGGCGGAGTTGAACTGTACCCGGTAACCCCGGTTCACATGGACCTGACCGGCATCGTCGGTCCAGGGCACCCGGAAGGTGACAACACGCTCCGGCTCCACGAACCGTTCCAAAATGCCGTTCTTCTCCAACTCGGGGCGGCGTTCCACCATGGGCTCCAGGCCCTCCAGAACTTCATAGACCGCCTGATGAAACTCCTTCTGATCCGGGTCACGGGCCAGGATCTGCTCATAGACGCGCTTGCAGTATTCATTGTTCAGCATGGGATAGGCTCCTTTCAAATTCTCTGTGCCGGAGGAAATTTTATGCTTTATCTTATCAAATCACAGTTCAGCCGTCCAGTGTATTTTTAAACAAATATGAAAGTTTTACGGGCTGTTCCTGCAAAAAATGACGAGAGAAGATCCTCTGCTGTTCCGGGAAGAACAGCAGAGGATCAAATCGTTTTTCTGTCAAAAACACGGAAGCGGCTTACCGGCCCATAGCATCCCGCAGACGGTCGGTGATGGCCCCCTCGAATACCCGGGAGGAGTGACCGTGGAGGGTTTCCAGCGCGGCGGCGGCCAGACCGCAGGCGGTGTTGCCGCCCATGGAGAGGTCCATGTCGAAAATGAACTTCACCTCCGGGTCCTGAGGCGCGTTGGGAATGTTGGTCTTCAAGCGGCCGATACCGGCGTGGATCTTGGCGGTGCAGCTGGAATCCAGCTTGAACTGCGTGTCGCAGGCGCAGTTGACGACCCGGTCCTCCGCCAGATCGGCTTCCGCCATGGGGCCCAGATAGGCCGGAGTGAACAGTTCCCGCCAGGAGACATCCTCCAGATCGAGGGTGGTGCGGGAGACGATGTTGAGATATCGCAGGCCTACCCGCTGAAAATAGGCGGGCTTGTAGAGCTGGATGAACGCCGCCAGAGGCTTATCCAGCATCCGGGCAAATTCCTCCCAGCCGGGGTAGGACAGCGTGGACAGGGCGATGAAGTCCTTGGTGAGATTCAGCTTCCATCTGCCGTCCTGAGAGAGGAAGTGGTAGTTGGTGACGGGAGGCTGAGGCTCTGGCTTACCGTTGACGATCTGGGGAGGCAGAACGTCCTGCTTCCGGGCGTACTGGGGAAAATCCTCCCGGATACGCTCCTGAAAATCGGCAGGCTCCACATTGTTGATGGAGAGAATGGTGGGAAAGCGCAGCTGGCAGATGACCTCGTGGGCCAGCGTTTTTTCATAGTGGGTGCGGGGACGGTCGGAAAACAGCATAAAAACAGCTCCTTTGCATGAACTATTTGATGGTCCTTATTGTAGCCCCGCCGGGGAGAAAAGTCAACGTTCGGCGGCGGTGAAAACACAGTCCTGTGCGCCCGGTTGGAATTCTCTGCCGTGGTTTCCAGATATTGAGGGTTGTTTCCTGTTGGTGGGTTCCGCTACAATAAAGTTACAAAACGGTTACAAAAAGGAAAGGACGGAACAACCATGAAACGACGAGCCTGCAAGCGCCTGCTGACCGCTGCGGTCCTCTGTGCAGCACTGACGGTCCCTGCCAAAGCTGCCCGGCGGAGCGTACCGGTGCAGATCGACGGGAATCCTATCGCCGTGTCCGCCTATGTGGAGCGGGGCGTGACCTATGTGCCCCTCCGGGCCTTGCTGAATACGATGGGGGCGTGGGACGTCTGGTGGGACGAAGCCACGGGCCGGGCCGCAGCTGCCTCTGATGACACCCACCTTTGGGCGGACCCGGCGGCGGATACCGTCACCGTCGACGAAAAAACTGTCCGAGGGCGGGTCACGGTGGAAAACGGCGCCACCTATGTCCCTCTGCGGCTGGTGGGGGAGGCCCTTGGCTGTCAGGTGGAGTGGGATCCCTATCTGGGGGGCGCGGCAGTGACCTCTCCCGGTGCGGCCTACGATGCCGGGGAATTGTACTGGCTGTCCCGGATCATCTGCGCCGAAAGCGGCGCGGAGTCAATGTCCGGGCAGATCGCCGTGGGCAACGTGATCCTGAACCGGGTCAGGAGTGGCAGCTTTCCCAATACCGTGGAGGGCGTCATTTTCGACCGGAAGGACGCAGTGCAGTTTGAGCCAGTGAGCAACGGGCGGGTCTATCTGCCGCCTGCGTCACAGTCGGTGGAGGCCGCCAAGCGGGCGCTGGACGGGGAAAATGTTGTCGGCTCCGCCCTGTATTTCTACGCCCCGGCTCTATCGCAGGGGACGTGGATCAACGCCAACCGACCCTATCAGCAGACCATCGGCTGCCATCGGTTCTACCGGTGATACGGGACAGGAGGGTGCTTCATATACATAAAAACCGGCTTCCGTTTTACGGAAGCCGGTTTTTATATGACTATTTACACGTAGCTCTGGGTGGTCACATCGAACACGCCCCGGGTGGTGATGCGGAGGGAGGGAATCACCGGCAGGGCCATGAAGCTCAGAGTCATGAAGGGATCGATGCCGGGGTTCACGCCCAGCTTGTGGGCGGCATCCTTGGCGGTTTCCAGCTTTTCGTTCACCGTGACCAGCGGCTCGTCGCTCATGATGCCGGCGATGGCCAGAGGCACCTCCGCCACGGGTTGACCGCCGTCCCACACCACGATGCCGCCGTTCAGCTCCACTACCCGGTTGACGGCGGCGGCCATATCCGTCTCGTTGGTGCCCACCACGATGATGTTGTGGGAATCGTGGGAGATGGAGGTGGCTACCGCGCCGGATTTCAGGCCGTAGCCCTGAATGTAGCCGATGCCGATGTGATGGGTGTTCTTGTGCCGTTCCACAACGGCGATCTTCAGCACATCATATTCCACATCGATGCGGTCAGAGTACCCGGCGTCCACCGTGGTGATCTCGCCGTCCACCATACCGATGATGCCCCGGGGACGCTTCTCGGCGAAGTCCTCGGCGGTGAGGGCCGCCACATGGAAGGTCTTGTGAGCCCGCTCCACCAGATACGGCTCGATCTCCGGGGATGGGAAATCCTGGATCTCGCCGTGATCCACCATGAGAACGCCCTTCTTGTAGACCTGCTCGATGTTGAAGTCCTGGAAATTGTCGATAATGACGAAGTCTGCCAGATAGCCGGGGGAAATGCCGCCCCGGTTGTTCAGCAGGAAGTACCGGGCGGCGTTGTGGCAGGCCACCTTGACTGCGGTGATGGGGTCGGCCCCCAGAGAGATGGCCTTCTTCACGATATAGTCGATGTGGCCCTTTTCCAGCAGGTCATTGGGGTGCTTATCGTCGGTGCAGAACATGCAACGGTCAGCATACTTGCCGGTGAGCAGGGGCATCAATGCCTCCAGATTCCGGGCGGCAGTGCCCTCCCGGATCATGATGAACTGGCCCCGCTCCAGCTTGGCGATGGCGTCCTTCACATCATGGCACTCGTGGTCGGAGTAGACGCCGGCGGCGATGTAGGCGTTGAGGTCATTGCCCTGAAGGTCCGGGGCGTGGCCGTCGATCTTCTTGTGGTGGGCCTGTGCCGCCACGATCTTCTCCACGGTCTGCTCGTCACCGTTGATGGCGCCCACAAAGTTCATCATCTCCGCAAGGCCCTGTACCCGGGGATGGTCATAGAAGCTGTCGATGGCCCGATAGTCCAGAATGGCCCCGGACTCGTCCAGCGGCGTGGCGGGGACGCAGGAGGGCAGCATGAACCGCACGTCTACCGGCAGATCCTCTGTGGCCTGCAGCATATACTCGATGCCATCGGTGCCCATGACGTTAGCAATCTCGTGGGGATCCGTTACCACCGTGGTGGTTCCGTGAGGCAGGACGGCCTTCACGAACTCCGTGGGACTGACCAAGGAGCTTTCCAGATGGATGTGGGCATCCAGGAAACCGGGGAGAACGATCTTGCCGGTGCAGTCCACCTCAGACCGGCCTTGATAGCTTCCCATGCCCACGATCAGACCTTCCGCCACGGCAATGTCCATGGTGGACAGTTCATTGGAGAACACGTTGACAAAGGTGGCGTTTTTCAGCACCAGATCCGCAGGCTCCCGTCCGGCGGCGGCCGCGATGATCCGCTGCTTTTTCAGCAGCTTTCGGTTGATCTTTCCAGCATAGCTTTCCGGCATAGTACCACTCCTTCTATAAATTTAACAGAAATCGGAATTGCTTATAACAGACATAACGAAATGTAATATCTGTTGTTCTTGGGAGCAGTATACTTGAAAAAAACTGATTTGTCCATAGAAGAGACGGCGGTTTCCCGCCGAAATTTTATCCGGATTTTCGGCAGAATTTGACAGGCGGGGGAAACCGGGCGTCTCAACCGGTTTTTCGCGGGAAATCCATTGCGAAACAGCGGAAAAGAGACTATAATAAACTTAACTATGTCAAAAAAATCCGGAGGTTTTTCCATGAAGTGCATGGTCATTGACGGCAACTCCATCATCAACCGGGCCTATTACGGCATCCGCCCCCTGACTAACCGGGAAGGGCTGTACACCCACGCCGTGTTCGGCTTTCTCACCACGTTGCTGCGCCTGAAAGAGGAAGAACGGCCGGATGCCCTGTGCGTCACCTTCGACCTCCATGCCCCTACCTTCCGTCACAAGGCGGACGAGGCGTACAAGGCCACCCGGAAGCCCATGCCGGAGGAACTGCGGATGCAGGTGCCAGTGCTGAAAGAGGTGCTGGATACCCTGAATATCCCCCGTTATGAAATGGAGGGGTGGGAGGCCGATGACCTGATCGGCACCATTTCCCGGAAATGCGAGACGGCGGGCTGGGACTGCGTAGTGGTGACGGGAGATAAGGATTCCCTCCAGCTTATCACCGACCATACGAAGGTGAAACTGGTGTCCACCCGTATGGGCCAGACCACCACCAAGGACATGACCCCGGAGACCTTCCGGGAGCAGTACGGCTTTGAACCCATCCACATGATCGACCTGAAGGCCCTCATGGGAGACACCTCCGACAATATCCCCGGCGTACCGGGGGTGGGTGAAAAGACCGCTATGGATCTTATTCAAAAATATGGCAGCGTGGACGCCATTTATGAAAAGCTGCCGGATATCGACGCCAAGCCCGCCGCCATCAAAAAGCTGACGGCGGGAGAGGACGCAGCCCGCCATTCCTACTGGCTGGCCACCATTGTCACTGATGCGCCGCTGTCCTTCGACCCGGCGGAAAACCGGGTGCAGGAGCCGACACCGGCGGCGTATCCCCTTTTTTTGAAGCTGGAATTTTCCAAGCTGATTGAAAAAATGGGCCTGCGTCCAGAGGAAACGGCTCCGGCGGATGCCGCGCCGGACGTCACCGTGACGGCGGAGCGGATCACGGAGGAATCCCGTGCCCGGGAGGTGCTGGAACTGTTCCGCAAGGCGGACCATGTGACGGTGCTGGCCCTGCCGGACCTCTCCGGGGTCATTGCGGACTGCGATACCGGGGCGGATACCGCCCTGTCGGCGGAATTTTTCTTCGAGCGCTACACCGGTGACTGGAACGCGCTGCTGAACGCCCTGTTCGCCGCCGACATTAAAAAAGTGAGCCATAACGTCAAGGACCTCATGCGGACGCTGCTGGAAAACGGCCTGAACGCAGAGGGCTTCATGTTCGACACCGCTCTGGCCGCCTATCTGGTGGATGCCACCAGCGGCAAATATGAAATCGGTCAGCTGTTCGCCGGGTATTTCCACACGGAGCTGGTAAAGCCGGTCCATCTGGAACCGGATGCCTTCTCCTTGCTGGGGGATGTGACGGCGGCGGAGGCTGCCTTCCACAGCTACACCAGCGCCGTGGACGCCCTGTACGGAGTGCTGGCCCCCAAGTTGAAGGAGCTGGACCTCTGGGATCTGTACGCCACGGCGGAGCTGCCGCTGTGCCGGGTGCTGGCGGAAATGGAACTGGCTGGCTGCCGGGTGGACAAGGGGGCGCTGGTGTCCTTCGGGGAGATGCTCTCCGAAAAGGCCGCCGCTCTGGAACAGGACATTTACAACATGGCCGGGGAGGAATTCAACATCAACTCCCCCAAGCAGCTGGGAGAAATTTTATTCGGCAAGCTGGGCCTGCCCCACGGCAAGAAAACGAAAACCGGCTGGTCCACCAATGCCGACGTGCTGGAAAAGCTGCGCTACGAGGCCCCCATCGTGGGGGCGGTGCTGGAATACCGGCAATATGCAAAATTGAGATCCACTTACGCCGAGGGCCTTTTGAAGGCCATGGACCCGGACGGGCGCATCCGCACCCGGTTCCAGATGACCGTTACCGCCACCGGGCGGCTCAGCTCCACGGAGCCGAATCTGCAGAATATCCCCACCCGGACGGACCTTGGCAGCGAAATTCGCCGGATGTTCATTCCGGCGGAGGGCTGCGTCTTAGTGGACGCGGACTACTCTCAGATCGAGCTGCGGCTGCTGGCCCACATCTCCGGGGATGAGGCTATGCGGGCAGCGTTTACCACCGGAGCGGACATTCACACTGCAACGGCGGCCCAGGTATTCCATGTGGCCCCCGGCGATGTGACCCACGAGATGCGCCGCCGGGCGAAAGCCGTGAACTTCGGCATTGTCTACGGCATTTCCGCCTTTTCCCTCAGTCAGGACATCGGCGTGACGGTGGCGGAGGCCAAGGCGTATATGGAGGCCTATTTCGCCACCTTCCCCGGTGTGCGGAAGTATATGGACGATGTGGTGGCCCAGGCCAAGGAACGGGGCTATGTGGAGACCTTGTTCCACCGGCGGCGGGACCTGCCGGAGATCAAGTCCTCCAATTTCAATATGCGCTCCTTCGGGGAGCGGGTGGCGCTGAATATGCCCATTCAGGGCACGGCGGCGGACATTATGAAGCTGGCTATGGTGGCCGTGGAGAAACGGCTGAAAAAGGAGCTGCCGGAGGCCAAGCTGGTCTTGCAGGTTCACGATGAATTGATTGTGGAGTGCCCGGAGCCGCAGGCAGAGGCTGCGGCAAAGCTGCTGGAGGAGGAAATGGAGCAGGTGGCCCACCTGTCCGTCCCCCTGACGGCGGAGGCCCACTGGGGCCGCAACTGGCTGGAAGCCAAGGGATAAGGAGTAACATACGATGGAAGAGAAAAATCTGCATGTCCGCATCGTGCCTATGACGGCGGACCATCTGGATGAAGTGGCGGAGCTGGAACGGATCTGCTTCACCACGCCCTGGAGCCGGAATATGCTGGCGGAGGAATTGGACAACTACCTGTCCGCATTCCTTGTGGCGCTGGATGACAACGATAAAGTAGCGGGCTACGCCGGTTTGCAGGCGGTGCTGGACGAGGGTTATATCACCAATGTGGCCGTCCGGCCGGACTGCCGGAAGCAGGGGGTTGCCGGAAAGCTGCTGCAAGTGTTTCTTGACTTTGCTCAGGCCAACCATCTGGCGTTTCTGACGCTGGAAGTCCGGGCCTCCAACTACCCCGCCATCGCCCTGTACGGCAGCCGGGGCTTCCGGGGCGTGGGCCGGCGCAAGAATTACTATGAGCATCCCCGGGAGGATGCCATCATTATGACAAGGGAGTTTGAACAGCATGGAACTGAGAATCCCGTCAGTTGAACAACTGAGGACGATTTATGACCGGGACCTGAAGGAAGCGTTTCCCACAGCGGAATTAAAACCCCTGCGGAATATTGAGAAGAGCTGGGCGGAGGGCTGGTACAAGCCCTACTGCCTGTTTGACGGAGACAATATCGTAGGCGAAGCATTCCTCTGGCTGGGACATCCCGGCTGGGCACTGCTGGATTACCTGTGCGTTTCCAGTATCCGCCGCAACGGCGGCGTCGGCGCGTCTATTCTGGAAAAGCTGCGGGAGCGGGAGGCGGACACGGTGATCTTCGGAGAGTCGGAAGCTCCGGAGGACGCGCCGGACCCGGAGATGGCCCGGCGGCGGTTGGGGTTCTATGCCCGGTGCGGTCTGCGGACCGCCGGGTATGATACGGAGATGTTCGGCGTCCACTACAAGACCCTGTATCTCGCCGGCGGCCCGGTGGATGACGCTGCGCTGATGGAAGAGCACCGGTTCGTTTACGAGAATACATTTTCTGCGGACAAGTACCACAAGTATGTCCGCATCCCCTTTGATCCCAAGGCGGCACCGGGGCCAAAGGTGCCTTGGCAGCAGTAAGGCGGAGAACGCCGATCTTTTGGAGAAAGAAGCATTGCTATGAAGATTTTAGCCTTTGAATCCTCCTGCGACGAGACCGCCGTGGCAGTGGTGGAGGACGGACGGCGGGTGTTGTCCGATGCCATTGCCTCTCAGGCGGACCTCCACGCTCTGTACGGCGGCGTGGTACCGGAGCTGGCCTCCCGCAAGCATGTTGAAGTGATCGCGGCCCTGACAGAAAAAGCCTTGGCGGACGCCGGCTGCACCCGGCAGGACATTGACGCCGTGGCCGTCACCTACGCCCCCGGTCTCATCGGGGCCGTACTGGTGGGCTTGAGCTTTGCCAAATCCGTGGCCTACGGCCTTGGGGTGCCTCTGATCCCGGTGCACCATGTCCGGGGCCATATCGCCGCCAACTATCTGGCCTTCCCGGAGCTGGAGCCGCCCTTTTTGGCACTGGCCATCTCCGGGGGCAACACCCTAATCGTGGACGTCCGGGATTATACGGATCTGGAAATTTTGGGTGCGACCCGGGACGATGCGGCGGGGGAATGCTTTGACAAGGCGGCCCGAGTGTTGGGACTTCCCTACCCCGGCGGCGCGCCCATGGACAAGCTGGCCCAGCAGTCCAGGGGCGGTGTCTACACCCTGCCCCATTCCCATGTGGAGGGAGCGCCGCTGGACATGAGCTTTTCCGGTCTGAAAACGGCGGTGGTGAATCTGGCCCATCACGCCGAGCAGGTGGGCGAGCCGCTGGATGCCCCGGCGCTGGCACGGGACTTCGCCCAGGCTGTCAGCGATACGCTGGTCCCTCGCGTCATGGAAGCTGCAAAGCAGTCCGGACGCACGGTGATTGCCGCCGCCGGCGGTGTGGCGGCCAATTCCGTCATCCGGGCGGATCTGGAGCGAGCCTGCGAAAAAGCCGGCTGCCGGCTGTATCTGCCGCCGCTGCGGTGGTGCGGCGACAACGGTGCCATGATCGCCGCACAG
>ENA-ORTG01003794-ORTG01003794.1-human-gut-metagenome-genome-assembly--contig:-NODE-3794-length-10348-cov-2.160983_pt1 | contig 10348 bp, 10 predicted proteins | sample MGYA00241906_ERZ509176 | MGnify/ENA primary metagenome ERZ509176 (study PRJEB26280, sample SAMEA2338811) | human gut metagenome | biome: human gut; feature: human-associated habitat; material: faeces... | reverse complement strand
TTTCAGTCTGAATATTTATAATTATACAATAGAATCTTATAAAAAGAAAGCTTCCCCAGGAAGTCTGCCTGTGGTAAAATAATACCAGACGCAAAAGGTCAGACATCTGCCGTCTGCAGAGCCCCTATGCCCCCGAAGTATTCCATGATCATAAAACCGCATCCAAGGAGGATCCATGATCCAGAAGACCCTTACCAGCTTTGACCTAAAACAGATCGCCGATTCCGGCCAGTGCTTCCGTATGCTCCCGGCTGAGGAAGCCAATACATATACCGTCATCAGCGGGCCGCACTTTCTAAAGGCCGCCCAGGACGGCCAGACCGTGACCTTCTTCTGTGAACCGGAGGAGCTTCCGTTCTGGGAACGCTATTTTGACCTGGACACAGATTACGATGCCTTCCGGAAGGCCATAAATCCCAGGGACGCCTACTTAAAGCAGGCTGCCGATTTCGGCCAGGGGGTCCGCATCCTCCGCCAGGATCTGTGGGAAATGATCATTACCTTCATCATCTCCCAGCAGCAGACCATCCCGTCCATCCGCCGCCGGGTAGAGGATTTAAGCCATGCATACGGAAGCCGCCTTCCCGTTCCCGGCACATTTTACTCCTTCCCGTCACCGGAACAGCTCTCTGCCGCTTCGCTGGAGGATCTGCTTGCCATGAAGCTGGGCTACCGGGCCAAATATATCAAACGGGTCTGCGAGGACGCATGCAGCGGACGGCTGGATCTTTCCTATCTTAGATCCCTGTCCTACGAAGACGCCATGGACTATCTCACCGGCTTTTACGGCATTGGCGAGAAGGTAGCCAACTGCATCTGCCTTTTCGGCCTCCACCACATCGACGCCTTCCCTGTGGACACATGGATCCGGAAAATCCTCATGAACCGGTACGCCCCCAAAAGCCGTCTTCCAAAAGATCTTCCCCAGTCCAGGGTCTGCGAGGCTCTGATACAGAAACATTTTTCCCGGTACCGCGGCTTTGCCGGAGTCATGCAGCAGTATATTTTTTATTATGAGAGAAACGCCGGAGAGGAGCTTCACGGGCCATCGTGACCTGCCTTCCTCCCCACCACAAACAGCCTCCCGTCCTCATAGGTGTATTCGCAGGTCCCCAGGGTGAGAAGCTGCTCCGGCCACTGGGGCGTGACCCCCGTATCATACAGACTGTTCTCCTTTGCATAGGCGATGAACGCGTTGTAGTCCTCCTCCGTGGCCGCCAGGAGCGTTCCGGCAAACGCTTCGGTGATCTGGGCCCCTGGCATCTTAAACACCGCCGCCACCTGATACCTGCCGGTCTCCTCCAGGGTATCAAAGAGGATCTCCGGGTGCTCCCTGTAAAATTCCTCTGACGTATATTTTTCCAGGGCCGCGAACATGGAGCCGTTTTTCATGTGATGGCCGTAGAGCACGAAGTTCGGACATCCCGCATCCAGATCGCAGTCCTCATCCATATAGATCATCCCATAAGCGGAATATTTTTTATCGAACCCCCGTTTCAGGTAAAAATCCGGGGTCTCCGGGGTCTGCATCACCGGATAGTCGATGACGGTCCCGTCCACGCGGATCCAGCCCGTCACGTCGCTGTTGGCCTTTTTAAGCTCCCGGTACTGCAAAAGCCTGGCTTCCTCTTCTTTCTTCCGGACATCAGACGCCTCTTTGTCTTCCCCGGTTTCTGCTGTCTCTCCTTCTTCCCGGCTTTCGTCCTGTCCGTCTCCCACGGACATTTCCGGCGTCTTCTCCTTTGCCCGCTCCCCGGCGCTTTCCATGGCCGCATACATCTGCCGCAGATCCTCGTCCCCGGCCTTATACTCTTTTGAGATCTTATAAAGCTGATACCCGGAAACGGCGGCCATTGCGGCAAAAAACAGGGCGGCGGCAAGCAGCAGGCCTTTATGATTTCGTTTCATCTCTCTTTTTCTTTCCTCTCTGTCCATGGTGTGGTAAAATCAAGGTATCCAATCTGAAAGGAGCGATCTTATGAGCATTACCATCACATGGCACGGACATTCCTGTTTTTCCGTCTCAGCAGACGGCTATTCCATTGTCCTTGATCCCTACGCCCCGAATTCCGTCCCGGGACTTCCTCCCCTTTCTCTTTCCGCCAGCCAGGTGCTGTGCAGCCATGGCCACAGTGACCACGGCTATACGGACGCGGTGGACCTTTCCGCCAGGAAACAGGGCTCTCCCTTTACTGTCACGGTGATCCAGACCTTCCACGACGATCAAAACGGATCACTCCGCGGGGAAAACCGGATCCATATCCTGGAGGCAGACGGTCTCCGGATCGCCCATCTGGGCGACCTGGGGTGTACTCTGGAGCCCGGCCAGGTGGAGCTTTTAAAGGATCTGGACGCCATTATGATCCCCGTAGGCGGATATTATACCATCGATGCGGCCCAGGCCAGAACCCTGGTGGAGGCGGTAAAGCCCAGGATCGTGATCCCCATGCACTACCGCTCCGAGACCTTCGGCTATGATGTCATCGGCCGTCTGGAGGATTATACAAAGCTGTGCCGGGACGTGGTCACATACGCCTCTGCTTCCATGGTCCTTGAAAAAGACACGCCGGCCCAGACCGCCGTTTTAAGTCTGTAACGGCCCGGGGCTGCTGCAAAAGGGTTTCCAGGCGTCCGCCCCCCCCTTTTCCAGCAGCTCCCCTGTCTTTTAGATATGTCTCCGCCACTCCTCCAGACGGTATCTCTGCTCTTCCTTTGCCTCCTCCAGCTCTCCTAACATCCGCGGGATATCCTCGTTGAGATTTCCCGCCAGCACCACATAGTTGGAGGCGTGGTTGGTACGGAATACGGTTCCTGGAGAATCCACATTCTTTAAGAACAGCTCCATTTCCTCCACGATCTCATCTGGCGTGATCAGCTCCATGTCGCCGCGCTTCACCTCCTCGTTCATCTCCGTCCCCTCGTAAAGACGGAGCGTTAAAAAGGAGGCATATTCCGGGTTCATTCCTGTGATCAGCTCCGCAGACTTTATGGCATGGTCCCGGATCCCCTTCCGGCCGCCCAGGCCGGAGATCAGCGTCACCGATGTCTGTAAGCCGCACCGCTTTAATGTCCGCCGCCTTCACATCCTTTTTGATATGCTCCAGCACCCGGTCATCGCCGGATTCAGCTCCCAGATAGATCAGCTCCAGTCCCGCTGCTGCCAGGGCCTTCAGATCCTCCTCAGACTTTTTTAATACGTCCTTGGCCGTTCCGTAGGCAGCGATCCGCTCCACCGCCGGGAAATTTTTATGGACGTAGTCCAGAAGCTCTAAAAGCAGCTCTGTTTTCACCACCAGGGCGTCGCCATCGGCGAAGAACACCCGCCGCACCATAGGCCCGTAGTACGCCCGGCACTCGTCCAGATCCCGCATGATCTCTTCCTTTTCTCTTACCCGGAACTTCTTCTCCCGGTACATGTTGCAGAAGGTACACCGGTTATGGGCGCACCCGATGGTGACCTGGATAATGAGGCTTCTGGCCTCGCTGGGGGGTCTGTATAAGGTTCCTTCATACTGCATATTGCTCTCCTCCATTTTCTTTTGGTTTTCAGTTCTTTATAAAAGCCGTTCCAGCTTTCTTTTAATATCCGCCTCCCGGTCCTCAAAAAGCAGCTTCCTGTTATACTGGTAATACCGTTCACACGGATTCTCCTCCAGGAACCGGACCGCATCATAGCTGGTGTTCAGCTCTGTGATGAAAATGACCATTTCCTGGCTGTCCCCAAAGGCGCCCTCCATAAAATCGAAAGCATATTCCACCATCTGAAGAGCGGCCCTGCACTGATCCTCATACTGCTCCCGTTCCTCTCCAAACCTGGCCGCCAGCATCCCAAACAGCGCCTCTCCATCCTGGGCTTCCGCCTCTCCTGCCGCCAGAATATACTGGTCCATGGTGCCGCAGACGTCCTCATACTGGTGGATCTGGGCCCTTGTGAGAAGCCCTGCCTGTTTCTTTCCTTCATATTCCTCCCGGACCTCTCCGATAAAAGCTGTAAGCCTTTGCACAGGAGTCCCGTCTCCATCCTCTGCCAACCGCTCCTTAACCGCCTTCAGCTTCTCAAACAGCAGCTCCAGGCTGTCCTCCATTTTCCCAGTCTTTCGGAACTCCACATTGAGCTTTGCCAGCACCAGGCTGATGACCGAAAGCTTCTCATCAAAGGGAGCTCTGGCCGCCTGCTCCAGAAGGGCTTCGCTCCTATGGCCGGACAGGGCCTCATCGATCTGATAATGAGCCTGGTATTTATAGTAAAGCTCCAGATAACTGGCAAAATCCCTGGCGATCCTCCCGTGGGAGATATACTGGGAAACCACCTCCCGGTCACAGGAGATTCCCAGCTTTTCATAAACCGTCAGAAATCTGGACAGATCCTCCCAGCCTCTGGGGGTCGCAAAGACCGGACCATCCACCGTAGTCTCCACCTGGCAGAAATTCTGGGGCCTGGCCGTAAGGTAGGACAGGATGGCCGGATGGACCTCCATCCGCACCGCATACTCCTTCCATACGGCGAAATCCGGCTCCACAAAGATCTGCTTCACCCGGTCCAGGGTCGCGATATCAAACTCCCGGACGGATTTATTGAATTCCGGCGGATTTCCCGCCGCCGCGATGATCCAGCCGTCGGGGATCTTATGGTTCCCAAAGGTCTTATACTGTAAAAACTGCAGCATGGCCGGAGCCAGTGTCTCCGACACGCAGTTGATCTCGTCGATGAACAGGATCCCCTCTTTAAGTCCGGTCTCCTCCATCTTATTATAAACAGCCGCCACGATCTCGCTCATGGTGTACTGGGTCACTGAGACCGCCTTTTCCCCATAGGTCTGCTCTGAGATAAAGGGGAGGCCGATGGCGCTCTGCCTTGTGTGGTGGGTGATGGTGTACGCCACCAGGCCAATGCCGCACTCCCTGGCCACCTGCTCCATGATCTGGGTCTTCCCGATCCCTGGCGGTCCCATTAAAAGAACCGGTCTCTGACCCATGACCGGGATCTCATACTCCCCGTAGCTGTTTTTTGCAAGATATGCCCGGATGGTATTTTTTAATTCTTCCTTCGCCCGTTTGATATTCATGCTTTATCCTTTCTCCTCCACATCCCGATCCAGGTCCTCCGGGGACAGGATGATCTTCATGGCCCAGGGAGGCACATCCACATCCAGGAAATCCTGTTCCATGAACACAAAAGCCGTATCATAGACCGGCCGCTTCACCGGATAGATCCCCCGTCCGTCGGTAAAATATAAAAGTCCCTTAAGCCTGGAAAACCGCTGCTTTCCCACCAGCTCATCCACGTATTGGAAAGCCGGGCGGAAATCAGTGCCGCCGCAGCCGTTTATGGTGAGCCGTTCCATATAGGATTTCAGAGCTTCCGCGCTGGTGATGGCCACGTCCTCCCGCACCCGGTCGTCGCACTGGATGATGTGGATGTTCACTTTTTTAAAATACGTCTCCGACTGAGTCAGCACTGAATACGTTTCCTCTAAAAAATGCCGCACCAGTTCCCCGGAGCAGGACATGGAGGTGTCGATGACAATGACAAAATCCTCCACCCTCCGGAGTTCCTTCGTCTCCAGAGGCTCGATCAGGGGCATATTGCCGTAAAGCTCCATGCCGTAATGATAAAATACATAGTCAAAGGAATCCGGATCCACCTGGACGGTTTCCTTAAGGACCGCAAACTTCCGCAGGAATTTCCTGTAATCGTACCGCTCCCGGTTTTCCACCGCCAGCTGGCTGTGCAGGTCCTTTTCATCCTCCGACATTTCCTCAGAAAACGCCTCCATCTCCACCTGCATCTTTTCCCGCTTCTGATCCCAGTCCTCTTTCCGGTTTCTGGCCATATTGGGATGCGGAGGCTTCTGCTCCTGCTCCCAGAACCGGTGGTCGTCGGCATAAAATTCCGCCGCCAGCCGCTGGAACTCCCGTTTGGAAAGGTCCAGGTCCCGGAGCGTCCGGTACACGCTCTCCGCATTGAGAACCCGGCACCGGCTCTCCAGCCGCATATAAAACTCCCGTCTGGCAGCAGAAGGAGGAATACGGACACAGGGCCGCAGAAGGCTGTCGATCACCGACTCCGCCGCAATGTCACAGGCCAGGTCCCAATACTCCCTGTCCCGCTTTTTCCGGTTCCACAGATGGCAGAACAGACAGTGGAGCACTCCGTGGAGGTAGGTCCGATTCACCAGGATCCTGTTCTTTTTATACATGGCCGCCAGGGACTCCATCTGGAAAAACAGGGTGGTGCCGTCGGTCCCCAGCCCCCGGACCGATGGATCCGGGGCAAAGTACAGAGAGCTTAAGGCCACGTCCAGAAAGCGCATGGAAAGATACAGCTCGTTCCTGGCGTTTCCAAGGATCTCCATACAGACTCCGGCCAGCTCCTCTGCCGCCGCCTGCTCCAGCCAGATGGGCGAGGGGGCTCCGGCCTCCGTCCGCATGATGCCGTTTCCCCGTTCCCCCGGCGTCTTCTGTTCATATGGCTCCACTGCATTCTCCCCTTTCCGCTGAACTAAAATTCAAATTTCTTCTTTTTTTCTGGAAATTTATGATATTTAAATTCCATAAGCATTCCGGAAATCTCACCCATTTTCCTCCGGGACGCCTCCAGGAGCAGGGTCTCCGTCTCCTCCCGGGTCAGTCCGTCTGCCAGAGAGCCCGGCTCCCCGTCGGGTCCATGGGCCATCAGCCACTTAAAGACTTCCATTTTCCCCAGGCTGTCCAGAAAGACCTCCCTCCGGTGCTCCTTTAGAAAGTCCCCGTAGGCGCTCCGTGCCTCCGCCCAAAGGCCATGGGGATACATGAGGCGGGACACGGCGATCTCGGCCGCTGCTTTTACGGATTCCTCCGCCGTCTCATAAACGAACAGCCGGTCATACTTATCAAACCGGACCCTTTTATCCTCAAAGCAGTATCTGTATTTCTGCCCGGTGCCGTGGATGTTGGACACGGTGATCCGGGCCGGCGTGTTCTCCACCGCCTCGTCGTAATAGACCGGAAACAGCAGCCTGGCCGCCTCATGCTCCTCCCCGTCCGGTCCTGGCAGCAGGTAATGGACCAGAAGCCGTCCGCTGGCCTCGGTCACAAAATCCCTGAGCGCCGACCGCTCCGACGGATCCATGTGGACCGTCAGCTCCCGCAGACAGCCGCAGGCCGTTAAAAAGCCGCCTCCCGTCTCCAGGGGACCTCCATAAAAATGGATATGGGAAAGCCTCTCGCAGCCATAAAAGCAGTACCGCCCCAACCGCCTCAAAGTCCTTGGAAGGAACACCTCCTCCACCCCGGTCTGGGCGAGTGCTTTATCTCCCAGCTCAGTCACCGGAAGCCCGGAAAGGGTTTCCGGTATAACACAGGCGGCGCCCGGCGACAAAATCTTTGTCACACAGGCGCCTCCGTTTTTTTCCACAAAATCAAATTGTACTTCCATATGCTCCATTACTGCCGTTCTTTCTTCTCTTTCTTTATGAGCTTGTTGATCCGGCGCATATCACTGAATTTATAGTAGTAAATGATAAACGCAACGGATGTGACAGTCCAGCTTAAGGGATAGCTGGCCAGGCTGGTATAAAGGCCCGGATACATCACTCCTGCGGTAAAGATCCAGAGGACTCTTAAGCCGCAGGTGCCGAAGCAGATCAGCAGCATGGGGATAAACGTGTCGCCGATGCCCCGGAGGGTACTGGAAAATACGTTTACACAGATATAGCTGAACCAGAACGGCGTTACGAACCGGATGATGGTCATACTTTCCGCCAGCACGTCCGGATCGCTGGTAAAAAGCGACCCCAGGATGCTGCCAAAAAGCATGACGCCTGCGGCCAGGATGGCCGTCAGGATCGTGGTGATCCCCAGACCCACGTAATGGCCCTTCTGCATCCGCTCATATTTGCGCGCTCCAAAGTTCTGGCCTGCAAAGGTGGTGATGGCGATGCCCATGGCGTCCATGATCATCCAGAACAGTCCGTCCACCTTGCCGTAAACGGCCCAGGCCGCAATGACGTTGGTGCCGAAGCTGTTGATGTTGGCCTGGATCACCACGTTGGAAATGGAGTAGAGCACCGACTGGAGTCCTGCCGGAAAGCCGATCTGGATGATCTTTCTCAGCATGGGCTTATCCACCTTCAGATGCTTCAGTTCAAACCGGAAGGATTCCTTCGTGCGCATCAGCGTCCACATCACCAGGGCGGCGGAAAGGAGCTGGGACAGGATCGTCGCCAGAGCGGCTCCCGCCACCTCCATTTTCAGTACCACAACGAACAGCAGGTCCAGTCCGATGTTCACAAAACAACAGACGATCAGATAATACAGCGGACGCTTGGAGTCTCCCACGGCCCTTAAAATAGCCGCGCCCATATTGTAGACCAGGTTGGGGATCACTCCCAGGAAGTAGATCCGCATATATGTAACAGAATAGTCCATGATCTCTTCTGGAGCGCCCATGGCCTTTACAGCCACTCTGGCGCAGGCCTCGCCCACGATCATCAGAAACACGCCGCCGGCCAGGGCCAGACAGAAGGAGGTATGGACCGAGGTCCGTACCTGGTCATCCTGGCGCGCTCCGTAATGCTGGGAAACGATCACGGCCGCACCGGAGGACAGGCCCACGAAAAAGCCCACCAGAAGGTTGATCAGGTTTCCTGTGGTTCCGCCTACGGCAGACAGAGCTTCCTTTCCAACGAATTTTCCCACGATCATGGCATCCGCCGTGTTGTAAAGCTGCTGGAAAAAGGTTCCAAACAGGATGGGGAAGAAGAAGATCAAAAGCTGCTGCCAGATCACGCCTTCCGTGATCCCATTATACTGTACGGTCTCATTTTTCTTTCGCTGCATCAGTTTCACCTATTGTTTAAAAAAAATGTTTTTTTACAAAAGTTCCTTTCTCAGTTCCTCTCCGCTCTTTGAGGATAAGTATGCCGGCGGAAGATCCAGGATCGTCTTACAGCCGGTCATGCCCTCCTGCTTCATACGGTACGCAGCCCTGGCACAGGCCACGATCACGGAAGAGGTGAATTCCGGATTGGAATCCAGCTTCAGGCTATACTCGATCACATGATTATGCTCCAGATCCCAGCCCGTTTTTCCGCTGCGGATCACAAAGCCGCCGTGGGGCAGGCTTCTGTGGTCCCGCTCCATCTCCTCCTGGGAGATAAAGTGTACGGTGGTATCATAATCGGCAAAGTAGTTCGGCATTTCCTTGATTTCCTTCTCAATTCCGGAAAGATCTGCTCCCTCTTTTGCTACCACATAACACTCTCTGGTATGTTTCTCTCTGGTCGTAAGTTCCGGTGTCTCTCCGTTACGAACCTTCTCCAGTGCCTCCGGAACCGGAATCGTATACTGTCTTGCGTCTGCCACGCCTTCAATCCGGCGGATCGCATCGGAATGTCCCTGGCTGACACCCTTTCCCCAGAACGTATAGTCCTTACCGTTAGTTAAAATTGCATTTGCATAGACACGATTCAGGGAAAACATTCCGGGATCCCAGCCTACGGAAATAATACCAACCTTGCCGGATTCCATTGCTGCACGGTTTACATTCTCAAAATGCTCCGGAATCTTTGCATGGGTGTCAAAGCTGTCAATAACGTTGAAATACTTCACATACTCCGGTGTCTGTACCGGAAGATCTGTTGCACTTCCACCACAGATGATTAACACATCAATTTCATCCTTATAAGCCAGAAGATCATTTACTGAATGAACCTCTGCACCGTCTGTCAGAATTCCTACCGTTGCCGGTGCACGCCTTGTAAAAACAGCCTTCAGCTCTAAATCATCATTGTGCCTGATTGCACACTCGACACCTCTTCCGAGGTTGCCATATCCTAATATACCAATTCGAATTGCCATTGTTTTCCTCCTATAGTAGTACTTTTCAGGAACACTATACTACTTACTTCACCTTTCGTCAATCCCCTTTCACCATTCCAGCCCACAGATATATGAAGCATTCCTGCCTGCAGATGAGGCCTTATCGGACTCCATCTTCCCACAAAATACTCTGTTTCATTTCCACAAGCTGTATTTTCCATCGATAGTAAAAGTTCCGGTGATTCCTCATATAAAGAAAACAGCTTCCGCAATCCAGAACAAGTAATAATACCAGTAAAAGACTCACTACCCGGAGCACTCTGTTATCCACTCTCGTAATCCATTTCATGGCAGGTGTATACACAATTCCCATGAAAAACACAATCAGAAATGCAAAGGAAACACTCGTTGGAAGGGAGGTATATCTCGTGATATGCAGAGGCAGCGCCTCATAGCTCCAATAATAAAGACTGCATACCTTTTCCACCACATACCCGGTCAGAATTTCAACCGAGCACACTACTAAAAAGGAGGTCAGAAAATACAG
>ENA-ORTG01003786-ORTG01003786.1-human-gut-metagenome-genome-assembly--contig:-NODE-3786-length-10374-cov-3.361082_pt1 | contig 10374 bp, 9 predicted proteins | sample MGYA00241906_ERZ509176 | MGnify/ENA primary metagenome ERZ509176 (study PRJEB26280, sample SAMEA2338811) | human gut metagenome | biome: human gut; feature: human-associated habitat; material: faeces... | reverse complement strand
AAATTATTTAAGATCTGTACCAGTTTATCATTTCCGGTTCCCAGATAGATCACATCATGGAATGCCTCGTCTGTCTCTGCAATGTTCATGGCATTTCCCTTATTAATGGCATTCTTAAAGTCGTTCTGGCGTTCCCCTAACTGTTCGATCTCTTCATCGGTCATTCTCTGGCAAGCCAGTTCAATAGCCAGTTCTTCCAGGGAACGGCGAACTTCCAGCACATCCCTAAGGCTCTTTTCAGAGATCTTTGCAACCTCAGCGCCTTTTCTTGGGATCATAAGTACAAGACCTTCCAGTTCCAGTTTACGAATGGCTTCACGGATCGGTGTACGGCTCACCCCAAGCTTTGCTGCCAGCTGTAACTCCATAAGCCGCTCTCCCGGTTTGAGATCTCCTTTTAAAATTGCCTCTCTTAACGTATTAAATACAACATCTCTCAGTGGCAGATATGCGTCCATATTGAGCGTCAGATCATCTGTCATGTTATCGTCTCCATTTCTGTTTGTGTGAATTATTACTTTCTCCTGTTGTTGTAGATCGTGGTCAGATATACCTGTTTTGCAAGACCGGAGCGTTTCATTTCCCGCAGCGCACGCTTTGCCGTTTCTCCATCTTCAAAAAGACCGAATACGGTAGGACCGCTTCCGCTCATCATGGAAGCTTTGGCACCCGAACGCATCATCTGCTGTTTGATCTCTGCAATTACCGGATAGTTTGGTATCGTAACCGATTCCAGTACATTTCCCATATGTGCACAGACACCGTCAAAATCTTTCTCCCGGATATCTTTCATCAGTGCATCAATATCCGGATGGTTCGTCTGTTCATCCAGCTTCAGGTTCTGATATACAAATTTGGTCGATACAGAAATGGATGGTTTTGCAATCAGCACCGGACATTTGATCATCGGCGGAAGCTGTGTCAGTTTTTCCCCGATTCCTTCTGCTAGTACCGTTCCGCGCATAATGCAGTAAGGAACATCCGCCCCAAGCTTCACGCCTCTTTCCATCAACTCTTTTTGAGAAAGTCCCAACCGGAACATCTGGTTCATTCCGTAAAGCACTGCCGCAGCATTGGAACTTCCGCCTGCCATTCCCGCTGCAACCGGTATATGCTTGTCCAGATGGATTCTGATCCCGTCTTTGATATCAAATTCATCGATCAGAAGCTTTGCCGCTTTCCATGCAATATTGTCCTCATCATTCGGCAGATAAAAAAGATTCGAATCGATCTCGATACCTGGGGCCGACTTCTTTTGCAGCGTCACATTATCGTACAGATATAGCGTCTGCATGACCATGCGCACATCGTGATAACCATTCTCCCGCCGCCCCAGCACATCAAGTCCAAGATTGATCTTCCCAAGTGCTTTTAACTCCAGTTTATCCATGCGTGTATCTCCTTATTGTATTTTTTCGACCTTTTTTTGTATCTTGTATACATCATTTCATTACTATAGTATACTCAAACTCTCCCGAAAAATCAATATTTTATCACCCGTTTTCAATTCTTTTGATAATAATTCATTATTAAGCAGAATGCTTTCTTCTGTGGTCGAATATTTCTTTGCCAGGCTCCACAGATCATCTCCGTCTTTTACGATATATCCCACAATTCCCGGCTGATTCATCCGCTCTTCTTTTTCATAATCCACAAGTGCAGCCTCTGTCACCATCTGTATTTTTTCCGCTTTTCGCATGAAGCTCCTGAACGCCACGACCGCTTTGATCTCTACTTCATCATTTCCGGCAAGATCTACCGCAAGCTGCTCCACTGCATATGTGACGTCATATTTCATATCGCTGCTTCCTTCCCGGCATTCAAGCATTGCCGAGAACGGAACCATCCCCTTCCACACACCAAATGGTACTTCATCGTTTGCCTTTACATACAGAAAGCTGACATTTAGAATCCCCTCTGCCAGAATTCCTCCATCCTGCACTTCCATTTTTTCTATCTGCAGATCTGCGCTGCTGTGGCACACCTGAAGGATCTCATCTTTCAGCTCCGGCAGACTTAATCGTTCTGTGATCTTACTTTTTGAATGATTCTGCATCAGAAGCTCCTCAACAACAACTTCTTCTGTCTCCAAAACACATTTTTTATCAAGGGAATACGCATCCTCTAAAATCTCCAGCTTTTCTTCCCCATAGACAAAAAGACGAACCTGAAGTGCCGCTTCAATGCCAAGCGCACGCATCTCACCGTCCTCATCCATCCGCACTTCCACACTGATATCATCCAGCCGGTCATAGACATGATGATACATACCTTCTTCTGCGCCGGCACACTCGATCCGCCCCTCATAAGGAACCGTCTGCTCCACCCAGTCTGTCTTGCCCTCCTGGGATTCATAGAGAACAAAGATCTGCAATTCTCCATTTATCAGCATAGCATCCTGCACAAGTCTGGTATCCATTTTCCGGGAGCTTACCTCTGTCCACAAGAGCGTTCCGATATTCTCTTTGGTCCCCGGTATCTTAATCTCCTCTTTGATCCTGTAAATGTCTCTCTTCGCGGTAAACAGCTGCAGCAGCTCCACCGGACATTTTTTCAGATAGATTCCCTCTTCCCCATCCACATCAAGTGTCACCTGTTTTTCTGTGATCTGCTCTGTATGTACCGTCATTTCCGCAAGCGCTTTTACCGCAAGCTTTCTCGAATGGATCAGTGATACCCCGCATTCCACCCGCTGAACTTGCACAATGTCTTCGCCTTCTCCGTTCTCTTCCTCCATGTAGACCATTTCCTCAAACGGAATCATTCCCTCCAAAGCTCCGGGACGCGGATCTCCCGAATCTGTCACATACAAAACTTTAAAATTCAGTTTTCCCGTCACACGGAGATAATTTTCCACTCTTCTTGTCTCTTCAATCCGCAGACTTCCCTCACCAGAAAGCACTCTTCCCACGTCACTTTTCGCATCTGGTACATTATAATCCCCACCGATCATAAACTGATCCGTCACTGTTTTGCCCATCTGATTCATGCGTACCTGTTTTCTTATCAGTTCCATAGTCAGCCTCCTACTCAAATATCACCGGTTTTTCGCTTTTTGCCATTTCCAGGACAACATATGGGTATTGGGAAAATCCATCTTCCCGCATACAGATATTTCCCATCTCCTCCCCATCTTTTTCTATCTCGTCACTTCCCGGTCCCAGAAGTGTTGTCTGTACACAGATCACATCTTTTTCTTCCGTACAGCCATCAACCCGAATCGCATATCCCTCCATTTCCTGTCTCCCATACCCCTGTCCGACATACAGCCGGTCTCCTTGCACATACATGATCTGAAATGGGGTTTCTTCCATCCCGGCAATGCGTTCGGTCATTTCCGCCGGAACTTTTTTCTCATCCACAATGGAATATTCCAGCATTTCTCCACCCGCTTCCTCTTTTTCCATGACCTGACAGCCGCCAAGGAAAATCAGCATCCAGATCACCCCTGTCACACGGCATTTTATTCTCATAATTATTCACAAACTTTTCCATTTTTTTGTCTCTTTATTATCATATTATCTTCCTTGTATTTTCATGCCTCGAATAGTATAATCGAAGAAAAGTATGTTACTTTATACAATGAAAGAGAGGATTTTGGGGTAATGATACGATTTATCTGTATCGCAGTCTTTTTAATTCTTTACCTGATCCTGTCCATTCCGGTTTTTCTGGTGGAATGGATCATTGGTAAATTCAATCGCAGAGCCAAAGATATCAGTTCTCTGCGCATCGTTCAGTGGGGCTTTAAAGTGATTCTTAAGATGACCGGTGTCACGACAACCGTGATTGGTGAAGAAAATGTTCCGGATGAACCGGTACTCTTTATCGGCAACCACCGCAGTTATTTTGATATTCTCCTTACTTACAGCCGGTGCAGGCGTCTGACCGGTTATGTTGCCAAAAAAGAAATGGAAAAGATTCCGCTTCTTTCCACATGGATGAAGAATCTGTACTGTCTCTTCCTTGACAGAGACAATATGAGAGAAGGTCTGAAGACGATCCTTCAGGCAATTGATTATGTAAAAAATGGCATTTCCATCTGCATTTTCCCGGAAGGAACCCGCAACAATGGCGAAGAGCTTTCTATGCTTCCATTCCGTGACGGTGCACTTAAGATTGCCGAAAAGACCGGGTGTGCGATCATTCCGATCAGCATGAACAATACTGCTGACATTTTTGAAGCACATTTCCCACGTGTAAAAAAAGTACATGTCGTCATCGAATACGGCAAACCAATCTATCCAAAAGAACTGGATAAAGAGACAAGAAAACATCTTGGAATCTATTGTCATGATCTTATTCAGGACACAATTAAGAAAAACGCCAGTCTGATCTAAACCTATAACAGAAAAGAGGTACGATTATGCATTCTAAAAATTTAACATTACTTACAGACTTATACGAACTGACTATGATGCAGGGTTATTACGATAAGCAGGACAATCCTACCGTAATTTTTGATGTATTTTACCGTTCCAACCCATTTTCTTCCGGTTATGCAATCGCAGCCGGACTTGAACAGGTTATTGAGTACGTGAAAAATCTGAACTTCAGCTATGATGATGTGGATTACCTTCGCAGTCTCCACATTTTTTCTGAAGATTTTCTTCAGTATCTGAGCGGCTATCACTTTACCGGAAGCATTTACGCAATTCCGGAAGGAAGCCTGATCTTCCCAAAGGAGCCGATCCTCAAAGTCGTTGCCCCGATCATGGAAGCTCAGCTTGTGGAAACCGCAATCCTGAACATTCTGAACCACCAGTGTCTGATTGCGACCAAGTCTTCCCGTATCGTATACGCTGCCGGTGATACCGGTGTTATGGAATTCGGGCTTCGCCGTGCCCAGGGACCGGATGCCGGATTATACGGCGCACGTGCTGCCGTGATCGCCGGCTGCGTGGGAACCTCCTGCGTACTTACCGGCAAGCTTTTTGACGTTCCGGTTATGGGAACCCATGCACACAGCTGGATCATGAGTTTCCCGGATGAATATACCGCATTTAAAGCCTATGCAGATCTTTATCCTGAAGGATGTACCCTTCTTGTCGATACTTACGACACCTTAAAATCCGGTGTGCCGAATGCGATCCGTGTCTTCCAGGAGATGAAAGATGCCGGCATCAGTCCGAGAAAGCTTGGTATCCGTCTTGACAGCGGCGATCTTGCCTACCTGTCCAAAAAAGCACGTAAAATGCTGGATGCGGCCGGCTTTGAAGAAGCAACGATCTGCGCATCCAACGACCTTGATGAATATCTGATCCACGACCTCAAGATGCAGGGCGCAGCGATCGATTCATGGGGGGTCGGAACCAATCTGATCACCTCCAAAGACTGTCCTTCATTCGGTGGTGTATATAAACTCGCTGCCATCCAGAATAAGAATGGTGAGTTCGAACCTAAAATCAAACTTTCTGAGAACACAGAAAAGATCACCAATCCGGGCAACAAGACGGTTTACCGTATTTACGAAAAAGAAACCGGCAAGATGAAAGCTGATTATATCTGCTTTGTAGACGAAGAAATCAATCCGGAGGAAGATCTTCTCCTCTTTGATCCAAGCGAGACATGGAAAAAGACAAAGATGAAAGCCGGAACCTATACCGTCCGCGAAATGATGCAGCCAATCTTCATCAACGGTGAATGTGTCTACACTTCCCCGTCTGTCAAAGAGATTGCCGCTTACTGCCGTCAGGAAAAAGATACCCTGTGGGATGAATCCAAACGACTCTTCAATCCTCACCAGATGTATATCGATCTGTCTCCAAGACTTTATGAAGTAAAGAAACAGCTTCTTGACCGCATGAGTGCTGATGACTAGGTCACAATTTGAAAAGAGGTATTACCGATGAAAAATATGACATTAAAAAATATAACCGCTGCCTGCCATGGAACCTTCCATGGCGACAGCAGTTTTCTTGAAAAAGAGATTACCGGCGTTGCAATCGACAGCCGGAAAGCAGCACCGGGATTTCTTTTTGTTCCACTCAAAGGAGCCCGTGTAGACGGCCACACCTTTATCCCACAGGTTATGGAACAGGGTGCACTTGCTACTCTTACAGAAGAAGATCCTTCTTCCCTTACCTGTCCCTACATTCATGTAGAATCCTGCGAAAAAGCACTTCGTGATATCGCAGCGTTTTACCGCATGCAGCTTGACATCAAGGTTGTCGGCATCACCGGAAGTGTTGGCAAGACCAGCACCAAAGAGACGATTGCCTCTGTCCTTTCCCGGAAATACAATGTTCTTAAGACAGAGGGAAACTTTAACAACGGAATCGGACTTCCGCTTACCATCTTCAATCTTACCGAAGAACATGAAGTCGCTGTCCTGGAGATGGGAATTGACCATTTCGGAGAGATGCATGAACTTGCATCCATCAGCCAGCCGGATATCTGTGTAATCACCAACATCGGTCTTGCACACATGGAAAATCTCGGAAGCCGCGACGGAATCTTAAAAGCCAAAACCGAAGTTTTTGATCATCTGCGTCCAAATGCTTCTGTCATCTTAAACGGAGATGACGACAAACTTTCCACAGTCGCAGAGGTACAAGGGAAAAAGCCTGTTTTCTTCGGTCTTTCAGACCAGCTGGATGCCTATGCAGACGGAATCGTAAGTCAGGGACTTCGCGGAACTGACGCTGTACTCCACCTTCCACTTGGTGAAATCAACGTACATATCCCGGTACCTGGAAATCACATGATTTATAATGCTCTCGCCGGAGCATGTGTCGGCATGAAGCTTGGACTTACTCTGGAGGAAATCCAGACCGGAATCTCTTCCCTGAAGACGATTGCCGGACGTACCAATCTGATCGACACAGGATCTCTTTTGATCATCGATGATTGCTACAACGCTAATCCGGTTTCCATGAAATCTTCTCTGGATGTACTTTCTACCGCAACAGGAAGAACCGTAGCTGTAATGGGCGATATGTATGAGCTTGGTGATAAGGAGAATGAACTTCACTACAATACCGGCGCACATGCTGCCGAGATCGGCATTGATGTGATCTGCTGTATCGGAGAACTTTCCCACCACGCATATGAAGGTGCAAAAGCCTGTGCAAAGAGCAGTGCCGTACTTTACTTTAAAACCAAACAGGACTTCCTGGGAAAAATTCGGAATGTTGTCAAAAAAGATGATACCATTCTGGTCAAAGCTTCCCACGGTATGGAATTTCCTGAGATCATTGATGTACTCAGACAGATGAAGTTTTAAGAGAGGGAAGACATGAAATATCAGATACTTGTTCTTGACCTGGACGGAACACTTACCAACTCCAGGAAAGAAATCACTCCACCAACGTTAAAGGCTCTGATCGAGATCCAGGAAGCCGGAAAAAAAGTTGTTCTTGCAAGCGGTCGCCCTACATACGGCGTGGTTCCCCTTGCCAGGCAGCTCCATCTGGAACGTTACGGAAGCTATATCCTATCCTTCAACGGAGCACGGATCACTGACTGCCGCACCGGCCAGGTCATTTACAACAAAACACTTCCGCAGGACGTGATCCCGGATATCTACCGGATCGCTTCCAACTACCCGGTTGATATTCTGGCTTATGAGGATGGACAGCTTCTGTCCGGATTTACCCCGACAAAATATTCCGAATTAGAATCCCGGATCAACCATTTACCAATTGTACAAATTGATAATTTCTGTGAGAAAGTATCCACATTTCCAAACAATAAATTTCTCCTGACCGGAGAACCGGATAGCATCGCTGCTGCTAAAGAGGAAATGTCCACTCATTTCCATGGTTATATTGATGTTTACTGTTCGGATCCATTTTTCCTCGAAATTGTTCCAAAGAATGTAGACAAAGCCGCCTCTCTTCTGAAGCTTCTTACCAGCGTCGGTCTGACTGCTGATGAAATGATCTGCTGCGGTGACGGATACAACGACCTGACTATGATCGAAACCGCAGGTCTTGGAGTGGCAATGGAAAATGCACAGCCACTGGTCCGTGAAAAAGCAGATTTTATCACAAAGTCAAATGATGATGACGGAGTTCTCTATGTGATCGATCAGTTTATGCGCGATTGACCGTCGTAGAAATATCATTTCTCAAAATATAGAAATCCCGGAGAACTGGTTTTACTTCCAGTCTCCGGGATTTTTGTTTTCAGTATTTTTCTGTACTTAGATTTCTGCAGTTTCCGCGTCGTCAGTCTCTTCCAGTACTTCCGCATACTTGTCCAGAATGATCTTCTGGATTCTGTCTCTTGTACCGGAATTGATTGGATGCGCAATATCACGATATTCCCCATCCAGTGCTCTCTTACTCGGCATTGCAATGAAAAGTCCTTTTTCCCCTTCAATGACTTTAATATCGTGAACAACAAATTCTTCGTCCATTGTAATTGATACTACTGCCTTTAATTTTCCTTCTTTTGCTACTTTGCGCACGCGTACATCTGTAATCTGCATAACTTTCTAGCCCCTTTCTCCAGTAACGCACATACCGGTCCGCTCCTTTTCCTTTATTTGACCGGCATGCCTTCTGATCCGGACTCTTACAAGTCCCCCTCAGTTTTTATAATGCGTACCTTTCGTTCTTTTCTATTACTACTTTCACGCCATCTTCACCAACATGCCGTGTATTGGCACGGATCGTATCCCTGCTCTCTACAATACAGTTCTCAATGTAAGTATTGTCCCCAAGATACACATCATTTAAAATAATTGAGTTTTTGATCACACAATTATTTCCAACAAACACTTTTTTAAACAGAACCGAATTCTCAACGGTTCCGTTGATAATGCTTCCGCTTGCCACAAGGCTGTTCTTAACGACCGCACCCGGATTATATTTTGCCGGAGGCAGATCTGTCACCTTGGAATAAATACTTGGAAGCTGCTTAAAGAAATAGTTCCGGACTTCCGGTTTGAGGAAATCCATGTTTGTCTTATAATAGGCATCGACCGTGGAAATATTGCTCCAGTAGTCTTTTATCTTATAACCGTATATCTTTTTCAGATTCTTGTATCTGATCAGGATATCCGTTACAAAATCATATCTGTCTTCCTCAGCTGAATGCTCGATCAGATCGATCAGCTGACGTCTGCGGATGATATAGATTCCTGTGGAAATCGTGTTGGAATTTGCCACCATCGGTTTTTCCTCAAATTCTTCGATCCGCATATTTTCATTCATCTTCAGAATGCCAAAACGGGTTGCATCCTCGCCCTGATCCAAATCCCGGCATACCACAGTGATATCTGCTTTCTTGGCAATGTGGTATTCCAGTACTTTGTTATAATCCATCTTGTAAACCGCATCACCGGATGTGATGATCACATAAGGTTCATGGCACCTCTTCAGGAACTCCAGGTTCTGATAGATCGCATCTGCCGTTCCACGATACCAGTAGCCATTGTCTGCGGTGATCGTCGGTGTAAATACATAAAGACCACCCTGCTTACGTCCGAAATCCCACCACTTGGAAGAATTCAGATGTTCATTCAGTGAACGTGCATTATACTGAGTAAGTACTGCTACCTTCTGGATGTGCGAATTGGACATATTGCTGAGTGCAAAATCAATTGCCCGGTAGCTTCCTGCGATCGGCATCGCTGCCACTGCACGCCTCTGTGTAAGCTCCCGCATCTTGTTGTTGTTACCGCCTGCTAAAATGATTCCAACTGCTCTCATGATCTGTCACCCGCCTTTATCAATACTCCGCCGCTTTCAAGAGCACCCTGTACATAATCCTCCTTCACGGTAATACCGCTGATCGCAGTATTCTTTCCAATCTGTACTCCTGCCGGAATCACAGAATTCTCACCGATCGTAACCAGTCCGGAATTGTAGATATCAGACCTGAGCTTGTTCGGTGCTTCATTGCCGATTCCAAGGGTTACATTATCTCCAACCTTAACATTCTCCGCAATGATCGCTTTGTCGATCACACAGTCATTTCCTATCGCAACATCCTGCATGATGATCGAATCCCGGATCACGCAGCCTTGTCCAACAACAACACCTGCGCCGATCACACAGTTATGTATCTCGCCGTATATCTCAGCTCCGTCGCCAATGATGCTTCTGTCGATCACAGCTTCTTTTGAAATATACTGTGGCGGTATAATTGAATTATTCGTATAAATTTTCCAGAATTCCTCATAAAGATTAAATTCAGGAATAATGTCGATCAGTTCCATATTAGCTTCCCAGTAAGAACTCAATGTACCGACATCCTTCCAGTAACCATTATATTCATATGCAAACAGTCTCTGCTTCTTTTCATGACAGTACGGAATGATATGCTTTCCGAAATCACATCCCGGCTGATCTTTCATCTTAATCAGTGCCTCTTTGAGCACCGGCCAGCTGAATATGTAGATACCCATGGAAGCAAGATTACTGC
>ENA-ORTG01003778-ORTG01003778.1-human-gut-metagenome-genome-assembly--contig:-NODE-3778-length-10379-cov-3.842019_pt1 | contig 10379 bp, 9 predicted proteins | sample MGYA00241906_ERZ509176 | MGnify/ENA primary metagenome ERZ509176 (study PRJEB26280, sample SAMEA2338811) | human gut metagenome | biome: human gut; feature: human-associated habitat; material: faeces... | reverse complement strand
GCTCAGACCGTTTAGTTTTAATTTGATTCGGCGATTGTTGTAATAGTCGATGTAATCGACAATAGCCTTTTCGAGCTGGTCAATGGAATCAAATTTTTCCAGATAGAACAGCTCCGTCTTGAGCAGTCCGAAGAAGTTCTCGGCAACAGCATTGTCCAGACAAGTGGCTTTCCGAGACATACTTTGCGTAATTCCTTTTGCTTTCAGTAGATTCTGGTAGGACTTCATCTGGTATTGCCAGCCCTGATCCGAATGCAGAATCAGATTGTCAACCTTGTCCGGCAGCTTTTGAAAAGCACCTTCCAGCATATCCGTGATTTGCTTAAAGTTCGGATGGCGGCTCAGATTGTAGCTGACAACTTCGCCATTGAACAAATCAAGAATTGGAGACAGGTAGAGTTTCCGGTCGTTCACTTTGAACTCGGTAACATCTGTGACCCATTTCCGATTCGGCTGGTTTGTCTTGAAATGCCGTTCCAGCAGGTTTGGAGCTACTTCTCCAACTTCGCCTTTGTAAGAACTGTACTTCCTTTTTGCACGAACCTGACAGACTAAACCAAGCTGCTTCATGAGTTTCCGAACCGTCTTGTGGTTCACACGAATATCGTTGTTATGCAGTTCTTTTGTGATTCTGCGGTATCCGTATCGTTTTTTGTTCTCGTTGAAGATTATAACAATCTGTTCCTTTACCATCTGGTATTTGGCAGGATTCTGAGACTGGTGCAGATAGTAGTAGAACGTGCTGCGAGGAAGTCCGGCAAGTTGCAGCAGTGCTTTCAGAGGGTATTTCTGCCTTAGTTCCTGAACTACTTGTGCTTTCTGTTTTGGCGTTCCTCTTCCAGCACCAAGGCATTCAATTTTTTTAAGTAGTCGATTTCCATCCGAAGTCGCTGATTTTCTGCAATAAGATCTTCTTCTACTTGCTTATCCAGCTTTGGCTTCCGACCTTTCTGCGTCCCACTGGCGGCACAGGCTCGTCCTCGACGCTCTAACAGAAGTGCTTCTTCTCCTTCCTCCCAATAAATGCGCTCCCAGTCCCTGAGTGTACGGTCCGAAATGCCATATTCTCTGGACGCTCCCTTAAAGCTCAGGTTTTCTCTGTGGATTCGTTTAATGATTTCTACCTTCTGCGTTCCGTTGTACTTTCGTTGTCCCTTTGGCATACAAAAACACCCCATTTCCTAAACAGTATACCATACTGTCTAACAAATGGGGTGCAGTTCAAAATGAGCAGCGGGCTTTTTGATTTATTCGTGATCGATGTTCTCTTTCGAGCGCTTATAGAGGCCAAACACAAGCAGGCCCGCGCCAGCAAACATTAGCAGGAAAACAGGCCACCATGTCTGGCCGGTCTGGATCAACTTGGGCGGTTTTGCAGAAACAGAGGGAGTCTCTTGCGTTTCTTTTATGGGAGATTCCTCTGGATCGCTTTCAGCCGAGCGTTCTTCCGTTGATTCTTCTGTTGATTCCTCCGTCGGTTCTGTTGGAGGTACGCTTGTAGTCTCCTCCGTGGAGGGTGGGCTGGGTTCATTCCCGGTGGTCTCTGGAACAATCGGCGGCGTCACGATCTCCTCTTGCGGGGGATCCACAGGCGGGATGGGGTCAATGGGCTCAATCGGTTCAGGATCCAGCGGGCGTTCATACGTATTGGTAATGATGAAACCACCCGCATTGCTGCGCTCAATCAAGGTCTCATAACCGGGCACAGCGTCTTCTGTTACGGAGTAGGTGCCTTTGGGCAGGTCTTCAAAAGTATACGTCCAGCCCATATCTGCAGTCAGGTCTGCTTCTTTGACCTTTGCATCGCCGTTCCACAGAGAAACATGGATGCTTGCAGGGCGTTCCCACTTGTAATCATTGACCCATTTCTTTTCCACCGGGACAGAGATCGTTACAGCGGGCACATCCGGCGTAGGTGTGGTCAAATAGGTATTGGTAATGATGAAGTTTCCGTCTGCATCCTGATAGTAGGTCGCTTTATATCCTTCTAGCGGCTGCTCGGTCACCGTGTAGTGATTTGGCGAAAGCGGAAGATTGGTGAAGGTATACTGCCATCCATTTTCGCCGGTCAGCTCTGCTGTGCTTACAATATCCCCAGTGTCGCGTTCCTTCAGGTGAATCGTCACGCCGGAAGGCTGGGTGTCCTCATGGCCCGGATTATCCCAGGCTTTTTTTACCGAGATCGAATGGGACAGGGAGGTCGATTCGCCGATGACCACGCCGCCGTTGGCACCAATACCGCCACCACCGTGCGAAGCCTGATTGCCTGTAATGATAAGCGATCCCACTGCAGGAATCGACACACCGTCCGAAACAACGGATTTCAACGCCAATCCCTTTTTCTCGTTTTGTACCCCTGTCACACGCTTGGCGTACTCAACCGCATTGTATCGGGTTCCCTGCCCGGATGTACCGCGATTTCCAGCGGGAGCGTACAGGAAGCCGTCGCTGAACCACTGGATCACTTTGCCATTGGGAAAATAATCCGGCAGGGTAACACCGCCGTTTCCGCCTGCGCCTATCGCAACCTCCGGCGAAGCGAAGTCGTCGCCTGCCGATGCTGCCGTATTCCCATAGATCACAGCACCATTCTGCATATACAGCTTCGCATCACCTGTGGGGCAGAACCACAGACCGCCGCCTTGGTCCGCAGTATTCCCCGTAATCAGAGCATTCTGAATGTGCAGGGTCGTATAGATTTCGGTATTACCCTCACTGTAGACGCCGCCGCCATCGTAGGCGGAGTTGTTCTCGATTCGTCCTCCCAACAAAGAGACATGATTCGAGCAGGAGTAAATGCCGCCGCCATCGCAACGATACCCCGATGCTGTATTGTTCGAGATGGTACCGCCGTTCATCGTAAAGGCAGTGCCGTGTTCTACCGTTGGCAATTCATCCATAACTGCCACACCGCCACCGGCTCCGCCGTATGCACAGTTGCCGGTAATGGTGCCATTGTTCAAAACAAACTCTGCGGAATGCTTTACAAAAACAGCACCCGTAGGTGTGGATTTCGGCGTATACAAGCGGCTTTCATTGTTGCTTAGGGTTCCGCTATTCATCGTAAAACGGGCTTTTGCGGCATTGCTGGTAAGGTAAACAGCTGTTCCACATTGGCCGCTGTTGTTGCAGATGGAGCCTCCATTCATGGTAAACGTGCTTGCACCCAGCAGCAGTACTGCGGGGGAGGAGGAATCGCTGGAAGAGGTATTCGCGATGTTGCCCCGAATGGTGCCCCCATTCATGGTAAACGATGCGCCTTCTGTGACCCGTATCGAGGCGCTGAGTGCACCGCGGATCTTATGGTTCTGGATGGTGCCGTTCTCCAAAATGAGTTCTGCACTTGAGCCGTTGTCCTCAATGACGCCCATGTTGTCCTCTTCCAGAGTGGACTTTTCGATTACAACATTGCCATCTATCGTCGTTTTGCCATGATTAACAAGAATGCTGCCGGTATTGTTCCAGCCGCCCAATGTCAGTGCGCCGGTCAGCGAAAGCTCACCGCCTGCTTCCACCACAAACAGATTCGTAAGATTATTGCCCTTATTGCCAAAAATGTTGCAGTTCGCCTCTGCAGTGATTTCGACCCGCTGCCCTGCGGCTATCGTAACGGGTTCATCCAAACGAATGTCTTTTTCAATGGTGACTGGCGTTCCATTTGCCTGATTGACCGCCTGCTGTAAGCTCAAGGCATCTGCTGCAGTGGAGACCTTGTCGTTGTCAGCCGTCAGAGACGGGATGGTATATGTGACGGTAACTCCATCGATTTGCGGGATGGCTACATCCTCCTGACGATTGTTTACCGTGATTGTTGTTAGATTTGTGCAACCATCGAAAGCATCCGCAGGGATATCCTTGAGCCCTGAGCCGATCTGAATGGCTTCGATCGTTTCACATCCACTGAATGCACTCGCACCCAGCTTGGTCAGGCTATCCGGCAGTGCAACGGTGCCGCTCAAAGAAGCCAGATAGAACGTGTAACTTCCGATGGAATTCAGCGTCTCCGGCAGCGAGATGGTTGAGATCCCCGCCCAGATAAACGCCCAGTCCCCGATCGATCTCAGCGTGGGGCAGGTAATGACCGAGGTGATCTTAGGATCATAGCAGAATGCATTTCCCGGGATTACCTCCAGATTGCTCAGGTCGATCTCCCCGGACAACTTCTTACACCCTTGGAAAGCGCCATATCCCATGGAGGTAACGCTGTGAAGGTCAACCGTCTCCAATGCCGAGCAGCCGTAAAATGCACGGTCTCCAATGGACGTGACCTGACTTAGATCCGGGATCTCCGTCAAGGCTGTATCGGCGGTCTCCCGATTGTTCCAGTCTGTAACGCTTCCAAAGGCGCCGTTGCCAATGGCTGTAATGGTCCCCTTGGCCGTCACATGCTCCAAAGCGGAGCAGCCTGCAAACATATGGCTGGGGATCGTTGTAATGGAGGCCGGAAGCTCGATCGATTTCAGAGAAGTACACTCGCTGAAGGTGGAACCCTCTGTGATCGCAATGCCTTCCGGGAGCGTGATATCCGTTAGCGCCGATGCGCCGGAAAAGGTGCTCATCCCTGAGAGTTTTTGCAGGCTGCTGGGCAGGTTGATGGTTTCCAGTTTCGTGCAGCCGGATACGATTGATCCCGAAGCAATCTCCTCCACGCCTTCATCGAAGGTCAGGGTCTTCAATTCCTTCATGTTTTGCAGAGTCGCATTGAAAACTTTGACACTGCCCGGAATGGTGATCTCCTCTACCTTTTTGAAGCCGGATAATGAGCCACCAATGTCGGTCAGGGTATCCGGCAGTACCAGCGAAGTATAGTTGTTATTGTCCGAAGTCACACCACTCCAATAGGATAAGCTCAGTTCGGTGACCGTATAGGGGTCCGGCTCCTGCACTCCGTCATCGCCTATGTAATAGATCGTACTTGGAAGGATACACTTGGCTTCGCCGGAGGAGGTGGTCAGTTTCCAGATTTTTGCCGTGTGGTCCGTGTAGAGGTCCACCATGTACTCTGTACCAGACGACACATCGGTGTATGCGTAGTCTTCGTGCGCCATGGTTTTTCCGGCAGCCAGCAGCGCAATGTCGTCATCCATTTCTTCTTCTAACGCATTATCGTCATAATAAGAGAACGGATCTTCGGAAGCGATGGCTGCCTCCAAGTCGCTGTCGATCTTCGGCGTTTCCTCCCACGAATCCGGCACATCCTCCTCGATTTCTGCATCAGAGGGGCCTGCTTCCTCCGGGTTCTGTGTGCCTGACTTTGTTTCTTTGTCCGAGTCTTCCCAATCGTTCCGATCTTCGGCAGCATCCGTGTCTTGCACTTCGTCCTCCGGCTCTGTCTCCTCGATTGAATCGGCTGCCCTATCAATCTCGGTGTCGCTCGAATCGTTGGCATCTTCTTCTGCGATGACTTCCGCTGCGGTGTCGTCTACTTCTTCATCCAAGTCAAAGAAGATGATGTCGTCAAAAAGCTGTTCCGAGGAAGAGTAGCCGGAAGAGTAACTGTCGGCTGTGAAGTCGGCAGCGTCCTCCCAGTCTTCGACGAAGTCGTCGTTTGTTGCTGCCATTGCAGGGAAAGCTCCCATCGAAATGCTCAGTGCGATACTCGTTGCGAGCAAGCCTGCGAGCAACCGTTTTTTCATTGCGGTGTTCCTCTCTTTTGCGTTATTGTTGTGTTCGTGTGCAGCAAACCGTATGCCACAAGGAGGAGTATACCATCTCAAAAAAATCGTGCAACCTGCCAATATGCAATATTTTTCCATATATAACATATCATCGAACGAAATTAAAAAAAAAAAATAACCAACAAACGTCTATTTCACAAAACAGACTTTCGTCGCAAAACTGGGGCGATGAAACGGTAAAAGCAGCGTAAAGAGAAACGGCAAAGCAGATAAGAACCGCTTGGTTGCTTTGAAAAAGGCAACAATCAATCTTCCAGCCTGCTGTGGTCACATCCCAGCGACAGGTAGTGCTCCATCTCCCCTCTCAGCACCATCTGGGTATACTCCAAGGGCTTATTATACAGCAGCCAGTCCAGCTCTGCCCGCTGTGCCGGGGTGTTGCCGTACTCATCCTCGACGGCGATGCAGTCGATGGCAAGGGTGGTGCCATCCTCGAACCGGGCTTCCACCCGGTTGGTGTCCATATTGAAGCGGCAGGAAAGCAGTTTGTTCATGGTGAACCTCATTTCTATATCAAACGGTGTCTGTTCGGATGTCCTAAACCCTGCCATAGAACCGATGTGTCATGTAAGATTGTTGTTTGGATAAAACTGGAAGATTTTGCACAATAAATACCGTTGAAATCCAGCTTTTGGGGCTGTGCGAAACAGCCTGTTTTGCCGGGCTGATTTTGGCTCTGCACACTTTTGCACATTTTCTGCACATCGCAAGGATGGATAACAGGTGCAAAGACGTGCAAGCAATGCAAAGAATGCAACAGAATAACAACGGCAAAATAACGGTGATTCGATTAAAATGACGTTTTAACGTCAAATGATGAAATGGACAAAATGTGCCATTCGGTTCCTACGAATCAGTAGGCCGGGGGTTCGAGTCCCTTCCATCGCACCAAGTAAAATCCCACGATTGACCGTTGAAAATGCGGTGTAAATCGTGGGATTTCTTGCTTTACATAGGCTTCAAAAGGGCTGGAAAGTGCCTCATTTGTGCCTTGCTGCCCCAAAAACTACCTCTCGTGTGCCTTACCGTGTGCCTCATACTAGATGCCCGGCGGGGTGGTCTGAGAGCAAAGAAAAAGCCTGTCCGGTGTGTAGCCGGGCGGGCTTTCGTGCTGTCTGTGGGGCTATAGCTCTATCGTGGATCATGCACTCTGGGCAGTGGGCTTCTCTTTTTCAGTCTTGGCAAGGTAGTTGTAGGCCATGCGGCAGACACCCTCCTCGGTGTAGTAGTCCCCCAAGAGGTCCGCAACCTCTGCCCATGTCAGGCAGCGGACAAAGCGCAGACGGAAGATCAGATACAGGCGTGCGTCCTGAATCGTGGAGCAAAAGGCAACGGCCTTATCTCGCTCCTGTTCGGCCTGTTCCTCAAGGTAGGTGATTCGTGCATCCATGTCGGCGATCTCAACGGCCAGCCGCCCGGTGCTGTCTTTCACGCCGGATGCGTGGGGCATACCGTTCAGTGAGGGTGCAGCGGGTTCGGCTCGTTCACGCAGGAACTTCAAAGCCTCGCGGTTCTTTTGGATGGTCTCATTCAGGTGGAAGTAGCGAGAGATCTCTATGAGTGTCATTGTTTCCCCTTTCATCAATTCGACTGCGCCTATTTTACCACAGAAGAAACCAAGAATCTATCATAGAACGATGAAAAACACCCTCTGCGGCCGTTTGTGGGCTGTCAGAGGGTGTTTCTGTCACTGTTTGATGGTCTGTGCCTTGCGCTTCCGCCGGGCGCGTTCTTCCCGGATGCCCTGCACCCTGCCAGCGTTCCAAAGGGCGGTGATAAGCCCCATGAAGCGATATGCGCCTGTTAGGCTAAATTCATTGGGGACTTCTGTAATGGCGTTGAAAAGCTGACTTACTTCCTTGAGGGTCTGGGACGAACTCCACAGCCACGACATTTTCACGGCTTCTTCTGCGGTAACGGTGGGAATTCTGGGGGTGCAATCAGAGTGATGCATAGTGTACCTCGCTTTCATAATTCAATTAAAGTGCCGGAAATTTTCTCGGCTGACTGGGTAAAGATAGGGCTTGTAAAGCCCGCTGCCAGCCCGGCGGGGGCTTTACAGTACCTTGGGCGTGTTCGGCATGGATTCGGCTCTCTGGGGCTGCTGTGCTGCATCGTGCAGCGCATGGAGATAGGTCAACAGGCGGTCTTTGTCGGTAGCTGACAGGCTGCGGACACGGCAGAGGACTTCTTGCCACTGGGCTGCGGTCATACCGCTGCACCCCCTTCCAGCAGCTTGGCCACGCTCTTGCCGGCCTTTGCTGCGGCTGCATCCAGTGCGGCCAGCTTCCACAGAAAGCCGGTGTCAACCTTGGCGGTCAGGCTCTCACCCTTGTGGATCGCTGACACGGTGTAGCCCTGCTGGGCGTACTGCTGCCGGATCCAGCTCTGCGGGGTCTGGTTCAGGTGGTCGAGCGTGTTCATCCGGCTACCATCCAGCACGATGCTTTCCCGGTGCAGGGAGCGGGGCTTTGCTTCCCGCTGGTCGATGTACTCCACCTCAAAGGCGTGTAAGCTGATTTTCTTCTCCAACTTCATGGTCATATCCTCCCATCATGCCCGGTGGGCTTCCATCTTCCCGCCGGGGGTCTCTGTTCGTGTTACTGGACTTCCAGTGGCTGTACCTGCGATGCACCGAAGAACGATGCCCGGTAGGTCTGGCCGTCTCCCTTACTGCTGTGGATCAGCACCGCCTGAAACAGAGCTTTTGCGCCATGCTCTACCATGTACCCGGCGGCTTTCCAGCCTGCCCATGTGTTCACAGGCTCGGCCACACCGGCGGCCTGCTGGGCTTCCTCGATGCGCTGGGCGTTGACCGGAGCAGCCTTTGCGCTGTTCCATGCCCGGTGCAGTGCTTCGGCAAAGCTGCTCACACCCTTGCGGTACAGCTTCCACGCCTTGTGCATAATCTCGGAGAGATTGTACTTCTTCATACTGTCCTCGCTTTACTTTGCGGGTCAGCTCCTGTATAATGGGCTTGACCCTGTTGTGGGTTTGGCTCGGTGGTTCGTTGGTAGCGGTCGCCGGGCCATTTTCTTTTATACAGCTTATCAGGAAGTGGGTTACTGTCTTAGCTGGCGTTCTGCTCTTGCGCTCCCGGCACATCCTTCGCCCCTTGCCTTCCGGTCGTGCTTCCCTTGCTGTGTCTATATTATAGCACTAATATCTCGTGCATTCTATTGACGAAATGCACGAATATCAAGTGCTGTTACTGTGTATATTTGAACTTGATTCTAGTGCAGCTTCTGGATATAATAGAAAGGGATAGAAAGGAGTGAAAGCACATGGCGATACAGTATAAGGCTGATGTTTTGGCATTGCTGAAAGCGGCTGGGTATCCATCAACCAGAATCCGAGCAGAAAAGCTGCTGGGGCAGTCCTATGTTCAGCAACTGCGAAAGGGTGAATTGATTTCATGGGCTGCGCTGAACACGGTTTGCCGCTTGCTCGACTGCCAGCCGGGTGATCTGCTGGAGTATGTGGCCGATGAGATTCCGAACGCTGAAACAATAGCAGCCATCAAGGAACTGGACAACGGCGGCGGTGAGCATTTCACAGGCTCAACAGAAGAACTTTTCAAAAAGATTCTCAGCGAACCTGATGAAGCTACCGGGAAATGACGATTTTTTGTCGTTGAATCGTTCTGCACTTTATTTTGGGGCTTGACAAAGGCCCGCCCATCGGGTATAATGCCATCAATGAAACCCGACCGGCCTCTCAACGATGCGCATTAGGTCGGGTATTTTTTTGTTTATAAGACATTGGAAGTGAAACCATGCCAACAACAGACCAAACAAAACCGTTCAAGAGCTATGATGAACAAATCGCGCTGCTTCGTGAAAGAGGGCTTATCATCACAGATGATGTCTATGCCCGCGATGTCTTGAAGCGGATGAACTATTATCGGTTCAGTGCGTACTCGCTGACGCTGCGAGAGAATGACCGATTCTTTCCAGAGGTCACGCTTCAGGATATGGTGGCTCTTTACGACTTTGACCAAGAGTTCAGGAGCATCATTTTCAAGTATGGTGCAGTCGTTGAAACTGTGGCCAGAGCGTACATCGCCTACTATCATGCTCGGCAGCATGGCCCCATTGGCTACCTGAATAACCAGAACTTTGAAAGCGAACAGTATCACGCCGTATTTCTGAGCACTCTGAACCGTGAAATTTCTCGCTCAGATGAGCCGTTCATTGTCCATCACAAAAGAGATAAGCGGGGCGTGTATCCGCTTTGGGTAGCTGTTGAGGAAATGACATTCGGCACACTCTCGCTGTTTTATAAGAACATGCTGGAAGTAGACCGCGAGGGCATTGCACAGGAGTATTACGGCCGCAAGTCGATTTATATTGAAAACTATCTGCAGTGTGCTGTTGTGGCTCGGAATATCGCCGCTCATGGTGGTCGTTTCTATAACCGCACCAGACTCAGCCCGGCGGTCAAGCTGCCGTTGGTTATGCGCCGTGCACATGTGGATAACAGCTCTCCGTTTGCGTACTTCTATGCAATCTTTGAGCTGCTGCCGGATGCCGAAAAATTTAACCTCATCCGCGCAATGGAAAAGCTGTTCAAGAAGTACCCGGCGGCGGAGCCGTCCCGAATGGGCTTCCCGGTAAACTGGAAGGCGTTGTTGAATCTTCCAAGTGAACCGGAAGAAGCAGATACTTAATCCGCCAGAGGACGGAACAGGCAGCCGTCACC
>ENA-ORTG01003775-ORTG01003775.1-human-gut-metagenome-genome-assembly--contig:-NODE-3775-length-10387-cov-6.359950_pt1 | contig 10387 bp, 13 predicted proteins | sample MGYA00241906_ERZ509176 | MGnify/ENA primary metagenome ERZ509176 (study PRJEB26280, sample SAMEA2338811) | human gut metagenome | biome: human gut; feature: human-associated habitat; material: faeces... | reverse complement strand
GCATTACACGAGATATTGCGGAACAGAGTATCTAAGGAGGCGTATGTCGGTGGCGGAGAACCAAAATATTGAATGGAAAGAGTCTTGGCGAGACGAATATCTTAAATGGATATGTGGTTTTGCAAACGCACAAGGTGGGAAAATTTATATTGGCACAAATGATGATGGCACAGTAATCGGTGTACAAGACAGCAAAAAGCTGATGGAGGATATTCCAAACAAAGTACGAGATGTTCTTGGTATTATTGTAGATGTGAATTTACTAACAAAGAATGGGAAAGACTATATTGAAATTTGCGTGAATCCTAACAGTTATCCTGTTAATTATAAGGGAGAATATCACTATCGGAGCGGTAGCACTAAACAACAGCTAAAAGGACAGGCACTTAATCAATTTTTGCTACAAAAGACTGGAATTACATGGGACAGTGTGCCGATTCAAGGTATAACAGTGCAGGATTTAAGAAATGATAGCTTTGATATTTTTCGAGAACGGGCAATCCTCAGTAAGCGAATGGATCGCAAAGATGTTGATGCCACAAACGAGCAACTGCTTGACAGTCTTAATTTGCTTGAAAATGGTCAACTGAAAAGAGCTGCTATTGTTGATTGTCAAGTAAAATTGACCCACTTTTACGTTTAATTTTGACCCACCTGAATTCAGAAATCACCTGATTTTCAAGTGGGTCATTTCTGTATGTAAATCTGATTTTTTACACTGTGAATTGACCCGTCAAGCGCATCAGCTGAACGGAAGTTCAGCATCCGGATCCATTACCGGATCACTCCATTCAGTATTTATGATTATGCTGTCTGAAACAGTATCATAATCCCCGCGAAGCTCCCTTAATTCTTGTTCTCGTTCTTCTTCTGAAAGACTCATCCACCATTCATACATTTCATCCTGGAAACGCATTGCGCTGACAAAGTCCATTGGGCATCCGTTTTCGCTATAAATATAGTCTCCGTTATCATAGGGGCTTCGTCCACTGGCTACCCATTTTTCTAATTCACGTAACTCATCTTTCGACATGGTTATTTCTTTTTTGTATTGTTTTAACTGTTCCTGCAGGAATTCTCTGTGCTCCGCAGGCACATTTTTTCTAAATCTCATATCTGCCTCCTAATTAATGAGCACCTGATATCCGTCAGTCTGCATTGAACTTTTATTGATCAGTATTCTTTTGCCGATTGGATCCAGCAATACATACTTACTGAGTTCCAGTAACCGGTCACTGATCAGGGAATGTACCATGTTCTCCATGGCTTTTATACGGTCATTTCGATTTATAGCTCCTTCAGATCGATCAGATGTTTCGATTTTATTTTCACAGAGCATCTCTAAATTTAAAAATATATCATCTTCCTTACGGCTGTCTGATTCAAAACGGTCAGTATCATAGTTATATCCAAGACTCTTGTCTGCTTTCATCCTTTTCATAACACAAGTTGGATTTTTGATCTCATAACAGCTCCGCATTAGGTCATAGGCGGCTGTTTTTCCCTCTGTATTGTAAACTTCTATGATCTGCGGATATTTATCCGGTGTGATTTTTATACTCATTTCTATGCCTTCCTTTTTTAATACTCAGTTTTTGGACCTTTGACACGATAGCTGTCACCCGTTATACTTATGACATGGCAATGATGGACCAGGCGGTCAAGGATCGCTGCAGCGGCCAGCTTGCCGGTGAATAGTTCATCCCATCTGCCCATGGGCAGGTTTGTGGTGATAATGAGGGAGCTTTTTTCATATCTTTGGCGAATGATCTGAAAGAAAAGGCTCTCTCTTTCTTTATCCATTTTTAAATATGACAGTTCATCGATGATCAAAAGCGGAATCTTACTGATCTGTTTCAGAGTTTCTTTCAGATATCCTTTCTGCATATCCTCATACAGCTGATCGACCAGTTCTTTTGCATTCACAAAGAGAACCTTATATCCGGCTTCACATGCATTCCGGCCAATCCCGGTGGCGATCATACTTTTACCGACTCCCGGCGGCCCAATGATTATGATATTTTCATGGTTATCCATAAATTCAAGTCTGCCCAAAGATTGAATTTTATCCGCATCCAGGTTTGGATTGAAGCGGTAATCAATGTCAGACAGCCGTTTATCAGAGTCGAAATTAGCTGCATCTGTCAGGCGTTCAGCCTGTCGGCGTTTCTTTCCTGTTTCCTCCGCTTGTAACAGCATGATCAGGAAATCTTCATACGTCATAGACTGTTCTGAAGCTACACGTATAAGTTCCTGATATTGTTCGCGCATATCGACCAGTTTAAACTGTTTCATTCTGGCTTCTATATAAGCTGCGTTTACAGCACTTGTCTCACTAGGCATTTACCGTTCCTCCTACATTCTGTTCATAGTAATCCAGATCCCGCAAAAGTTTTGAATCATCGTCACGGTATTCTCCGGTTTTACACAGAACTTCCGGTCTCTGTTCAGATATCTCAGGAAGAGACAGCCGGCCTGCATTGTAAGCTTTGAGCAGTTCTTTAAATGACAGGATGTCCATAGAATCATGCTGTATTGCATATCCAATAAAACGATTGAGGGTATCTGTATCATAAAGTTCTTCGAGCAACATGATCTTTCTTGCGTAATGTGTGGGCTGGTCAAACTTTTTCCCGGCTGCTTCCAGATAAGCCAGACCATTGCTGTATCTGGCAGTGAATTCCCTTCGTATCTGCGGAATCGATGTTGGAGCCTTTGGTGCTACATTTTTATAGTGCTCCGAATTTGTCAGGATTTCATGCTTGTTACGTGATGCTTCCAATTTCATGACATAGTTCTTTTTTCTGTCATAAAGCTCGATTCTGAACCCATAGATGATCCTGAAATACATGGTTTTGGCTGCAAAGATATCAGGAACGCTATACTTATTTCCGCCAATGCTGATATAACAGTCAGGACTGATGATCCTGCTTTCCAATTCCTTCAGTCGATAACGACGGTCTGGCAATGGCAGCAACAGATCCCGTTCTTCCTGAAGATAATGTATGTTTGGAATTCTTTTGGTCGTTGTGTGTGTTTCATTACACCAGGACTCAACGAAATCTTTTCCACGACGATTCAGATCTTCCATTGAAGCAAAGTGGTTTCCCTTTATGAATTGTTCTTCGATATAGTTGAAGGGTCTCTCGATCTTTCCTTTCTTGCGCGGCCAGTAGCAGGGACATGCATTAAGTTCTGTTCCCAGATGTCTTGCCATAAGCAGGGCATGGGGATTATAACGGATCTCCATTTCGTTCCTTGGATTATTTTCGATGACCAATGCTGTTGGATTATCGATCAAAAGCTCCAGTGTTACTCCACCAAGATCTTCAAACAGTTCCTGAATTGCTTCATAAATGGCTGCCGCATCTGCCTTTAAAGAAAAACAGACTGCTTTCTTTCTGGATGCTGAAAGTATCATTGAAAAACAGTAAACAGTTATGATCACGCCATCAACAGGGACATTATAAGGTGACCAGTCGAACTGAGCCTGATCTCCCGGAGGGCTTTCATGCCTTACAGTAGCTTTGGAACTGATGTGGTCTTTGATATCCTCTTCAATTTTTGACAGATACCGGTAAACAGGGCCAATGCTTCCTGTATAACCTCTTGCTTTCAATTCTCTAAAAATCCGTGTTCCATTGAAAAGAAACGGTTCGCATCGCCATTCGATGATCTGTTCTTTGAAACCATCAATCTTGCTCTTATAAACTGTCCGTTTATACACCGGTGCTTCTTTTTCTTCTAAAAGACTCCTGACAGTATTTCTGGACATTCCAAGTATTTTTGCAGTTGCCCGTTTTGATCTTGTCTGTTTATAAACTCGCTGAACAGCTGCCCAATCTTGCAAATCATACACCTTCTTTCAAACCTCCTCTCTTGTATTGGTGCATACAGAGAGAAGTGTATCGTTTGCTATCAGGTGGGTCAATTCTGAGTATTAAATTTTCAAGGTACAGTGTAATCAAGACCAGTTCTACTTACTCATTGCCACTGCTGTAGGTGGGTCAATTTTCCTCGTTAAAACTGGGTCAGTTTTAAGTATAAATCAACAACAGGAATTTTCTAAGAGAACAATAAACTTAGAGGTCAGTGCTGGACATTCCAGAAAACAAATTTTTACAAGTAAAATAATATCGTATTTAATTGCTTTTAATCTTATGGCTCTTGTCTATCCAGTTTCAGGGTGCATAAGGGAATTTGGACGCTTTGGTGTTGCAGACGTGGGAATGTTTTTTTACAATATTATAAAAGCAATCATTTATTCTTGTCTGCTTAATAGTGCGATATTTCTAATTGCAATACTTATTTGTTGCTATTTACAGGATGCTGTAAAAGCAACTTCGGTTACAGCAATTATTATTTTTGGTCTTAGCTTATATCTTGGCTATGGAATGATGTTGAGATTACCAGTCGGTTTTTTACCTACTTATCAAATCAGAATCGTTGTCAGCATGAAAACCTTTTTTCAACCGATAGCTATTTTAGTAGGATGTATATGGTCTGGTATATTGGTATTGCTTTCGTGGATAAAATTTTGTAAATGTGATTTTAAATAGGTGGAGAAAATGTCTAACATAGAATGGATTTTAATTATCATAACAATATTTTTAGTAATACTGCTATTTCGATATATTCAATTAAAAAAACAAATCCGTAATCTTGCGGATCAAGTTAATGAATTGAATTCTGGAAATTCACAGCAGATGTTAGACATTTCGTTGATTGATAAAGATTTAGAAAGACTGGCTGGTATATTGAATCAATATAATATCAGACAACGACAGGCTGTTGCAGGCGTATTACGCAATGAAGAGTATTTAAAAGAATCTGTTGCTAATATATCACATGATTTGCGTACACCTCTTACAGTCATTCTTGGTCATTTACAATTATTGCAAAAAGAAAATTTGGAATCCAGTCAAGCACAGCGTGTAAAAGTGATTTTTAGCAAAGCCGAAAAAATGAAAGAATTGGTAGAAACATTCTATGACCTTTCAATTTTAGAGGAACAACAAACTGTTCCCGAAAAGGAAACGTTTAATATATCAAATTTACTGATAAATTTGATTACAGAAAATGCGGTGGCATTAGAAAAAAAGAATATTTTACCAGAAATAAATCTCCCTGATTATTCGATATACGTATATTCTGATAGAAATATGTTAGAACGAATTTTACAAAATTTATTGACAAATGCAATTAAGTATTCTGTTGGAACGATAAAAATAACACTTATGGAGAAAGAAAATAATAATATTATATTTACCATTGAAAATCCAATGAGTGACAGTTCAGAAATTGATTGCAATCGACTTTTTGACCGTTTTTATACAGGCGATAAATCAAGACATAATGGAAGTACAGGATTGGGACTTGCGGTAGTAAAAACACTCGTTGCCATTCTTGGCGGAAATATTGTTGCAAAAGTACATGCCAATAGCCTTATTATTACTCTTGAATTATAAAGTATTGAAGATATATTCGTATGATAATTCATTGAAGAGTGGGCATCAAAATGTAAAGTCAATAGTTTGTAAAGTTCAGTTACAAACTATTGGCTTTTTTCATTACTGTGTAACAAGTAAATTTACGATAAAGAAATAAGGATAGTCGGCTCTTATTTGTTGCCTGCGGAGCAGATCAGCAAATAAGCGTTGAAGAATCTGTATAGAAAAACAGAGAAAATAAGAAGCAAATCACTTCTTATTCTCTCTGCTGTTCAAGATACCGTCAATCGTACCTTGAATGATTTTTAATTCGTTATCACTCAATAAATCAAGTGACGAATCTATCTGACGGCGGGCTGTATTTTTTTCAACATTCTTCGCTGGATAGAAATACTCGTCAACAGATATATTGAACATGGTAACTAAATCATGGAATAACTGAAAACTTGGGTGCGACCCAGTATTTTCAATATCTGCGATATGGCGTTCCCCATAGAATACCTTATCGCCTAAATCATTACGAGAAAGTCCTGCTCTTTCACGGGCTTTTCTGATTGCCAGCCCTAGCGGTCTGAAATCAAAAGTATCACCAAATGCAATATAGAGAAGAACAAATTTCATCTCAGTTTGATGTGAGCGAGACGATGGGAGATTATCGTGTATTCGGGAAAATTGCATTTAATGTATTAAGTGACATAAAAGGGAAGGATTATGTTTTAGACTCGGATTTTGACAAATTCAGAAATTGGCTTATGGGAGATGAAGATAAAGATTACGCCGGATTCCTTCCAGAATTTGAATCAAAACCGATGGCAGTTTTTCTTTTTCGGCAAGTATTCAAGAAGTCATTAAGTCGTGAGTATAATCGAAGTGGTAGAAAAGTTATCTCTTATATCGGTTGTAACTTTTTTATGAACTCTATTGACAAGAAAACTTGGTATGTGTATAATTAAAATATGCAAAGAAAACTTGGCATGGAGGTGTTTTTATGAAAAAGGACGAAATCTTAAATGCAAGCAGAAAAGAACATCGCAATAAGGACTTGGCTGAAATGGAAGTGGTATATCAAGCCGGAAGTCACGCAAGCAGAGTTGGTGCTTTAGTGTGTTGTTTGCTTTCGCTGTTATCTTCTGTGCTTGCTCATACTATGATTTACAGTCCGTGGGTTATATACTTCAGCATTATTGCAACACAATGGTTAGTTCGTTTTATCAAAATGAAGCGAAAGAGCGATTTGGTCTTGACTGTTCTGTTTTTTGTGCTTTCCATTTTGGCATTTGTTGGATTTGTTAGCCACCTTTTAGAGGTGAGAATATGAAAGAACAATTACAACTGAAAAATCACTTAAAGGAAGTTCGCACAGAAGCAAATCTTTCTCAAGCTCAGCTTGCAGAAATGGTAGGGGTATCAAGAAATACCATTAGTTCTATTGAAACAGGACAGTTTAATCCAACTGCAAAATTGGCTCTAATTCTTTGTATTGCATTGGACAAAAAATTTGAGGAACTATTCTATTTTTAGGAGGTCATTATGGAAAATATTATAATGTTGATTTTGGGAGTGTTCATATCTGTTGTGGGAATTGTAAATATCAAAGGCAATATCAGCACAATTCACTCTTATAACAGGCGAAAAGTAAAGGAAGAAGATATACCAAAGTATGGAAAAACAGTCGGCACAGGAACGCTGATTATAGGAATATCTCTTGTATTAGGTTTTATTGTTTCGTTTTGGAGTGAAATAATTATAGATTATATCATTCTTCCAGCAGTTATTGTCGGATTAGGCTTTATATTGTATGGACAGTTCAAATACAATAAAGGAATTTTTTGAGAATCAGGGAGGTATAAAGATGGAATTGAACACAATATCAGGTCTGGCGATAGCGGGAGTTATCTGCTCCGTTGTCCTCTCGATGGGGGTACCGATTGCTTTGTTCATTGCAGGAAGGGTGAAGCTTAAGGCAAGGATTTCCTCGTTCTTTATCGGAGCAGGAACCTATCTGCTGTTTGCCATGCTGTTGGAGCAGCAGCTGCATGTTCTTGTCATTCAGTTCTGCGGACTGAACGCACAGAGCAGGCCATGGCTTTACTATGTGTACGCGGCTTTGGCTGCAGCGGTTTTTGAAGAGACCGGAAGACTGATTGCCATGAAGTTCTGGATGAAGAAATGGCTGGATTTTCCAAATGCACTGATGTATGGAATCGGGCATGGCGGTGTGGAGGCCATTCTGCTCGGAGGACTCTCCGGAATCAGCAATCTTGTGTCCATGCTGATGATCAACAGCGGAGCCATGCAGAATACGCTGGCGGCACTTCCTGCTGAGTCTGCAAACCAGACCGTGTCACAGCTGTCGGCCCTATGGACAACACCGGCACCACTCTTTTTTGTAAGCGGAATCGAAAGAATCAGTGCCATCATTCTGCATATCGGGTTGTCACTGCTGATCTACCGGGCGGTAAAGGCAGGCAAATGCAGGACAGCGGCTTTTACAGCGGTTCTTGCATATGGGATTCATTTTATCGTGGACTTCTTTGCCGTGGCAGGTCCGGCGCTTCTTCCCATCTATGTGATTGAAATTGGTGTCTTTGTGATGGCAGCCGGAACTCTTGTTATGGCGCTGAAGATGGGAAGGATGGAAGAACTGTGAATTCCAGTTTTCTGCTATCATAAAACAGAATATATCTGACAGAACGCACCGTAGAAATACGGTGTTTTTTGTTATCCCAAACCCACAATTTCATACACAACCACAGGTTAGTACAAACACTTTGCAATTTTTTGAAAGGCTTAGAAAGGAAATTTTCCCTGATTTTCGCCCCGAGAAATGACACAAACAAGGCTTAGTGTAAGCCTATTCTGCATTTCTGAATTGAGAAGGAGTAATACACTCGTTTCTTTTAAAAATTTTACAAAAGTAGCTGCTGTCACAGAAGCCTGTTTCTTCAGCTATTTGTTCGATAGTTTGCTGTGTTTCCGTCAGAAGTATTTTAGCGGCCTGTATCTTACGCTTTGTGATGTATTCCATTGGTCTGCAGTTCAAAGTCTGTCTGAATAATCTACACAAATGTTGTGAAGAAACACCTGCAGATTCACTTATGGAATTAAGATCGAGTTGTTTCCTATAGTTTTCATCAATGTAAGCGATTGCTTTTGTTAGCGCAGGGCTTATTTGTACACTGCCTTTTCCTATTGTAGCAAGACGGCTCAATTCAATAAAAAAGCTGTATAAATAACCGGATGCTCTGAAATTTCCATCAACCCTGTCAGACAGGAGAGCCTCGTGCATACATCTGAAACAGTGATCAAGATATGTTATTTCTTTCTTGGAAAGTGGGAAGATTTTAGGTTTGTCAAAGCCGAGGGCTTTAAGCATTTCGGTACAGGAGTCTCCGGAAGGCTTTATCCAATGTGTATCCCATGAATCGTCTGTCGAATAATACTCATGCGGACAGCCGGCAGGAATAAAGAAAGCAGTATACGGATTTATTATATGCTTCTCATCATTTATGATAAGAATGCCGCTGCCTTTTGTACAATAAAGAGCCTTGGCATAATTATCACCGTTTTCGCAAATGACATGATATTGCCATTCGTTGAGCCCTACGCTCACCAGATAAACAGGAAGACAACCCTCTTTTCCTATTATCGGATAGTCGGAAAATTTCATAAATATCTCACTAATTATGCTAAAATTGTTATATTGTAATAATATCATCCATTGATTTCGCCTGTCAACAAGCATTATAATCTATTAAAAATTAAAAAATCAAAGGGGTGGTTATTTGAGAACAATCAGGGAATTCAACAATTTTTGGAAATTTACCAAGCTTCAGGATGAAATAGGCATATCAAAAAAAGATGCTATTTCTCCTGAGTATGCGGATACGTCATGGCAGTTTGTTGTGCTGCCGCATACATATAATTCAGAGGACGGCGCAGGCAGAACTATGGATATGAGCGAAAACAGAGGTGATTACTACCATGGGTCTGTATGTTACCGTAGAAGTCTGGTTCTGAGTTCTGAAGAATGTGAAGGAAAAGAGGTCTATCTGGAATTTGAAGGCGCAAATACTGTTGCGGAAGTCTATATAAATGGCAGATTTGTAGGGAAGCATAGTGGGGGATATTCTGCTTTCAGGTTCAATTTAACGGACTATATATGTGCTGACAAAGATAACCTGATAGCTGTAATCGTATCCAATGCTCCAACCAACTATATTGCACCGATAGCTGATCAGGGTGATTTTACCAAAATGGGCGGCTTGTATAGGGGAGTCAAACTGATTATAGTTGATCCCGTTCATATTGCCCTGAATGACAGTGGCTCCTGCGGAGTATATATAATGCCGCACAATATTTCGGAATCTGCTGCGAATATAAACATGCTTGTCAAACTGGATAAAGCCGAAATTGCAGAAGCTAAGGCTAAAATATTTGATCCGCAGGGGAAACTTGTGGAGGAGCTTTTTGGCAGAGCAGACAAAGACAGGATAATGCTTTCAGGTGAAATTAACTATCCGAAGTTATGGAACGGAGTAAACGATCCAGCCCTTTATCGTGCAGATATAACCTTATTTTATGACGGAAAACCTGTTGATGCTGTTGAACAAAAGTTTGGAATACGCTCATATCAGATAGACGCAGATAAAGGTTTTTTTCTCAATGGAAAATCATATCCGCTCCATGGTGTGAACTATCATCAGGACAGCTGTGAATCAGGCTGGGCAATGAGCGATGCTCAGCGTGAACGTGATTATCATATCATTCGTGATATGGGGTGTACCGCTGTAAGAATGGCTCATTACCAGCATTGTAACCATGAATATTCCTTATGTGACAGACTTGGTCTGTGCGTATGGACGGAAATAGGTATCATCAATAAAATGTCTGATGACGAAAGCGATACTCATGCCCTCTCAAACGGCTTTGCAGAT
>ENA-ORTG01003774-ORTG01003774.1-human-gut-metagenome-genome-assembly--contig:-NODE-3774-length-10388-cov-3.452047_pt1 | contig 10388 bp, 8 predicted proteins | sample MGYA00241906_ERZ509176 | MGnify/ENA primary metagenome ERZ509176 (study PRJEB26280, sample SAMEA2338811) | human gut metagenome | biome: human gut; feature: human-associated habitat; material: faeces... | reverse complement strand
CATAATAATTCTTATTGTCTGACTTATAATATGCTCTTACCCTTACAAAATAATTCTTTCTATTTTTTATCTTTGATAAAGTTCCTGTACTCTTTCTTGCAGAAATTCTTCTATATTTGGCTCTGGATGTTGACTTTCTTCGACCATATTGAAGCTGATATCCGGATGCATTATAAACATTGTACCAGCTTACTTTAATTTTCTTCCTGCCTGTACGTTTAATTTTTAAATTTGAGACTTTTGATGGTTTAATTACAACAGTAAAAGTTGCTTTTTCACCACTTCCGTCTGTTGCCTTAGCTATTACATTGACTTTTCCCGGTTTATAAGCTCTTAAAATTCCTGTGTTTGTATCAATAACAGCACTTCCCGTATTACTTACTTCCCACTCAATATCTTTTGCAGTTGCATTGTCAGGTTTTACAATAGCCTTCAATCTTATTGTTTTGTTAACTGAAACCGTCTTATTTCCTGTAACAGTTACGCTTTTCACGTAATTATTAAATGAATAAGATATTGAATATATTCTCTTATACTTTCCTGTGCTCTCCTCATCTTCAGTTAATACTTTTATGTAATACACACCAGGCTTTAAAGTAATCTCTTCGCTATACTTAACTGATTTTCGATGTCTTCCGCCTTTAACTTTTTCTTCTTTTATAAGAGACAATTCGTTGTCATATAACTGAAAAGTGGACTGTCCTGCATTGGATTTATAATTGATAATAACTTTGCTCTCTTTGTCTATAATTATCTTATAATATTCGCACCCATGTTTCTCTGAAAGTGTTGTAGTTACACTTTCATCTTTCTGCAACTCTCCTGCATTCCCAATAGTCTGACTTATATCGTTATTATCTGAATTATCCAAATCTGATTCTGCTGCATTGGTCTGTATCATCAAGGCAAACACTACACAAAATACTAATATAATTCCTGTCAATGTACTCTTAACTATATCCTTCACTTTGTCTCTCCTTCATACCCCTGATTATAACACATTTATGGTACGTTTTCTTTATTTTTGTTGCATATTTTTTATCATTTGCAGTAGCTCCATATCCTCAGCCTGTACCTTAATATTAGCCTTTAATGGTTCACCGTCAGGTGGGGTAACAGTTAGTTCGATTACACTGCCTTCTTTTACTTCCGGCTGGATTCTTGCAAAAAATTTTGGAAGCATTGGATGGCGTGTGACAAACTTTTCAAACATGCCTTTAAATTTCATCATATCTAATGGATTCATTGTTTTTCTCCTTTTCTCTAACTTTTCCAAATAAGTTCAGATTTTTTTATGCAAACACGTTAATTTACTTATTGTTTTCTAATAAAAAATTTCTGAACTTATTATAAATCTTAACAGTAAAGTTAGTTATGTGTCAACGATATTCAATCTAGGCTATGTAATATGAATAAAATTTGATGGTATGATAGTTTTGCGAATGTACCTAAAAAAACGGGCGACTTGAAATAGCGGGGTACGTTTATTGCAAGCTCAAACTATATGTTGTATAAATTTGATTGCTTTTTAGGTGAGTGTACCCCGAAAAATAGCCTTTTTGAAATGTCGGGGTACATAACGCAAAAAGGGCTCCAATGCTGATTAGCATATTGCAATAAACTAATTAGCATCGTGCCCTTTTAATTCGGATTGATTATTATACAATATTTATTCTTAATTTTGGTAGTGTTTTGCCTGTGTATTGTACATATTGTAATAGAAGCCTTTTTGGTTTTCCATTAGTTTGTCATGGCTTCCGTCTTCTATTATTGTACCGCCATCAAATACTATTATTCTGTCACAGAATCGGCATGATGATAGTCTATGTGATATGTAGACTGCAGTTTTGCCTCCTACCAGTTTATCGAAGTTGTTATATACTTCAAATTCAGCAATTGGATCTAGTGCTGCTGTTGGTTCATCAAGTACTACTATTGGTGAGTCTTTGTACAGGGCACGAACTATTGCAAGTTTTTGTGCCTGCCCGCCTGACGGCTCTATTCCCGATTCATCAAACATCTTGTATAGATTTGTATTTTGTTTGTCTTTCAATGAGTTAATCCAACTGTCTATTTCTACTATTTCACATAGTTCATTTATCTTGTTCTCAACATCTGGATATTTGTTTTGTCCCATATCTATGTTGTCTTTTATGGAAAATGCCATAAGTTTGTAATCCTGAAATACTACTGAAAGCAAATCAAGATATTTGGAGTATTCTATGTCGTTTATATTCACTCCATTTACAAGTATTTCTCCTTCCGTTACTTCGTACAGTCTGCAAAGTAATTTTATGAAGGTTGTTTTTCCTGCACCGTTTTTTCCTACTATTGATAAGTGCTCTCCTGAATGAATTATTGTATTTATGTTTTTTAGAATATAAACATCTGTGTTAGGATATTTAAAACTTACATTTTTAAATTCAATTGAAACGCCATTATTAATATTAGGAACTACTGCATTTTTGCTTTCTTCGTATTTTCTGTCGATTGCTGCCTGTTCTATGTAATCAATATAATATTTCAAAACTGATGCCGTATATTTTAATTCCAACAAGCCTCTTGAAATACCGTTAAGTGCTTCCGTAAACTTAAGTATAGCCTGTACCAAACTGCTGAAATCACCTACTGTAATCTTTTCTGTCAAAGTATTTATGCCAAGAATAATATAAACTACAATATCGCAGACTTCTGTTGTCGTTACTGCGACTTTATCCTTATTCCATATTTTCATTTCACTTTTCTTTGACAGATTATAAATGCCGTTGCTCTGCTTTTTCTGGTTGTCTATAATCATATCGTCTGAATGATATATTCTAATGTCCTTAGCATATTCACCTGTTGTAAGTTCATCAATATAATAATCAACAACACGGTCCATTTCCATAGCTTCTGAAAAATACTGTTCCTTTATTTTTGTTGTTTTCATTGTTATATATGTGTTAACTACGAAGCTTAACAATACAGGAATTATCAGCCACACAGAGCATTTAACTACTATGTAAATAACACCTGCAAGGACTAAAATATTACTCAAAAGTCCTACTATACCATCTGTAAGTCCCTGAATTAAATTTGTCTGCTCAAATGCACGTCCTGCTTTATTTATACTGTCTAACATTTCTGAATTTTCCGTGTATTCAAACTTCATTTTCATAGTGTTAGAACTAATTTCCATATGAAGCATTCTGTCAAACTGGTCATTACAATAATTCTGCTTCTCATTGGCAAACTTATTTCCCACTACATGAATGTATGTACCAATACATATGAACGCAACCCAGAATATTATCATATTCATGTTTCTGTTCTGCTCATATACAATCTCGTTAATTAAATACTTTGAGCCAATAATTGAAACAAAAGGTCCTGCCGTACTGATTATGACTGACATTAATATGTATAAATAATATATAGGAAGATGTTTCCATGCAAACTTTGCAAAATATTTTGTACAAAACCAAATATCTTTTATTCCGCCAAAAAATTTGTTTAACATACCTCACCCTCCTTATCTTTGTAATATTGAGCCTGAACCTGGAACATATTTCTGTATTTTCCATTGGCATTAATTAGCTGTTCATGAGTGCCCTCTTCAATAATTCTGCCATCTTCAAACATAACTATTTTGTCACAAAATCTTGTACTTGAAAGTCTGTGTGAAATAAAAATAGCAGTCTTTCCCTTTACCATTTGATTAAATTCCTGATACATTCTGTCTTCTGCCAATGCGTCAAGTGCCGCTGTTGGCTCATCCAAAACAAGAACTTCTCTGTTCTGATAAAGCGCCCTTGCCATGGCAAGTCTTTGTCTTTCTCCACCTGACAAATCAACACCGTTAGGGTCAAATATTCTAAGAAGCATAGTGTCTATTTTGTTTTCATATTTGTTAATCTTTTCATCCAAACCACTTCTTTCCAAAGCCTCCATTGTTCTGTTTTTGTCCGTCTCATTTTCAGGCTTCATTGAAATATTCTGCCATACCGGAAAAGCAAAAATTTCAATGTTTTGGAACACAGGCGCAAATATTTTAAAATATGTATCTCTGTCATACTTCTTTACATCAACTCCATTAAGAAGAATCCTTCCCTCTGTTGGCTCATAAAGTCTCATAAGAAGCTTTGTTAAAGTTGTTTTTCCTGCGCCGTTAATACCAACTACCGCCAACTTGCTTCCCGCTTCAATAGTCAGATTAATATTCTTTAGAACATATTTTTCGTGTCCCGGATATTTAAAAGATACGTTTTCAAATTTAAACTCAAATTGCTTCAAGCCTATATTCTTACTTACGCCCTGGCCTTTTTCAATGTCAGGCTTGTCCTCATTCCAGTCCATAAATGTTCTAAAATCGTCAAGTTCCATTCGGTTCATATTCATCCAAACCATATTGCAGAACATATCTGTCATAGCTGTGGAAAATGATGCAACCAAACCTATGTATAAAACAAAATCAGAAATGCTCATTCCCTTATTTAAAACCATATAAATCAATACTACGTATAGTAATAAATTCTGAAAAAGGCGAAGAAAACTCATCTTTGCCTCGCACATTACCCATTTTCTGTGATTTTTTTTGCAGGCTGCATAATAAACTGTATTTATGTCTTTCCACGTCTGTTCAATAAAATCCTGCATTTTAAATAATCTTATGTCTTTGGCGTATTTAAAATCTCTTGCTGTGGAAGAAAAATAATAATTTTTTCTAAAATTAGATGACATTGCATCTCTAAAATTTACTTTCGTCCACTCCATTGTTGAATCAAGGATTTTATATATAAAATATGAAATAACTACCAGCACCAAAATTATCAAAGGATTAATTACTGCTATTGCTGCACCTGCTATAACTACAAGTACAATATTTGAAAGAATATTACTTCCTCTTCTACAGTAACCACTAATTCCCTGATAGTTATACATTGCATGTTTTGATCTTTCAATCAAATCAAGGAAATCCGGATTTTCCATATTTTTAAAATCTGTTGTAAATGATTTTCTAAGATATTTTGAAACTAACCCCTTATATACCTTGTCCCAGGCATACTCGCCTACATATTGAGCCTTTGTGTTAATAAGCTTTACTACAAGAATTATAATTCCCACTGCTACCAACACTTTAATCATTGTGTCTGTTGTAACTTTATTTTCTACTAATGCCAATACAATCTTTGGAATATAAATTCCAATAAGCATATACAATGCCGACAATACTCCCATTACAATCATTGCTATAATAAACTGATTGTTTAACTGCCATGTCAGCTTTACTGCATATACGAAATTGTTAAACATTCCATGCTTAGTCGCCTGTATTCCTTTTCGCTCCCTTTCGTGAGATGCAGAAAAGAAATTCTTAATTGCCTCCAATATTTTCTTCATATACATTCCCTCTTTTACTTTCATTGTGGGGGTCCTATGGTAACTATTGCAACTCTTTTAATTTTCGCAACTCTATGCAACTTTTTTTGCAACTCTTACAACTCTTTTTGCAACGAACTTTTCGGGGATAAATAATAGATTTTAACAAATTTAGAATTTGATTAGAATAAATTATTGATTTTTCAATACTCCCTCTTTTCTACACTAAAAACAGTATAACATAATATCTATGATTTTGGGAAACTATTTAAACTTCCAGTTTATGTAGTTTGGTAGAAGACAAGGTTAATTCAATTCAAGTAGGTAATTACCCCATAGAAGCAAGTTTATGCATACTATGGGGTAGATTTCAAGATTCATTGTTATTGAAAATAATATGAATTGCCCCATATGATTAAGTTTTCTCTTTTTATGTGGCAGATACAAAGATTCATCATATTCAAACTAATATGTAACTACCACATAGAACCGAGTTCTCATATTCTGTGAGGTAAGGTTGTACCATACGAACAAGAAATTTCAAATATGGTACAGATATTAGCTTGTTCCTGCTTAACGCAGAAGAAATCTGTACCATACAAGCAAGAAATTTTACATATGGTACAAATACGAGCTTGTTCAATCTCAAATCAGAACAAATCTGTACCATACGAGCAACAAATTTCATATATAGTACAAATACAAGCTTGTTCAATCTCAAATCAGAACAAATCTGTACCATATGAGCAAGAAATCTCATATATGGTACAAATATAAGTTTGTCCCAGCTCAAATCAGAAAAAATCTGTACCATACGAGCAAGAATTTTCATATATGGTACAGATGTTAGCTTCTTCCAGTTCAAACCTGAACAACTCTGTACCATATAAAAAAGAATTACCGTATATGGTACAAATATAAGTTTTACGCGATGTTTATTAGCTTCACTCCAGTCCACATCTCCTTGTCCTTTGGACAAGAAGCATTCCTTGCATTCAGCTCGGTCAAATATAATATGTTTATATCCTTTCCATAAATGCAAAAAAAAAGAACTATGCTACAATAAATTTCCAGTATCAAACATAGTTCTTTATTACTCTGATTTAATTTAAATTTCTTATATTATAATGATTCCTTGATTGCAGCCATTAATTCATCATATGTTTCAAAAGCTGGAAGTTCAGGATATTCTTTCTTGATTTCATCTGTGCTTCTGAATAAGAATCCTACCTTACTTGCCTTAATCATTCCAAGGTCATTGTGGCTGTCTCCGCTGGCAATTGTGTCATATCCGATTGACTGCAATGCCTTTACCGTAGTAAGTTTTGAGTTTTCAATTCTCATCTTAAATCCTGTGATTTCTCCATCTTCTGCTACTTCCAATGAGTTACAGAAAATTGTAGGATAACCTAACTTCTTCATTAAAGGTCCTGCAAACTGTGTAAATGTATCACTAATAATAATTACCTGAGTAATCTCTCTTAATTCATCTAAAAATTCTTTTGCACCAGGCATAGGATCAATCTTTGCAATTGTTTCCTGAATTTCCTTTAGTCCTAATCCGTGCTCTTTTAAGATGTTAATTCTATAATTCATAAGCTTATCGTAATCAGGCTCATCTCTTGTTGTTCTCTTAAGTTCAGGGATTCCTGTTTCTTCTGCAAATGCAATCCATATTTCAGGAACTAATACTCCCTCTAAATCTAAACAAACAATATTCATTTTCTCGTTTCTCCTTTAGTCCATTAAAAGTCGTACATTCACACTGTACAGTTCAACATTGTAGCATACTTTTTTTAATTTGTCTAAAAGTTATAAGTCATTATTCAACCTGTGCTTACACAATGGTGAAATAATGACCTTTGGGCACAACAGTTAGCTTTCATATATTGGTTCAAAATCATCTGCTCCATGACCGCATAACGGACAGGCATAATCTTCCGGCAACTTACTTCCCTCATAAACATAATTGCAAATCTTACATCTCCAACCAACAATTTTTTTGCCATCTTCTTTTGCAGATGCTACATTGTTTTTCGGCTTTATTTCATTTTGATATTTTGCATAAGTTATAGGTTCTTTATCGCTTAATACCTTTGCATCAACAACTTCTGCAATAAATAATGTGTGTGTTCCAAGATCATGTTGCTCAACAACTTTTCCACTAATAACTGCGCAGGATTGCCAGCCAAGATATGGTACATCATTACAATCTGTAGGTGGTGTAATGTTTCCAAACTTGTCCACATCTCTTCCTGACTGAAAACCAAAATGGTTTCAAATGTACAATCATTGTCCAAAATGCTTACTGCAAAAATACCACTTTCTTTAATCAAATCGCAAGTGTAGTTACTGTTCAATACCGAAATTGCTATTCTTACAGGATTGCCTGCTATCTGAATACAAGTGTTTGTAATACAACCGTTAGCCACTTCACCTGCCTTAGTTGATACCATAAATACTCCGTAACTTAAATTATATATTGCTTTTTTGTCCATATCTAATCCTCCATTTCACTATATTGATTATTTTCCGTTTTGCTTTTTATTTATAATATCATAACATTTTTATGGTTCCAACATAAATACTTTGGAAAGCAATTTTTTATTTATAATTATCTATTGACTATTGTATTATACCCGATTTATTATATTTGAGAAGAAAAAAGAAAGGATTTTACATTTATCATGGACCAACAAAAATATAAAACGGAGAACAAAATCTTAAGGCTGTCACTGGGAGGCACCATTACTTTTACAGTATTAGAAATCATTGCTTCCTTTGTCTTAGGTTCAAAAACCGTAATGACTGACGGCATATTTGATTTGTTTGACTTATTATTATTGCTTCCAATGTTTATTTTGGTTCCTTTTCTATACAAACCTGTTTCTGAAAAGAAACCTTATGGTTTTTCTCAAATTGAATCATTACTTGTTCTTGTAAAATATATTGTTTTACTTATTGTAGTTATCAATATGATTACAAACAACATTACAGTTTTACTTCACGGTGGACACACAGTTGATGCCACAAACGTTCTTATATATGAAGCTTCTCTTTGCGTGTGCTGCATAATTATGTACCTTGTCCTTCATTATCTTAGCCGTGACTATTCCTCAATGATAATTAAATCAGAGCTTTATTTGTGGAAGGTTGACATTGTAAGTACTCTTGGAATTTCAGTTGCATTTTTGTTCCAGATTTTCCTTACACACAGCCCAATTAATTTTATTATCCCTTACATAGATTCTTCTGTGGCAATTATTGTTGCATTATTCCTTGTAAAAGAGCCAATTGTGCAGATTATCAAAAACTTAAAGGAATTGGTTTTATTCTCGCCTGATCAACAGATTATGGATGAAATCAGAGAAGTTGTAAATAAGGACATTAGCAATTATGAATATAGTCTTGATTTCTTAGATGTTACACAAACAGGGCGTAAAACATGGATTGAAGTCTACGTTAAAAGCAAAAATGACACTGTAAAAATCAAGGATTTCAAAAAAATACAGGAACATATCACAAAAGATTTGATAGACAAATTTGACCAAATTTATGTTGAAATAGTTCCTGCTCTATAACTTGTAACTATAATTTACGATTAAATTTCAAAAATACTTTTCACAAAGGAGATTTTAAATGAACTTTATAAAAGAAAAATGCAAAGGCTTATTAGTTTGCCTTGCAATCGCAATTCCTGCCTGGATACTTGGCAAAATCTTTCCTATTATTGGAAGTGCCGTTATTGCTATCATTGCCGGTATGGTTATTGCTTTATTCTGGCAACCGGGAAAAACTTTCAAACCGGGAATTACTTTTACATCAAAAAAGATACTTCAGTATGCAGTTATTTTATTGGGCTTCGGTCTTAATCTTAACGTAATATTTAGTACCGGAAAGCAATCACTTCCAATAATTATTTGTACAATTTCCTCATCTTTGATTATAGCATTCGCACTTCACAAAGCTATGCACATTGATTCAAATATCAGTACTTTAATCGGTGTAGGATCTTCTATTTGCGGTGGTTCTGCCATTGCTGCAACAGCACCTATTATTGATGCAGATGATGACGAAGTGGCTCAGGCTATTTCTGTTATTTTCTTTTTCAATGTTTTAGCTGCTTTATTGTTTCCAATGTTTGGACATTTCTTAGGCTTTGATACAACATCCGGTGAAGCCTTTGGTATATTTGCCGGCACTGCTGTTAATGATACTTCATCAGTTACAGCTACTGCTTCTACTTGGGACAGTATGTGGAACCTTGGAACTCAGACACTTGATAAAGCCGTTACAGTTAAGCTTACAAGAACTCTTGCAATAATTCCTATTACTTTGGTTCTCGCTTTATTTAGGGCAAAACAGTCAGGTAGCAATTCAAATGAAGGTGGATTTAGTTTTAAGAAAGCTTTTCCTATGTTTATTTTGTGGTTTATTGTTGCTTCTATTATTACAACAATTGCCATAAGTCTTGGTGTTCCATCATCAGTATTTGCACCACTTAAAGAGCTTAGCAAATTCTTTATTACTCTTGCCATGGCTGCCATCGGTCTTGGCTGTAATGTTGTCAAGCTTATCAAAAATGGTGGCAAACCTATTTTGCTTGGTGGCTGTTGCTGGATTGGTATAACTTGCGTAAGCCTTTTACTTCAGCACGTTTTAAGCATTTGGTAAATATAGAATTTAGTGAGCATATAATTTGGTAAATAACGACACTTATTCCAATGACCTCCTATTGCTTAAATATTACAAAATTGTTACAATTCTTTTTGTAATTGGCCAGTACAAATCTTAAAATAAGGAGGACGAAACTATGTGTTTTAAATTCAATAGTTGCGACCAGTTATTTAACGCTATTTGCAAATTCTTTAACTTTGGTTGTTAATTAGTTATTTTTAGAAAATAATATTCATATGTGCTTTGGCACAAAAAAAACAGAGGACGATGTTTTGTTTGCCTGTTAGATGTTTAATCTAATGAAAGCAAGACGCACCTCTGTTTTTTATATACTTATTTTAAAATATTTTCTA
>ENA-ORTG01003771-ORTG01003771.1-human-gut-metagenome-genome-assembly--contig:-NODE-3771-length-10396-cov-6.689779_pt1 | contig 10396 bp, 11 predicted proteins | sample MGYA00241906_ERZ509176 | MGnify/ENA primary metagenome ERZ509176 (study PRJEB26280, sample SAMEA2338811) | human gut metagenome | biome: human gut; feature: human-associated habitat; material: faeces... | reverse complement strand
ATAATAACAAACCACAATTCATTTGTCAACATCTTTTTTGACAAAAAATTACATTCCTTTTTGTCAAAAATCACCATTCTATTTTTCATCTTCCAAGTGACATTGCCATTCTTCGGTAAGTATGCCGTTTTCCACGGATTGCAACACTATATGCTGTAATATTTTCCGGCAAAGCCATTCCCATATAACCACTGTCACCGATATGATGAATATCCGCCCCTGCCTCAATAAATGCCTCAGCATCTTCTTTTGTCAGTATTTTTTCTCCCGATTCTGAGAGAATGCCGGATGCATGCATTTTTCCTGTCAAACGTTTGATCTCATGTATGGTATCTTCCGGGGCAACTTCTGGTAATCCATTGATCACAGGATGATCCACGTCAAAAATATTCAGCATGATAATATCTGCACCAAGAGAAGTTACAAATTCTGCATTTGTAATATTCACTAACATTGGTGTCACTGTACCTTCTGTGCAAACTCTGTGAGATATCTTTTATTTCTCTCATATTTCACATTTTCTGCATTTTCTAACACTTTATTGCGATACTCTTCTATTTTTTGCGATGTCATAAAGGAAATCTCCTGCGGCTGATCATATTTTCCCATATAAGAAAAAGATATATTTTCCTGCTCTTCCATGGATTTATAATTCATATATATGGTATAATCCTCATAACCGTTTACCATCTCCCAATAAATCCCGTAATCTTCTCCCTGCAGATGATACAGATTTAAATAGTCATGCAGGCTGTCAAACTCCCTGTCAATATACTTTTCCTCACACCTTGATTTATAATATTCCTTTCCTGAATATTTCACATGATCACTGATTTCTCCTGGTAATGCCATTGCAATTACTATAAAATTAAATACCACGATCACTGACACTATGCATTTTATAACAAAAGGGAACACTTTTACGCTGTAATCTCCAGTTTCATCCCGAAAAGAAAAGGTGATATTAATTTTCTTCATATTCCCACCCCTTTCTCTCAAAAATTATTTTTACAAAAGTTTCCTCCTCATCATAATATCGATCGCACTTTACAAATTCATTCACTTCTTCCTCTGTCATTTCCAAAGTCCCCATTAATGTTGCAATCGTATTCTGCTGGATTTCACTGAAATATTTCTGGTTTTCCTGAAATTCAATTTCACTGATACGATAATCATCCTGAAGCAAAATTTCATGCGCATAGTATAGGATATCTTCCACTTCATATGCCCTTGGCGTTTTGTCACTTTCCCAGTCAGACTTCTCCCTTAAATCCATCACATCTTCTATAAAATGGCTGTATCTATCATAGATATCTACACGTTCTGTATACTTTTCATACCCGTCCTCTGCATAAACTTCATACTCATGCAGATACGCATCCAACGCTGCATTATCTCCCGTCTTGAAAATTTCTTCTGCTGCTTCTACCGATGCTGATCTTTTCTGATGTTCTGTATGCTTTTCATCCACATAGCCTAAAATGAAAAAGACAAGAAATAAAACAACAAGAAGTACAACTGCCAGCAAAAGAATGATATTCATAATTTTATTAGCAACATAAAGCGGCATGGAATGTAACACTTTTGCTTTGGTAAGAAGTGTTTCTTTTCTTGTTTCGTCTTCCTCCTTTTCCCATTCCATACCAAGTTTATTTGGCTCTCCACAATAAGGACATTTTGTCTCTCTGGCTGGATAATCATATCCACACTTTGAACATTTCATATACTTTACTCCATTTTGTCTTTTAATCGGCTGATTGCAAGTTTCTGTAACGCTTCTGTAATCTGATCTTTATCATCGTAAGTCAACCCACCGGCTTTATCTATGCAGGACTTTATCTCATCCTCAGATATCTCGTAGTGTTCCTTCATATAATCATAACAATATTCTTTGTAATATGCCACAGCATCCTCTTCCTCATACTTGTAATATGCGTCCGCTGCCTCCTGACATTCATTTAATATACTAACGATGTAACTGATGTTGCTCAATGCATCTGCCTTATCATTCTCTACGATCCATTGCAGATAAGAATCATCCTCGTCATTCAGATAATTCAAATAACGCTGCATTCCCGCAATCTCTGTATATTTATCAAAATAAGACTGATAGGTATATTCCACTGTTTTCAGATATTCACAGATTCCCTCATAATCTCCGCTCTGATACAGGCTTTCTAATTTTTCCAGATTCTTCTGTTCTACCCGATAAGATACTTTATGGGAAATACTGGAAACAATAAATACAATGATACAGATCACTGCAACCATTATCACTGCTGCTATCCCAAGCTTTGCTGTCCACGACATTCCTTTGCCAGCCACTTTTTCCGGCATTTCCTTCCACCGTTTTTTTTCACGTTCCAGCTCATTCATCATGTCCTCATGCACCTGGACAGATTTGCCAAAGTTATCCCCACCACAATAAGGGCAGCGATCCTGCTCATCATCATATTCCGCCCCACAGTTTTTACAGATTATCATTGGTTCGTTTTCCCCCTATTTATAACAATACTTTCTTACAAAATAGTAACATACCACCTGCATTACGATCGTTGCGATCCACGATGCCGGATAGGAAATAAACAGAAAATACAGTGATCTGTGCTGTGGAAAAAATGCAAAAATCCACAGAACACGCATTCCGACAGTTCCGATAATAGACAATACCATTGGCACTGCGGAATATCCCATTCCACGCAGTGCACCCGGAAAAAGATCCATAATACCGCACAGAAAATATGGAACTGTCGTGATGGATAAAATCTCAACACCACATTGGATCACGTCTGCTTCCTCTGTATAAATCTGTAATATTTCCGCTCCGAAAAAATACGCCCCGCATCCTAAAACAAGTGCTGCTCCCACCGATAAAATCATACAGTCGATCAGTACGCGGTCCATTCGTTTATACTTTCCAACACCAAAATTCTGACTTGTAAAACTCATACATGCCTGTGTCACAGAATTGATGGAAACATACAAAAATCCCAGAATATTGTTTGCTGCCGTGTAACCTGCCATCGCGGTTGAACCGAAAGAATTAACTGACGATTGTAGTAATGCATTAGAAAAATTGATGACGGTACTCTGTATGCCTGCCGGAATTCCCACCTGAAAAATCTGTTTCAGGTAATAGCCTTTCATAGAAAGTTTTGAAAAAGAAAGTTTATAACTTCCCTCTGTTCTGCAAAGACAGGTCAAAACCAGCACACAGGAAACCATCTGGGAAAACACGGTGGCGATTCCAACTCCCGCAACTCCAAGTCCAAATACAATCACTAATACCATATTTAAGCCTGCGTTGATCACTCCTGCGATGATCAGAAAATACAATGGTCTTTTTGTGTCACCCACTGCACGGAGAATCGCCGCACCATAATTATACAGCATAAAAAACGGCATTCCCATAAAGTAAATCCGCATATAAAGCGTCGACAGTCCGATCACATCTTCCGGTGTTCCCATTAATTCCAATGCCCCTTTGGAAAAAACAAGCCCAACAAACGCCATGAGAATTCCGCTGATTAGCGCAAGCGTGATGGAGGTATGTACGGTCTCTGACATTTCCTCCTTGCGTCCGGCAGCAAAAAATCTTGCTGCAAGCACGTTTGCCCCAAGTGAGATTCCAATAAAAAGATTGGTAAAAACATTGATCAGTGCCGTTGTGGAACCGACTGCTGCAAGCGCTTCACTTCCACTGAATCTTCCCACAACAATAATGTCCACTGCATTGAACATTAACTGTAAAATGCCAGACAGCATCAATGGCAGTGCAAACGAAACCAGTTTATCCATTATGGAACCGTTGCACATATCAATTTCGTATTTATTACTTTTCAAAAAAATTGCTCCTCTCTACTTTTTATCTTCCTGTAACTTAAGACCCGGAAGGAATTTGAATGATTAATTTCTGTCCATCTTTTTCCATCATTGTCAATACTGGAATATGTTTTTTCCGCAGCTGATGTACGATTGGATATGTCTCAAACACATTTCCTTCCACATATACTGCCTCCGGCTTCTGTTTTAAAATCCGTTTCAGATTCTCTTTGACTTCGTTTTTCCACTGCTGCTTGTCCATCGCTGCTTCACCGTAAATTCCATCCACTGTAAGCTCTGGGAGCTGCATAAAATCCATATGTATCACCGTTGCCTCCTGCATTCCCGGAAGCTGCTTTAACAGCGGATCTATACAGGAATCCCCGCCGAGATTTACGATTGTCGGATTTTCATGATATAACTCCATGCTGATACGGCAGGCTTTCACCGCGTCCTCTAACATTCCCACCGTCATAAGAAATCCTCCCTTATGACAAAATCCTGCACTCTGTAATCCGGTAACCTGTTCCAATTCTTCATTTTCAAGACCAAGCCACTCTGCCGGAAAACTGCATTTGTAATTCATGGAATATTCCTTCTTCTGTGGTTGTATACAGTATCCACCACGATTGGATGGGAATATGACAAATGCAATCTCCGTCTCCGACAACCGCTTCTGACACGGCACAAACTCCGGTAAAATCAGAATCTTTGCATCTTCGCTGTCCCTTTTACCAGATGTAACCGCCTGCCGGTGTTCTTCTAAAATCTCCTCCACGCGCCTGTCTGCCCGCTCATTTCCGCGATAACGCTCAAATTTGTTTTCAAGGATCATGCCTGCAACGCTTACTGCCTGAAAAAATGCCTCATCATTTCCACCCTGTGCATCCCAGGTCGGATTGAAATTGCCAATCAGGTTTGCAAGCTCATTTTTCTCCCCCGTGTTATCATTATGATCCAGCGGCTGCACAAAAGCCTCGTCAAACTCCTCTGCCAGCTCTTCCCCAAGGATCTCTGCACCGACTGCCTCCCACAACAATCCAAACGCAGCGTATGGCACACCGTTTTCCCGGACTCTGCTGTCCCTCTGATGATGGTCATACGCACCTCTTCCAATATCAAACACAATTCCATCGAAATCATCCGGCACACGATTTCCACGTAAAATCGTAATTTCCGGATTTATATAAAATAAAAGTGCTGCCGAAAACACATCATCCGCATGAAATTTTCCTCCATGCGTAAATGCCCTGGCATCTTTTTTCTTAATCTGCTCCATTAATTCGTTCATTGCAAAATTCTTCTTTCTTTTCTGTGATTATTCTGAAATTTCCTCGATCAAAACTTTTCTGTTTATTACGCCTTTTTTCAATTGCATGACATACACATGAAAATCCAGCGTATCCTTTGCGGTCGTAAACGGCTCTTCGTGCAGTACCTCCGCATGGATTCCCTCACGCTCCAATTCTTCTTTCCGTTTTTCTGCCCGCCCTAAAAGTTTCCCGATATTTTCATCCTCTTTTTCGCCAAAAGATCGATTAGGATAAACGGATGTCGCTTTTTTTAACCTCTCTGTGATCAGATCCACTACTTTTGCATGCGCATTCCGATGTAATAAAACTGCAAGACACCTTGCAACAACAGGATATGGATACCTTTCATAAAAATGTATCCATTTTTTAATTTTTCTGTCACCCACCTGCTCTGCCATCTCTTTCATCAAGGAAAATGCACCATCCGACGGTATCCATGGATTGTCTCGCGGCACAATGTACTGCTTTGAAACCGCCGGATAACAGGTATAATTCAGAGGTGGAAAATAGGCTAACTGCACGAGTTTTCGTTCTTCCTCATTGCAGACAGCCTCACCAAGATACTCATATTTATCCCATAATACCGCAATACGAAATTCCAGTTGCCGCAGATTTTCATAACCTTTTCTCCAAAAATGCGCAATATCACCATAATTATACAGATTTGTTTCCAGCTCCAGCGTTTTAAAAAGGATAGTGACAACACAATCCTCCTCTTCCTGCCGGACAACAAGTGCGTAATCATCCCCATCGCGATAAAAAGAGGCCTCAATAGCCCCTTCATAATCTTCTTTGTATGTACCTGTCATTCTTGCTTCCTTAAAAACAAGAAAGCTTTCTATCGTGTCATTCATCTGATATACCAGACGAATATCTGTTTTATCCGTGTTCTTTTCTTTTGCTCCTGTCTGATCCGGCAGCAAAAGTTCAAATTCATTCTGGCTTAACAGCCTTTTTAACATCTCAAATGTATCCAATGAGAGTCTCCTTTTTCCTGTTACAATACTTTTTATTCATTATATAAAAATCCCTCCGGCTTGTCTATATGCGCAGCTTTCTTTTTATTGCCCTGCGCTTTTCGTCATGCCGTGAGGGATGAGTCGTAGCTGTCGTCCGCGATCTGGATGACAAATTCTTTTGTATAGCCTGCAATCTGCGGAATTTTTTTCTCGTCCAGCTGTTGTATAAAATCCATTTGAAATCCATGCATTTCAATGATTTTTTTTGCAATCGAAAGTCCTAGTCCGCTTCCACTTCCACTTTTTCTGGATACATCTCCTTTTGTAAATGGTTCAAATAAATGTTCCGCAAGCTCGCCCGGAATTCTCCTGCCACTATCTGCTACAAGAATATAAATGTATCCATTTTTCCGGTACATGCCAATCTTTATATGCGTACCACTCTCATTGTGCTTCATTGCATTATTCAAAAGATTCGTGATCACTCTGGAAAACTGGATTGGATCAACGGATACCGAAACCACTTCTTCCGAAATATCAATCTCGAATTCCATCCCTGCATCTTCAAAGTCTGCATAAATGAGTGCAGCATTTTCACGTAACAGTTCACTCAGATCTGTTTCTTTTCTGTCCAGTGAAAAACCTTCACTGTCTAATTTTACATACTCAAATAATAAATGGATCAGATCGTTCATCCTTGCCGACTTATTCTGTATTGCCTGCAAATACTCCAACTGTTTCTCCGGCTCCACCACCATTCCGTCTGCCAGTGCTTTTGCATAACCGTTTACCGTTGTCATCGGCGTTCTGAGATCATGTGCAATGTCTGATAGCATCAGATTTTTTTTACGGTCAAACTCTTTCTGTTCCTCCTCCCTCTCTCTCTGGATCTGACGAAACTCTTTAATCGTTATTTTTGCAAAACAAACTGCCCCTAACACATACGGGGTTAAAATTACCAGCACTACTACAAAAGCAACCAGAAAAAGCAGAATTGCCTGTCCTCTGTTTAATTCATAAAAAGAAAAATTAGTTTTTCCAGCGGAAACGGTATGCATGAAATTTTTTTGCATTTGTTCCAAAGCCGCCTGTACCATCTCATGAAGCGGTGATGGAAACATTGCATTCAATGCTCCTAAGATCAGTAACATTAAAACTGCAGACAGGAAGAAGATCACGCCGGAGCCGAGCAAAAGCGGATTTTCTTCCACGCCCGGAAAAAAATATAGCAGTACGTTAGGCAGCACAAATCTGTTGACCAGAAAAGTCAACAGATATTCCACAACTCCAACAACTGCTAGTATTTCAATAAATTTTTTGATCAAAAACCACTGTAAATCATTCTGTTTCTTCATTTACTTCTCCAAGCGATATCCCAGACCACGGATTGTCTGAATATAAGCGGAAGGATTATCATCCAGTTTTGCCCGCAGCTTACTGATGCAGACCATAATGTTATTGTCTGCCACAATATAATCTTCCCCCCATCCATGTTCATAAATCTGCTGTTTTGTAAAGACTTTGCCCGGATGCTTCATTAACAGTTCCATGATGCGATATTCCACAGAGGTCAGCTGTATGACTTTGTCTCCTTTTTTCAGAGTACACGCGTCCTGATTCAATACCAGATCCCGAACAGCTAAATTTTCCTCCTGAACCACTTTTGTTCCAAGAGAATAAAAACGCCTAATGTTAGAATTCACTCTGGCAACTGCCTCTAAAGGATTGAACGGTTTTGCCAGATAATCGTCTGCTCCCAGATTTAATCCCAGGATTTTTTCCGAATCTGCGTCCTTCGCTGACAAAATGATCACTGGAATATTACTCTCTTTGCGAATCTGCTGCAATACATGATAGCCGTCTATCTTCGGCATCATAATATCCAAAATACATAATGCCGGCTGCTCTGCCCGCAATAAATCGAGCGCCCGCTGTCCGTCCTCCGCTTCTATTACATGATAGTTTTCATTTTCCAGATAAAGCCGGAGAAGATTTCTAATCTCCGGCTCATCATCTGCGATCAAGATTTTGTAATCCATCCGTAGTTGTTCTCCTAATAATCCGTTCTGTCCTCAAACGGCTGATCGATATTCTGATTTTCAAATCTATTCGGCATCTCTGTTGTCTGCTGATTCATTGCAGTATTCTGCTGGTAAGGTGCCGGATTCTGAATCTGCTGATACGGAGTTCTGTATCTTAAAGCTTCATATAATGCGGCATGTGTTCCATCTTTGTATGGCTGCACATAAAAGATTCCCAGGATTCCCATTGTCATTCCAGATAAAATATCCCATCCAATGAATGATAAATCCAAAACAAATGCATTCCATTTCTGTCCCTGCATCATTCTCTTACTCTCTGCAAATGCCTCCTCTTTTGTCATCTGTGGATTGTCTGCCAGCAAATATGGGATCATCTGGTATTCATATGACTTTACAATGCCAGGAATAATAAAAAGCATTGACCACAAAACAGTATACAGATCACGGAAAAACATTGTCTTTGCAATATTTTTATAATTGTTATCAAATGCGTATCCGGCATTTCCCACTAAAGCTGCCTCATTGAGGTTTCTTAAATAGAAACGTTTACATCCCACTTCCAATGGATTAAAAATAAATGCATCCAAAAGAATTGTAACAGTCATAATGATCACAAATACAATCATGAAGATCACAACAAAAATGACTCCTGCAAAAAGAAGTGCTGTATGATCTGTATTGTCATAGACATCATTCATCCCATACCAGATGTCATCTGCGTCATCATAAAAATCATCATAGGAGTCCGAGGTAATATCACTTCCGTCACTTCCTAAAGCTGATGACATAGCCGAACCTGCACTTCCTGCGCCACTGCCGCCTCCTATCAAAAGCGCCAGCAGTAAACTGATCAGCACACTTCTCCAATAGTTTCTTTTAAATGCAAACTTTGCTCTGTCTTTTAATTCCGCTCTCGTCCACATATTTTTTCCTCCTCTTATCTTTGATGATGCCATCTTAACACGTAAATCTTACTTTCCAACTCGAATAACCTTAAGGTTACCTTAATTCATTGTTTCCAGTAATTTTTCTTTTTTATTATACCATCTTATGGAATTTTCCGCATTAAAAAGGATTCATAAAATCTGCATATACAAAAATAGCCCTAAACCCTTGATTTTTCAAGAATTTAAGACTATTTAGCATACGTGCGCGAGAAGATTCGAACTCCCGACACCTTGGTCCGTAGCCAAGTGCTCTATCCAGCTGAGCTACGCACACATATTCTATTAACTTCTTCTCATCTATTATAACACTCTTGTCAAGTGCCCTTTCGATGAATGCCGGCGACCGGAATCGAACCGGTACTGTATCGCTACAACAGGATTTTAAGTCCTGCGCGTCTGCCAGTTCCGCCACGCCGGCATTTCTGCACCAGAAACTGATGCAAGTGGAAGTTACAGGGCTCGAACCTGTGACCCTCTGCTTGTAAGGCAGATGCTCTCCCAGCTGAGCTAAACTTCCAGAACGACCCAAGCGGGACTCGAACCCGCGACCTCCGCCGTGACAGGGCGGCGCTCTAACCAACTGAGCCATTAGGCCTTATTCTTTTCTTTTGAGTGGACCATCGGGGACTCGAACCCAGGACCGACCGGTTATGAGCCGGTTGCTCTGACCAACTGAGCTAATGGTCCTTGTTCAAGGACTCTTGTTCCTTCAAAAAAGCCGATGATCGGACTCGAACCGATAACCTGCTGATTACAAATCAGCTGCTCTGCCAATTGAGCCACATCGGCATGTGACTTTCCAGCTGATTTGTAACCAGCTGCTCTGCCTACAATTGACTCGTTCCTCCTCAATTGTCGAGAATTGAGCCACATCGGCATACTTTTCTAGTGACTCCGACGGGAATCGAACCCGTGTTACCGCCGTGAAAGGGCGATGTCTTAACCGCTTGACCACGGAGCCTTATATTTAAAAAAACTCCCCGAGTAGGGCTCGAACCTACAACATCACGGTTAACAGCCGTGCGCTCTACCATTGAGCTATCGAGGAATATTTCTTTTACTTCTTTTAGAATGTCTTTTGTACATTCAAAACTTCATACAAAGTCCAAGAATCAAACGTTTTTGAAAGCCGGTCATCTCGATTCCGCTTCGCTTCATCTCGATGATTTTGCTACGCAAAACTCCGTCTGTATCAAGTGCCATATCCGCAGACAAGTCTGCTCCATGCCACTTCCTACATCCTGCCGTCTTTCTCCGCTTTGGTCAAGCCCTCGATCGATTAGTAACAGTCAGCTCCATGTGTTGCCACACTT
>ENA-ORTG01003763-ORTG01003763.1-human-gut-metagenome-genome-assembly--contig:-NODE-3763-length-10424-cov-2.202913_pt1 | contig 10424 bp, 7 predicted proteins | sample MGYA00241906_ERZ509176 | MGnify/ENA primary metagenome ERZ509176 (study PRJEB26280, sample SAMEA2338811) | human gut metagenome | biome: human gut; feature: human-associated habitat; material: faeces... | reverse complement strand
ACTTGGAGTATGCCAAGGCGGGATTCTATCAGGTGAAGGGTAATATTATTTGGATAAATTACGTGTTTAAGCCTGCTTACGATTTCTATACTGACCCAGCGAACACGTATGAAGGGTTTGATATGGTGAATCCGGATCGGTTTATCCGCTAAAAGAGAATTTAAAATTAAATGGTAAGTTATGAAAATGAAGTTATATATAATCATGCTGTTTTGCCTCATGGTGGGGATGTATTCCTGCTATGATGATGATACGACTTCCGGGAGGAAAGAGGTGTCGTTACTGACAATTACCGCTGCTCATGACACGCTTACGACCTCTTTCGGGGAGGAGCTTGTGGTGAATCACTTGAAAATAGAGCAGTCCGGGGAGGAATTGCCTTTAACTTACGAGTGGGCGTACGGGGATCTGGATATTTCCGGGGGAGCCGTGAAACCTTACCCGATTAAAGACACGCTTCACGTGGTATCGACAGATCCGGAGCTTAAATATGCTTTTCGGGAATTGGGTACGTTTGCCTTGCGTTTGAAGGTGGATAACGGTGAAACGACAATATTCAAGTTCTTTATTCTTCAGATAGATACCGAATTTTCCGAGGGAATTACTATTTTGAGCCGGGATGATGCCGGGAAAGGAAGGCTTTCTTTTATGAAGACGTTGACTAAAGAGGAGATCAGTGGGGGAAAGGTACCGACTTTCCGTACGGATATAATGGAAATAGCTAATCCCGGAATGGAGTTGGAGAATGTGACAGACATGATTCAGCAGGGAGTGCGCTTGATGGTTAGTTCGGGAAGTAACGGTAGAATTTACAATATGGATTCCCGTTCTTTTGATATCGAAACTGCGACCTCTTTTGCTGGTAAGTTTCCGGGGGCCAATATTCAGCAATTCGTCGCTATATCGGCATATAGTAATATGCACGTACTTTCGGAAAATAAGAGAGCTTATGTTTACGAGACGGACGTGGATGAATTGTTGGTACTGGATGCTTTTGACGGTTTGGAAGTGGATGCTGGGGTATCTCATAGTAAACCGGTGTTTATCAATTATGGAACTTCAACTATGTATGCCCCTAGTACGTCCTCAGGTGCGGTGAATAGTGGGACGATTTTTACGAATTATGACATCGTTAATGCTTGTTTTATCAACACTTATCTGTATGTATTCTCCACAGATAAGAATGATCCATTGCATATTTATATACCTCGAACATCAGCCTCATTTGCCAAACCTACCGCAGCGAATACGGTGGATTATCAAAGTTCGCAGCCCATTGGCATGGATCGTAATTCAATGACTGTGGGTACAAAGGTGTATAATTGTATCTATTACACGTACAATAATGAAATATATCGTTGGGACCCCGGGCGGCAGTTGCCAACAACTCCTTCTATCACTGTCCCGACAGGTATGGAAATAACGACCATTGCTGTCGATCCGGATCAAAAATTACTTTATGTCGGGTTGTACGAATCAGCTAGTACGAAGGAATTGAAAGGATGTTTGTATATTTATGATGCAGATAGCGGGGAGTTGCTCGAAACATATGATAATATTGCGGACAGGCCGGTTCGTGTGATTTATAAAGAACGTGTATAGCGTAAATGTTTGTGTGAAATGATTCATGAAAAATCGTGTAAAGGCTAACAGAGCCTTTACACGATTTATGACATAAATAATATCTCGTCATATGAATGAAGGTAAATCATTTCGGTCTCTATTTTGTTGTGAATAAGAAGTATTTTGTGTATTTTTGAAATAGTGTTGTCCGGGAAGATGATACTTTGTTAGCGGGAAACCGAATGTTTATTCGTATAAAGTGCATGATGATAGATTTTATGGAACGGGAAGTTGTATATGAGCGTTTTGTGAAAGGGGATGAGAAAGCCTTGGAATTGTTGTATGATCAATATTTTGCAACATTGGGAGTTTACGCGGGACGTTTCTTGCGGGAAGAGAATGTTTGCGTGGACATCGTGCATGAGAGTTTTATCAAGACGTGGGAGAAAAGGAAACAGTTTACCTCGTTCCAGATGATTATCAGTTTTTTGTATGCTTGCGTGAGAAATGCTTGTCTGAACGAGTTGCGGCATCTGGACATAAAGAATAAAGTCCTGTTGCAACAGGCGTCCTGCCTCGATATTGAAGGGGAAATCATAGAACATGAGGTGAAACGGATTATTTGGACTGAAATTGCCCGATTGGCGGGTGATTATAAAGAAATCATGGCGATGAGTCTGGAAGGGTATTCTACCAAGGAGATTTCGGAGGAGTTGAATCTTTCTGAACAGACGATTAAAAATAAAAAGGGAGAGGCGTTAAAACAACTTCGCAAAAATATGGGACCGTACCAATGGTGTCTCCGTTTTTTCTTTTAAGGAATAGTTTGCTTGTAATATTCTATATCATTGATTTATAATTCGTATATTTGTCTTATCTTCGGGACAAAAAGAGAATCTTCGTGTCGTTTTTGTTTGTGAAATTGAAACTTGGTATCTCTTTTTTCCCTAATCTTGCAACTCGCCAAAATCGATACTTGCTTGATTGAAATTTTTTATTTATTTTATTACTTTTGCTCCCCTTGTTTTGAAATAGTTGTAGAAAACAGGGATAGAATGTAAATTATGCGATTGAACGTGAATGATAAAGTTGAGGGTTCGCGTCAGGTAGCAATAATGGTGTGATGATGTATTTTACGGGTTTATACCGCGTGGTGCGATGAATGATGTTAGGTGCGAATGGATATGTTTAGACAATAAAGTGATGGAAACATATCTTGCACGTATGGTATTAAAAGATCAAATTAAATGAGAGTAGACTTGGTATTGAAGTTTGACGGCAACTTATGTGGTGTTGTGAAATGGATTCTGTTGTTCTGTGGTGTATGTTTTCCGGAAATCCCCGTGGCGGGTGAATCACGTTCTTCCTTGATCGTGATCACGGGAGAGGTGAAGGATGCAGATGGCGAACCACTTCCGGGCGTGACGGTTGTCCTGAAAGGGACTTCTTTGGGATGCGCCACGGGTACGGACGGGAAGTTCCGATTGGAAATTCCAGAACAAAAGGAGATGGTGTTACTTTTCCGGTTTGTCGGGATGAAGAATCAGGAAGTCAAGGTTACCGGTGCCCGGCATATCCGGGTGACGATGGTGAAGGATATGAAAGAGTTGGATGATGTGATCGTGACCGGGTATTACACGCAGGCGAAGAATGCTTTTACCGGGGAGATTACCCGGATTAAGGGGGAGGATTTATTACGGGTATCCCCGACGAACCTGTTACAAGCGTTGTCAATCTTGACACCGGGATTGAGGATTGTAGAGAATAACGAGGCGGGGGCTGACCCGAATGTCGTGCCTGAGATTCTGATTCGCGGGGCGAGTTCAATCATGACAAAGGGACAGGAAGGGGTGAACGCTCCCTTGATTATGCTGGACGGGGTGGAGATTTCCGTGGAGGATTTGTATGATCTGGATATTTACGATATAGAACAGATTTTGGTGCTGAAGGATGCGTCTGCGGCGGTACTTTACGGGGAGAAAGCTGCAAACGGTGTGATTCTGGTGGAACGGGTGCGGGGAAAGTCGGATAAGCCGAGATTCAGTTATAATTTCACGCCGATGTTCAGTTTTCCCGATTTGACCTCTCTTCGCTTGTGTGATGCGGAGGAAAAGTTGGAACTGGAGCGTTTGGCGGGATTGTATGACCGGGTAGATGGTAGTCTTGACCCAGCTTATGATTACAAGCTGGAGAATATCCGCCGGGGTGTCAACACGGATTGGACGACGAAACCTCTGCGGAATGCTTTCACGCATAGTCATTCTGCCACGATGACCGGGCGGGGTGGTGGAATCGAGTACAAGGTAACGGGACGGTTGTCGAATACATACGGGGTGATGAAAGGTGATTATCGCCGGAATTACGGGGTAAATGTTTCTTTGTCGTACCGGTTTGCCCGGGATGTGGTGGCCACTTACCAGTTAGCTTATACCATGACTGAGGGAAAGAATAGTCCTTATGGGAGTTTTGCGCAGTACACGAGGTTGAACCCGTACAACCCGGTATATGACGAGGACGGGGAGTATATACGGAATTATTATTTCGATCCGGTAAACCGGACAATGGAACGGCAAGTCAATCCACTGTATAATGCCACGCTGGCAAGCTTTTCGAAGAGTCAGAATAAAGCGGTGACGAATTCTTTGTCGTTGCGCTGGGATGTGAACGAGGCTTTGTTTATCACGGGAAACGTGAGTGTGCGACAGGGTGACGCATGGAATAAGGTGTATGTTTCCCCGGAGGATGCGAGTTTCACCTTGCAGGAGATTCCTCAAAACAAGAAAGGGACTTACACGGCATATTCAACCGAGACGACGAATTGGGCGGGGAAATTGGTACTTAATTATCGTTTACCGCTGAATGATGCTGGGACTACGGTTCTTTCCTTGAGCGCGGGTACGGACATCGGGAAGGACAAGTCTTCTTCGATGCAGGTGAAGGCGGAAGGGTTTATGAAGGACAAGATGACGGATATTAAATTTGCCTCGCAGTACGCGACTACGCGTCCCGTGGGTGGCGAGAAGGAATCGGCAGAGGTGGGGTTCTTCGTGAACGGTAGTCTTGATTTGCTGGGACGATATTTTGTCAATGCCTCCTACAAGACAGCAGGTTCATCGAAGTTTGGCAGTAAACATCGTTTTGCCCCGGTATGGTCGGCGGGAATCGGTTGGAATCTGCATAAAGAAGGATTCATGAATTTCGATTGGTTGAACGTTTTGCGTCTTCGGTTTAGCGTCGGTTCGACGGCTAACGTGACTTTCACGCCTTATCAGGCTTTGACCACTTATCTTTATGATTCCGACTTAATTCATTATGGCGGGATGGGTGCGGTTCCGATCACGATGGGGAATCCCGATATGAAATGGCAGGTTACCCGAAAGTATAATTGGGGATTGACGGCTACTTTCTGGAAAGAACGGGTGAACGTGGAGGCTAGTTACTACGTGAACAAAACGAAGGATGCCTTGATGCCTTTGACCTTACCGTCTTCTGTCGGTGTTTCTTCAGTGTTGGTGAATATGGGTAAGTTACAGAATTCAGGCTACGAGTTTTCCATTTCTGCACAAGTGGTCAAGCGAAATAACCTGCTTTGGATGGTGATGGTAAACGGATCGCACGTGTTTGATAAACTGACGAGTATCTCGGATGCGTTGAAGGCGGAGAACATGGCAGCTTACTATGGCGTGAAACCTCAGCCGATGTTCGTGGAAGGGGGATCTCAGTTCGGTATATATGCCATGCGTTCTGCGGGAATTGATCCGGCTTCCGGGCAGGAGGTGTATATCAAGAAGAATGGGAATTACACGTTTACTTACGATAAGAACGAGCGAGTGGAAGTCGGGAACACGAATCCCATGCTGGAGGGGAGTCTTTTCACGAGCTTGTCGTACCGGGGATTCACGTTGAATGTCACCGCGGCGTACAAGTTTGGCGGTGATATTTACAACACGACTTTGGCGAATAAAGTGGAGTATATTGATCCCTACGGGAATGTGGATCGTCGGGCTTTTACCGAACGGTGGAAGAAACCGGGAGACTTGGTGCGTTTCTTGGGGATTCCGGAGAACGTGAGCGATGAAAATCGGTATTCCGAGCGTTTCGTGGAACGGGATAACACGTTTGCGATAACGAGTATCATGTTGAATTACGAGTTTAAATCCGATTATTTGCGCAAGATCGGGATTAAGAGACTGAATCTAGGCATAGGCGTTGCCGATATTGCCCGGTTCTCTTCCGTGAAACAGGAACGAGGTACGGAATATCCTTTTCAACGGAGTTTCCATATCACGTTTAGACCGACATTTTGATAACTACTAAAGGCAGAAGATGATGATGAAAAGAATATTATTGGCGTGTATCTCTTTATTTTTCTTGGGATGTGGAAATTTCTTGGATATAAATCCCGAATCGGAGGTAGTGAACGATGATATGTTCAGTACGGCGGAAGGAGTGGAGGATGCGTTGTATGGAGTGTATATGTCAATGGTGAAAGAGGATATGTATGGTGGGGATATGTCGGTGTTGATACCGGAGTTGCTGGGACAGAATTTTGTTACGGATGATGGAACTTACAGGTATTTGTCTACATTGAATTTTGTAAGTCAATCGGCAAAATATATTGCAAAGGATATGTGGAAAGCGAGTTATCTCGTAATTAGCTATCTAAACAATATTATAGAGAATTTAGATCAGAAGAGTGTGAAAGATTTTGAGTATTATGACTTATATCGTGGGGAGGCTTTAGGATTGAGAGCGGCGATCCATTTTGATTTATTGCGATTGTTTGCTGTTCACATAAATTCAACGGATGAAAGTGCGAAAGCAAAGGCTATTCCTTATGTAACGAAATATACTTTTAAAGTAACTCCTTTTTCATCAGTAGAAGAAGTGTATGAGAAAGTCATTGCAGATCTGAAAGAGGCTGAAATTTGTTTGACAGAAGATGAGACCCTGATGTCAAAGATCCGTAAAGGTGGAGAAAAAGGTTTTACTGGTGCCAGAGAGTTACATTTTAATTTGTATGCAGCGCAAGCAATGTTAGCTAGAGTGTATTGGATGAAAGGGGATTTGGAAAACGCAAAAAAGTATGCGAATAAGGTGATTCAATCGGAAAAGTTCCAATTTGTGAATCAAGAGGATTTATCGACATTTATGAAGAGACGAATTTCTTTGTCCGAGACGATTTGGGGATTATATACGACAAAGATTAGTTCGTATTTGTATGATGTTCAGTTGCTATTTAATAAAATGAGTCTTCCTGTGGTTTGGAGAGATATTTATAAAACGGTGGAAGAGAATGAAGATAATTACGATAAACGTTATCATGCTTGGTTTATAACTAAAGAATATAATGGTAAGTCTAAAGATATTTTATCTAAAATTATGGATGAATCAAATGATGCCTCTGAATATTCCGGAGGTGCATATTTCGGTTTTAGTATGATTCGTATTCCGGAAATGTATTATATTATGGCTGAGGCTTTATTGGAGGAAGGAGATAAAGAATATGCAAGAGATTATTTGGATGCCGTAGTGTCGGCTAGAGGCATGGTTAAATTTGCAGATCGGGATACGGGTAAAGATATTACTTTGGAAGATATTATGAATGAGCGGAGAAAAGAGTTATTTGGAGAAGGGCAATGGTGGTTTTGTTTAAAAAGATTGAATCGGGATATTTATGTGCATGCGTTAGATGCAACTTTAAAAGGAGGTGACAAAATTTACACCTTACCTTTGCCCACGGAAGAACTTGACCCTCGTTAAATTACAAAATTAGAAAGCGTATGGCTACAAAGTATTTGATATATACAGGAATATTTCTTTTGTTAGGAGCTTGTTCGAACAAAGCTATTTATTATAATCCGGATCAGAAGAGAAGTATCTATTTTAATTGGGAGCTTAGTAAATATATTTCTAACGTGGTGCCCGATACGGTGTTTTTCAGTTTTGCAATTTATGAAGAGAAGGAGGTGGAATATCATATCCCGGTGAAAAGTATGGGAATGCCTGTCGATGAGGATCAACATTTTGAGTTGGAAGTCGTGGAGGATTCAACCACGGCGGAATTCGGTAAACATTATGAGTTTGGTACTTTGATCATTCCTAAAAATGAAGTGGAAGGCGTGTTGTCCTTGAAGTTGAAACGGACGGAGGACCTGATGAATCATCCTGTTCTTCTTTATTTGAAGTTTCGGGAGAACGACTATTTTAGACCGATGGAAGGGGATCATTATTGCCTTTCCATTATGGATGGGAAACTAGCGCAGCCAACTTGGTGGGCCAGTTATTACCTAGGAGAATATAACAATAATAATGATAGATTATATTTGAAGATACTGGAAAATTTTTGGGCCTTAGAAGAGTTAAAACCCGTGTTTTATGCCGAAAAAGAGAAGGAGTACGGGAAGTTTCTGGAAAATGCCCCAACAGCTTTTTTCCAAATGCCGGGAAATATGATTTGGATAAAATACGTGTTGAAACCTGCTTACGAGTATTATAGTGATCCGGAAAACACGTACGAAGGGTTTGCTATGGTTGATCCGGATCGGTTTATTCGTTAAGCAAATAAAAGTTATTGGAGATGAAAACGAAATACAGTATCGGGATCTTGTGTTTTACCTTATTCGGGTTGGGATCTTGTCTGGATGATCAGTCTTCGTTGGGAGATCGGGAGTTATCGGAAATCACGATTTCCACACCTCATGACACGCTGACGGCTTATTTCGGTGAGGAATTTGTGGTAAGTGATTTGAGCGTGGAACAATCCGGGGAAGAGTTACCTCTCGCTTATGAATGGAGTTACGGAACGTTGAATACGGATGAAAAAGGAATGGCCTCCTATCCGATTAAAGATTCGTTACATATCGTGTCGCACGATCCGGAATTGAGATATGCTTTTCGGGAATTGGGAACTTTCGGGTTACGATTGAGGGTTGATAACGGGGAAACGATCCGGTATAAATATTTTGTTTTACAGATAGATACCGAGTTTTCGGAGGGGATCACGGTGTTAAGTCGGGATGGGGATGGAAAAGGACGAATTTCTTTTATGAGAACACTAACAAAGGAGGAAATTAATACCGGGAAAGTGCCTATGTTCCGGACGGATATAATGGAGCTGATAAACCCGCAAACGAAAATGGAAGATGTGACCGACATGGTGCAGGTAAATAATCGTTTATTGGTTTGTTCTGGTGATGCGGGAAGGATTTATAACATGGATTCCCGGACTTTTGATATTGAAGGCATGACTTCGTTTAAGGAACTATATCCGGGATGTGCTTTCGTGAAGTTTGCCGGGGTTTCTGCTAATAATAACATATATCTCGTATCACGTGACAGGCGGGGCTACGTGTATGATTATGTTTTAGATGAATTAATGCTGACAGAATATTTTAAAGATCTGGATGTTGATGCGGCAGTTTCGGTGGATCGGCCTGTGTTTGTAAATTATGAAACGTCCGTGTTTTATTCTCCCTCGCTCGGAGGGGTAACTAGCTCTTTAAACAGGTATGTCGATTTTAATATTTGGGGTATTTGTCCTGTTGGGAGTAGCGTGTATGTCATAGCTACCTATAAAGTGATGCCTTCCTATATCTATTTGTCCCAGACAACTTTCAGCTTAGGAAACCCGACGATTCTTCAATTCTATGATAGTCCGGTTTCACTGAAAGTTAACCGGAATTCATTGCTTACCGGGAGTAAATCATGTAGTTGTCTGTATTACACGTGCGAGGATGGTATATATTATTGGGATTTGAAGAAACAGTTGTCAACAACACCTGTTATTTCGATACCCGTGGGAATGGAAATTACTAGTTTATCGATGAACCCGGATGGGACATTGCTATATGTTGGTTTGTATGAAAAAGATGAAACAGAAGCTCTGAAAGGGCATTTGTATATCTATGATGTAAAGACTTCTGTCTTGGTAAATCAATACCACAATATTGCAGATAAACCTATTGCGATTGTTTATAAAGAACGGGGGTAGTAGAATTGGCAACATTAAAACCTGAAGAATAATTTGTAAGAATCTGATATGATGTTGAATACAATTATTAACTTTGCTGACAGCGTGTAAACGTGTTTTATTTAATAATCAAAAAAATAAAGGGGCATGAAAAGAGTTTTTTTCTTTATTCAAATTTTATTTCTAATAGCTCTATTTTCCGGGGGTAACCGGAATATAGAGGCTGGTAACGTGAATATGTCTTCGTTGCCTTCACAGACTAGGGATCAAGCGTATTATTCGCAATTGGAACAGAATGGTAATCGTTATACGAAAGATCATGTGTGGTTAAAAAATGGCGATGATCATATTCAAGTCGGGATTTCTTATTTCATGGTATCTGCAATTGGAAATGCAATTGTTTCTATTTCTCCAGCAAAAGCTGTAGATGAAACTTTTGTAAGAGGTGAATTGCTAGCAGAAATAGAAGGTGCTAATGGTAGAACAGAATTACATGCGCCTTGTGCCGGAGTGGTTAAAGGAATCAATCCTATGATAGAAAATCCTTATGATATGCAACCTAATCAAGTTTGGGTATATAAATGCCATTTGAAAAGAGATCAATTAGGAAATCTTATGAGTGAGCAAGAGTATGCTCAAGCTATTCAATAGTGCATTTTCTTTTTAATGTTAGAGTTTGTCTATCTCCACTCTTCAGTTTACATCCTTTTCATATTTTGTCGTTATCTTTTCGTTATCTCTTCGTTCCTAGGAGCGGGTAGATAACGAGGGCATAACGAAGACATAACAACACATATGTAAGAGAAAGAGTGGAGATGGATAATTAGAAGTAATCAGAAAGATTTACCACCGATATTCTTCCCTGGATATTGCGCATAGTTGAGTTACA
>ENA-ORTG01003753-ORTG01003753.1-human-gut-metagenome-genome-assembly--contig:-NODE-3753-length-10441-cov-2.148084_pt1 | contig 10441 bp, 7 predicted proteins | sample MGYA00241906_ERZ509176 | MGnify/ENA primary metagenome ERZ509176 (study PRJEB26280, sample SAMEA2338811) | human gut metagenome | biome: human gut; feature: human-associated habitat; material: faeces... | reverse complement strand
TTGGCAGACGCGCTAGATTTAGGTTCTAGTGTCTACGACGTGCAGGTTCCACTCCTGTCATCCGCAGTATTTTTTTGCTCAGCAAAGAAAATTAAAATAAATATTGGGACATGATGGTAATTTAAATCCATTCCGGAGATGAAAGGAAAAATTACAATTTCATGATGCGAAAGGGTTGGGGTGATATCATTACCGGAAAACCTGACAAAAAGGTTAGTCCGGAGTTGTTTAAACGGTAACTAATTTATTTTCAAATCCATGGACGAATTAATTTACAGTGTACGGGAAGTATTCTCCAGCTTCCTGCTCAAAGAACAGGCCGGATATTACAACATCCCGGAATACCAAAGAGGATATAAATGGAACGAAGCCAATATAGTGGCTTTATTAAACGATATTGAGAAATTCCGGCAGGAAACCGGAAACGCAGAAGCTACATTTTATTGCCTGCAAAACATTACCCTGGTAAAAAATACAAACGCAAACTGTTTCCATGTCGTAGACGGGCAACAACGCCTGACCACATTACTGATCCTGCTCTCTTTTCTACAACATGAAACCGACAGCCCTCCCCTTCTCCTGGAAAATAAGCTACAATATTCTATCCGGCCGGAGACACACGAATTCATAACAAAACAGGTTCTCACAGGCCACATCTGGGAAAAGGAGACGGTCCCCGAACGGAAAGACCAGTATTATATCAGGGAAGTTGCCCGGAGCATCCAGGCATGGTTTAAAGAAAACACCGCAACAGACAAAGGTAAATTTCTGGAAATCCTGCTATCCCGGGTCAAACTAATTGTCAATGTCGTCGACGACAAAGAGGAGAAAATATTTTCCAGCCTGAATGGCGGAAAAGTTAACCTGGACGGTGCTGATCTGTTAAGGGCAATCCTGATGACCCGGGCAGCCAAAGAAAAATACCACGGCACCTCCGCCACCAGCGAAGTCCGGGAATTCCGCATACGCATGGGTATGGAACTCGACCTGATGAACCTTTGGTTCGGAAAAACAGCAGATTATTTCAAGCAATTCATCTCAGACCAAACCATCGGGATGGCACGCATCAACCGCTTTGATTTTACCACATTGCCTATAAACCTGCTCTACCTCCTCTATTACGAATACCGGAGAAACGAAAAGGAATCGCTGAATTTCAGCTTCTTTGAATATGGCAAAAACTCGAACGGCAACCCGGATGACGACCGCTGGGAAATGTACCTCGAACTACAGGAAATGTATGCCATCCTGCAACGCTGGTATAATGACAAGGAACTGTACCATTACCTGGGTTTCCTGTTCTTCAATTTCAAAGCACAGACTCCATTCCGCGACATTTACACCCAATGGAAAGCATTGAATTCAAGAGATAAATTCCTGAAAGACATACAACATACAATAGCCACCAGAATGCTGGACAGGTATCTGGAGGAAACAGAAAAAGCAGCTCCGGACTACCAGAAATGCCTGAAGACAATGACAGAAGCAATTTCTGACTTCAGGGAAAACTGGTACAACAATGACAAGGAATTATACCAAATCCTGATCCTGCTGGATATTTTCCGGATACTGGATTCCAAGTCCATAAAAAAATTACCGACAGACTATTTTACCCGCAAATCCGGACAGAAAGACGGGGAAGACAAAGAGCATATCCTTTCCCAAACCCCACGCAAGGATAACGGGGAAATTGCCACGATCAAAACAGACTGGGAAAAATTTGTCCAGTCTGAAGATTTCAAGGGTATCCGGTCCCAGATGCAGGACATCCTGAATCATTCCGATGCTGAATTGACAGAACAGGAACTCATCCAGCTGCAAAACCTCCTGAATTCTGCCGGCCTGAATTCCATCGGCAATATGGTTTTACTGGACCTCAGGATCAACCGGAGCTACGGGAATGCCGATTATACCCACAAACGGACTATAATCTTCCAGGAATATATGAACCAAAAATATGTACGTCCCCATACCCTCGCCGTATTTATGAAAGGAGATATCGATGCCAGGGAAGCCACCGGCATCCCGCTAAACCGGTGGACACTGGAAGATATTAAACGGAATACGGATAAAATCGCCAAAGAAATAGGAAAGAATTTCAATGCATGGTTAACTCAAAACAATTAAGATCATGAAAATGGAAGCCTTAAGTGTCAGGGATATTTTAAGCACACAAGACATCGTCATCCCCGAAATCCAACGTGAATATGTCTGGGGTAACAACAAACAATTGCTGGAACAATTCATCCGGGATATCACAACGGCCGGAACGGATATAAACGTCGGTTTCCTGTATTCCTATATGCCGGAACAGGCATCACATTCCACCTGTTTTCTGATCGATGGACAGCAACGGTTTACCACTTTAGTACTGATCCTCTATTATTTATCTATAAAAGAAAAGAGGCAAGCTGATTTTAACGGCCTGCTGAAATGTTCCGGAACGCACATGAGCTTTTCCTACCGGGTCAGGTCGACCACAGACGATTTCCTCCGGAAATTGTTTTCCGATAACACATGGTTTACAGGAACAGGCATCGAAAAACAAATAAAAAACAAAGGATGGTATACCACCATCTACGACAACGATCCTTCCATCCAAACCATCCTAAAATCCCTCCAAATCATCGATGAAAAACTGAGAGAGAATTCCGGGCCTTTATATGATACGATAGCCGGGAAGGTCCGGTTCTGGTACTTTAACGTAAAGGACACCTCCCAGGGGGAAGAACTCTACATCACCATGAACAGCCGGGGAGAAATATTACAACCCTACGAAAATATAAAACCCTTGCTTTTTGAGAAGCTCTGCGAATCGGGTTCAAAATCAGCCTATCATGCATATGGCAAACAATGGGATACCTGGGAAGAATTTTTCTATTCCCTGAATGAAGGGGAAGATATCAGGCAGGTGGATACCGGGATGAATAATTTTTTACGTACGGTTATAGAGCTCCTCTCCTGCAAAGAGCACGACAAAATCAAACCGGCAGAAGATATCCTTGAAGTATCCCTCACCCTTTCCTCCATTTCAGATTACTACCAAGCCCTGGAAAAAATAAAAGGGCAATACCCGGAACAAGTCAAGCAACTATTCGAAAAAGGGGACCTATACGTGCTAAAAGGCCTGTTAACCGTATACGTAAAAGAAAACAGGGATGAACGCGATCCGCTACGGATATACAAAACCCTTGAAAACGGTTGCCGCAGAAAACTGGTCAACAATGTACCTTTACTAAAATTCCTGCGGAAATTCAGAAATTCAAATTTGCCGTTCTACGATTTCATCCACACCCAGCAAGAGGAGGCTCCGGAAGAATTACAAAATGTCTTTGACCAGCACGAACTGAATAAGATCAACATTTACAGGCAAACCGGCGACCCGGAACTTGAAGAGCTATTCTGGCAGGCAGAGGCACATCCCGTCACGAACGGTTCGTTAAAATGCATCTGGTATGAAAAATTCTCAGACAACGACGCCATTCGTCAGCCCTGGACAACTGCCGACAAAAATACATTCAGGAAGCGGTTCGGCTTGTTCCAGGAATTGTTTAAACCGGAACATATCCGGATCCCCTTGTCCACCCCTCCACAGCAGAATATTATCGACAATTCACTGATTGCAAGGGCATTAACTACCATCAACGACTATACCATAAATACCGGAGGACGTAACTGGTGCTTCGGATTTAGCGACAGATGGAAAGACATCATGAATACCCCCAAATCCTACCCTGTAGTTTCCGGATTAATCGATCAACTATCCGAAGATGACAGTCCTGTCTCCCTATATGACAAACTCCGGAAGATCATAGACAACTACCTTACCAACTATGACCTGAACAAAAAAGATTCCCGCTATTATATCGCAAAATATCCGGATTCCCTGCAAGCCATGCATGACGGACATAACATTATTTTCTTCGAAGCAGGATGGGATAACTATTGGATTGATGTCATCAATAAAGACCGGATGAGCTCTTATCACATCAACCTATTCAGGTATCTGGTTTACAAATATTACCCACTTACCAAAGATTTCAATCAATGGTTAGAGTTAAAGAATGGTCTGACGCTGGATTGTGCGGAACAGCATGGATGGTGTATCAAATATTCCGATAAAGTTAAAACTGAATTTGTGGAGGAACAATTTAAAGGGTATCCCCTGAAACCAAACCGGGAAGAGAAACTATTTTTTATTCCTGTCGACCTGAAAGAAGATTTGATTGAAGCCGGAATAGGTATTCTTGAAAAAATGACCCAAATCCCCTGACATCATGGAAAAACTGCACAAACTCATCCCAACCCTCCAAGCAAGCCCGGCAACTAGCCGGACTGTGATGATGGATGATGTAGAAATTCCGGGGCAGACCTTTTGTCCGGTTAGATTTTCAAAGTTTATTATTAATCCGATCGAAACGGGAAATCAGCTTCGATCTGTTTTTTTCTCTTTAAACGAAACCGCCAGGGTACCGACAACCGAGGTGATTTCATTTACCAAACCGGATGAAGATGTCATAACTGTTTTGAATTCTAAAGTCCATTTTCCCCGGGATGATCATTAGAATAAAACAATCGATAATTCGTCCGGTTTCCCGGATATCCCAATAAATTTCCGACGATCTAATCCCGTCAACTGATTACCAAGGTGTAAAAACACCAAAATTTCTATCCATAATCTTCGATTAATACAGAATATTCTCTTTTAAATACAACATTTCATTTTATAATTTTCCCCAACTCAAAACATTTCCTTATTTTTGGTTAAAATTATTTGGCAATAGGGATATGGATAAATACAAGGAAGTGGTGGAGACCCTGATCCGGTTCAGGGATGAACGGGACTGGGCACAGTTTCATGATTCGAAAAATCTGGCACTGGCGCTACTGCTGGAGGCATCGGAATTGAACGAGCTGTTTTTGTGGAAAAAAGAAAGCCAGGCCGAAGAGGTAAACCCGGAACGGCTGAAAGAGGAATTGGCGGACGTACTGACTTATTCATTACTGCTGGCCGAGAAGCACCATCTGGACATCTTCGACATTGTGCTGGAAAAAATCCGGAAGAACGGGGAGAAATATCCGGTAGAAAAAGCAAAAGGGACAGCTAAAAAATATACGGAACTATGATTGTATACCAATCGACCAAACAAGGTTTCCGGGATGATGTTTTCAGCAATGAGATCGATAAAAAAATTCTGGAAGCATATAAAATCCATCTGGGCCGGAGTACTTCTGCCAATGAAACCTTATCGTGGAAAAACTCGATGTCGTATATGGACAGGATCATGGAAGATCCTGACATCCCAGCAGACGCCGGTATTTCCATTGAATTTCAGATTCCCCTGACTTCCAAACGGATTGATTTCATCATTACCGGGCTAAATGAAGTACAACAGGAACAAGTCGTTATCATTGAACTAAAGCAATGGTCATCGGCTGAATTAACGGATAAAGATGCATTGGTAAAAACCCGTTTCCAGCATGGTATCTCAGAGACGGCACACCCTTCCTATCAGGCATGGTCATATGCCACGCTGATCAAGGATTATAACCAGACCGTCCGGGACGAGCAAATCACGCTGACCCCCTGCGCTTATCTCCATAATTACCCGAAGGACCAAATCATCACGAATCCCCGCTACGAACCTTATATTACCGAAGCCCCTCCTTTTTTCCAATCTGACGCAGGAAAATTAAGGGAATTTATTAAAAAGTACGTCAAATACGGTGACTCAAAGGATATCCTGTACAAAATAGAAAATGGACGCCTCCGTCCTTCCAAGCAACTTGCAGACAACCTGGTTTCCATGCTCAAGGGGAACCAGGAATTTATCATGCTGGATGACCAGAAAGTGGTGTATGAGACAGCCCTGAGCATGATCCGGAAAGCAAGTGCCGACAAAAAACAGGTACTGATTGTCAAAGGCGGACCGGGAACCGGAAAAAGCGTAGTGGCAATCAACCTGCTGGTGGAGACCACCCGAAACAGGCTGGTCTCCCGCTACGTATCCAAAAACGCAGCACCCCGGGCTGTGTATGCGGCAAAGTTGGCCGGAACGTTACGAAAAAACCAGATTTACAATATGTTCGGGGGATCCGGCACTTTCTACAACACGCCAGCCAACACTTTCGACGTGCTTATCGTCGACGAAGCCCACCGCCTCAACCAAAAGAGCGGATTGTTTCAAAATCAGGGAGAAGACCAGGTCCGCGAAATTATCGGGGCAGCCAAATGTGTTATTTTCTTTGTCGATGACCATCAAAGGGTACACATCAAGGACATCGGAGACTCTGCCTATATTGAAAAAACAGCACGCTCCTGCCATGCATCCATAAAGAAACTCGAACTATCTTCCCAATTCCGTTGCAACGGTTCGGACGGTTATCTTGCCTGGCTGGACAATACCCTGCAAATCAACGATACGGCCAACATCCGCTTATCGCAGGATGATTTCGATTTCCGGATATTCAGTGACCCGAATGAACTGAGAAAAACCATCGAAGACAAAAACAAAACAAACAACAAATCGCGGATGGTGGCAGGTTATTGCTGGGACTGGAAAAGTAAAAGAAACCCGGAAGCCACTGATGTGAACATTCCTGACTTCGGGTTCGCCATGAAATGGAATCTCGAAAAAGACGGGAGTACCTGGATTATCGGGGAAAACTCTATTCATGAAATCGGCTGCATACATACCTGCCAGGGCCTAGAACTGGATTATGCCGGCGTGATTATCGGCAATGACCTGCGCTATGAAAACGGTAAAGTGGTCACAGACGTAACGAAACGCTCCCGGATGGACAGTTCCGTGAAAGGGATCAAGGTGGGGCGTACCCCGGCACAAGCCGCACAGCTTGCAGAAGAATTGATAAAAAATACCTACCGAACCCTACTTACCCGGGGAATGAAGGGCTGTTACGTCTATTTCTGTGACAAACCACTGGAAAATTACTTCAGGCAACAACTTGAACTTCCTCAAGAAAAAGCGAAGGTAGTTTCATTGCCGGAACCCCAGGGCCCCCGCATTGAACGTGAAGTCAATGACGACGTCAAATACATCGATTACCTGCCGCTCTACACCCTGAAAGCCGCCTGCGGTAAATTCGGTGAATGGCAGCAGGCAGAAGAAGAAGGCTGGATCAAAACAGAGGGCATGGGCAAATTGACTTCAGGCATGTTTATCGTCCAGGCAAACGGCCACTCTATGGAGCCACGAATCATGGACGGGGATTTTTGCGTATTCCGTGCAAATATTGTGGGTTCCCGGATCGGTAAAATTGTCCTGGTCCAACATCGGGAACATTACGATTTTGAAAATGGTGGCAGCTATTCGATCAAAAAATACAGCAGTGAGAAAAAACAGGATCCGGAAACCGGTGAATGGATGCATGAAAGAATAATCCTTTACCCTCTGAATCCGGATTATCAGCCTATTGAAATCAGGGATGAAGAAGGATTTATCGTCGTCGGGGAATTTATCGGGATTGTAAAATAAAAAAGGGATTCCGGGACGGACCTTTCGTCCGGTTTGAGTTTTTTAAGTTTCTATTCCAACATCAGTAATTGAGATCAGTTCGATTATTAAACTTCAACCTTCCGGATTAATAAAGGCCAATCCCCGGACATTTTATTTCTTCCTGCAGCTTATATTTTACCTGCAATTCCGTCAAAGCCTGATCAACTAATTCAATTTGCATCCGGGTATCCTCATCGATATTATTCTGGTCCGTAAAAGCCGTCCATCAATCCTATGTTATTTTCGATGTAACCGAAGGGATTCGGAAAGGAATGATAACCGATACAGAATACAGCTATAAAAGAACTTACAACTGAATCCTGTCGCCATTTACACAAAATTATGAACAGGGCCAATATTATAAAGCCAGGATCACAATTCGATCCTATTTTTTAAATACCCAATACCTCTTATAATCTTTCAAAACCTTTATGCCATCTTCTGAAAATAGAGATGTCGTCTCTTTAATCCAAGCAGCGGACTTTTGTCTCAAATCCACCATTTCCTTAGCTACTTCAGGACTTAATTTTATTAACCGCATTAATTTCCTATTCGAATAGAAATAATTTACCAATACATGTTTACAACAGAGTAAAATAAGCACTACATTATAACTCAATTCAATATCTATTTCATTAAACTGACCGTCCAAGCTTATCTGCTGTGAAGAAGGAGTAGCATGAGCCAGACTACATAATACTTTCCAGAAATCGCACAGATGCTTTTTGTCAGGTATTTTCAAAAGCCGCAAAATCATCATGGGGGCTGTGGGTCTGGCTGCACAAGAAATGAAAGGCAAGGGGAAGAGCGACACGGCCGTTCCCCGGACACAAAAGGATTTATCGATGAAAATCATTGCATTCTGTTGCTTATAGAAATATTTACCGATAACCAGATATTCAAAGACCTGACGCAACAAAATATTCGCAACACCATATTCTCCTCTTAAAAGAAGCTGATGAGCGTTGTACAACAAATAAGAAATCTTTACACAAGCCTGCATCAGTACCTTATCAAAATTTCGTTCGTTATATTCCCACATGCCTAAAGCATTGAGATAATAAAATGTCATTTGTTCCTGGCAATTAAAGCCCTGTATGAATAAATTAACCTGTATTTCTAATTTTTTCCCTAGAAATACCTGATTTTCCTGTTCTTGTTGTTGGTATTTTCCGATAAAATTTTTCATACTTCAATTTATAAAAATGGCCCCACAGTTCCAAACATCTTTATTTTAACGATATCTCTCCATATCATCTTCTGTTTCTCCGTTACAAACCATTAACAACCACAACCTCATTCTGAAAGGAAAAAAACATGAAACCGATTCCCCTGAAAAAAGAACGGCTTCAATATGAGCGATCGATGTATCCTACCCGCATCTAAGGAAAAATTTGCCGACATGCCGTTATTTGCAAGATCCCGTCGGTCATTCGGTGGAGACTGATGTATTTTTCTTTATTCCGTAACTTCAATATGACCAGCTTTTCAGAATAGCCGAGGATATCGATCAGAGAAGAGAAAGATTTGCCCTCTTTACGGGCTTTATCCACCAATTGATCATTATAACGCATAAGTTCATCGTAATCTTTAATCTTCGGTTCCAATTCAAAGGCGATATCTATATCCCCCAAATCCATTTGTTCCGGATTCAGATAACTACCGAACAATACCAGTTTGCTCACCCGATATGGATAAAAATCATCCCGGTTTACTTCTTCTACCCGTTTCAGAAATTCTTGCATGATCCGATCTGCTTTTTCACGGTTAATGGGAGCCATACAACGGGCTATGCTTAAAGCATTTCCTTTCAATGTCAAACGATACATGCCGTTGTCTGCTGGTTCAATATATCCCTTAGACAGCAATTCACCAACTAAACCTTCCGTCTCTTTTTCATTCAAATTGAAACGTTCTGCCAAGCCATCCCTTGTCATCAAACCGGAATATAAAAGCCGAAAATAATCCCTGATTTTCAAAACCGGAATTCCTGCTAACAGTTCATTTTTCGCAATTCTCATAACCCCTTGAATTTATAAAAAATTACATTTATTGAAATCTCTCTCCCAATAACCCTCCTTAATCACCATTTATAAACTAAAATTTATTAAGTCGACACCCCACAGTCGTTTTTTTATGATCACCGATGGATCGGTAGTACCCGGAGATTTTTCTAAAAGGTCATGGCGTTTATATACCATTGTACCCGGAAACCTACGGTTTCTGATTAGTACTTCGCTGATCGGCACATCTCCGATGCTACTTGGCGGAACTTCGTTCCTGATAAAAATGCCACTCCAGCACCAAAGGTTCGCCAATCAGAAATCCGAAGGATTTCACCTATCCGGAATCTGCAAGGTGACACTGATCAGGAACGAAATAACGCTAATCCAGATAAATCTACATTTTGATTATAAGACTATTTGTTTAATGAAATCAGCCAATAATCCTTTATATTTGAAGTACTAAGATAACAAAAATAAACGAGATTACCAATTTTCTATTTCTCTCTTCAGAATGCTATAAACGTTCAAATCCACATATTGCCCGTCAGCCATCAATTCCCCTTCGCGCTCAACGCCTTCAAGGGTAAAACCCAGGCGGCGGGGGATGGCATTGCTAGGTGCATTTCCGGCTGCACAACGGATACGAATACTGTTCATTCCCCGTTCGCTGACCGCCCATTCACAGAGATGGCGGACACAACGGGTCATTATACCACGGCCCTGATATTCGGGGATCAACCAATAACCGATCTCGGTGCGATGATTAATATTATCGGTGATGACAAACCCCACCAGTCCGCACAATTCGTGGCCCTGGCCGATAACAAAGACGATGTTCCGATCAGCATAGGGAAGAGCCAGCTGTTCATTTAAAAACGCTTCTTCGTCAGCCACCTCCTTCAATCCATCGACAAAAGG
>ENA-ORTG01003752-ORTG01003752.1-human-gut-metagenome-genome-assembly--contig:-NODE-3752-length-10443-cov-2.189546_pt1 | contig 10443 bp, 7 predicted proteins | sample MGYA00241906_ERZ509176 | MGnify/ENA primary metagenome ERZ509176 (study PRJEB26280, sample SAMEA2338811) | human gut metagenome | biome: human gut; feature: human-associated habitat; material: faeces... | reverse complement strand
TCTCCCCGCCACACCGATCCGTCTTTGCGGATATTGCCGGGATTGTTGTTGCGAATGCCTCTTGCGTTACTCATCGTTCGTTTCTTTCTCGGGTTTCTCTCTACCCAGTTCCTCCACCAGCTTTTTCAGATCGTCCTTGTTGGCGATGATCTTCCCGGCCAGCAGTGCCGATTCCGCGAACTTGGTCTTGTCCTCCGCCTTCTCGAAGATGCTTTTCAACTCGATGAAGCAGAGGAACAGCGCCCCGATGATCGTCAGGTAAGGCAGGCACGGCAGAGAGCAAAAGCTGTGCGCCTGGGAGACGATCAGCAGCGCGTCCATAATCGAGACCACCAGCAGCATGTTGTAGTATCGGGCGATCTTGTCTACCGTGCGTTTGTAGCCGTTACTCATGCGCAGTTCGTGCCGGCGGCGGGCTTTGCGCACCCCGCTCCACAAATCCATTACGATTGCGCCGAACACGCACAGGTAGATGAACGCGAAAAGGCTCAGGTTATCGGCGAGGGCTTGTAAATTCAAATGTTCCATATTCGTTATTTTACTGGCCGGGAAAGCCCGGCGGAATTTCCGCCGGGTTCTGCCGCCGAATAATTATCCGATCATTACGATGGCCCACATCACCAATGCCCCGGCCATCATGGATACAAAATCCTTCCAGAACTCCGGCTCTGTGTAGTTACCGTTCTTGTCCTTGTATTCCTTGCCGGAAGTCTGTTTGATCCCGGCCCACGCAATCGCCACGATCAGCGCAGGAAAGAACGAGAACACGCCCATGTTCAGGGCCACTCCGCAGATTGCGGCCACCACCATCCCGGTGATGATCTGCCAAAGGTTTGATTTTATCATTGTCGATTTGCTTTTAGTCTATTACCAATAATAAATTGCATTTCCCGAATCATAAGGAGGAGTCAGGTTCAGATCTATTTCAAAGATTTCACAGTATGGATAACTCGGACCGCCGGCATAGCCTTGCGCCGATGTCGATCCGTTGTTCAGGGTGGTGAAAGTATCTCCGCCCCCTCCCATATCGTCGTGATAGGTTACCCCGATCCGCAAAGTATCCCTGACCGCCTCCGAGGCCGAAATGACAAACGTCCCCGCAGACTGGTTGTAGGATAAACTTAAAGTAATGGATGCTTTCTCCGGACCGGGACCGGGACCCGGATCATGCCCCGCCTCCTGTTGCGTGACAATACAAGTTCCCCTCACCATAGTTTCCCTGTCCGGCAACATGATAGACCTATTTCCAACCGCCGAAGATCGTGCAGTCTCTGTTGTGTTTGCTGAACTGGCCGTAACAGTTATTTCCACATATTCTGTACTTCCATAATTACCGTCCTCCATAATACGGGAAGGTGATATTGTACAGAATTTTGACGATCCTGTTACTATAGATTCATCCATTTTCACGGCGAACGGTAGGGTGAATATTTCCAATTCCCTATAAACAGTTCCGGTACCGTTCCATGTCCATCGTTTATTAGGCATATACAGTTTGAATTTTCCACTCGCACCCGAAGTTTTTGCCAGTGTCAAAGTCTCAGGAATAGCATACATTACAGGCTTCGCATCTTGGTACATCTTTGATCCGGCAGCTTGATTAATCGTGATGTCGCTCGTTTTACCGTCATACGTTGCCCGATAGACGCCCGTGACGATATTGGCCGTCGTATTGTTGCCGAATGACACGGTAGAACCGCCAAGCGTACCGCCTCCGGACTGTTTCGAGTAAGTAGGTGTTATGGAAATAGTCTGGGTTTCCTGCTGGGTATCGGTTACTATACCGTTCCATTTTATGCTGACGGTTCGGGCTTGGGAGGCTTTCGTCGAAAGCGAAGATGAACCGCCGGCCGCAGCTACATTCGTACTTGAAGCCGTTATTTGCACACTTTGAGTAATCCACGTACCACGTTCGATAGTTTGGGTACCTGCCGCCTGTGCTATCGTAACATCGTCCGTTTTCCCTCCATAAGTAGCACGATAAACCCCCGATTTGGCGGCATTCGTTGTGTTGTTGGGGAACGATACCGCTGCGCCACTCAGAGAGCCGTCCCCGGAAACTTTTGCATAAGACGCCGTTACCGTTACGGTTTGCGTTTCTTGCTGGGTGTTAGTTACAACACCGTTCCATTTCGTCGTTTTTGTTCGGTTCTGCGTGGCTTTCGTGGACATCTGAGAAGTTCCGCCGGCGGCAGCCACCGTAGCCGGTGATGCAGATACATCAATAGCCGTAGTAGCCCAATCCGTGTATTCTATACTTTGTCCTCCAGCCGCCTGTGTTATCGTAACATCATCCGTCTTTCCGTCGAACGTTGCCCGGTATACCCCACTCAGTTGTGAAGTGCTGGTATTATTCCCGAATGTCACAGTCGATGAGGTAAGGGTACCTGAGCCGGAAACTTTCGTATAAGTCGCAGCTACGGTTACTGTCTGTGTTTCGGGGGTCGTGCCGGTTACTATACCGTTCCACTTGGTCGTTTTGGTTCTTGTTTGAGTGGCTTTTGTTGCCAAAGCCGACGATCCCCCGGATGCAGAAATGCTGGTAGGTGTAGCCGTAAGATCAACACTTTGCGTTGCCCAATTTGTATATTCAATAGTTTGTGTTCCGGCACCTTGGTTTAATGTTACTGTAGCTTTTTTGCCTGATTCCGATTGAGTTAATGTAAGCGATCCCGTTCGAACGTTAGTCGTTGTATTGTTTGATGCTGCAACTCCGGTGCTAGTAACCGAGAATCCTGCACCCTCTAGCTTTGAAGTATAGTTTACGGTAACAGGGGCTCCGGAAGCCGACCCGTTTATATACAGTTGCTTTTTCGAGACAACAACAACAGTCTTTGACTCTCCTGCGGCTGCAAATGTCAGATTTGCAGGGGCCACCGAGAACGTATACTCTGTTGTTTCAACCCGGGCGGCCTGAATGATATTGGATGTTGCTTCTTGACCCAAAGCATTCGTTACCGTTAGCGTCGCATTGCGCTCCGAGGTAGTCCCGTTAGCCGCCACAGTCAGCGTTACAGTGTCATTTCCGATTCCTGACGTTTTCGAAGGTGTAACCCAGGATTGGTCAACGCTCAATGTCCAATTACCATTCGTGACGATAGAGACGATTTTACTTTCTCCTGGGCCGGTAACAGATACAGTGACCGGGGCCACGCCGATCCCGGCTACGCTTTTCACAAGCTCCAAAACAGCATCAAGACGGATATTTAGTTCATCCACGTCTGTTTCGTGCATCTCATATACTTCATGCAGTGCATGCGCGGTAGGTGCCGCATCGGTGCGATCCGAAGTATAGCTATCCTCCAAATCCCAATGCCCGGATTGTTCACGGGGTACAAGACCGTTTTCATCCAATGTTGCCACACCTCCCGCAACCCCTTTTTCAGAGTTCGGGATAGCGCCCTGCGCCAACGTCAGTGCTTCTTCGGAATCCGCTTTGGCCTCTGCCGAATCCGTCGCAGCCTGTTGAGCAATCTGAGACGCGGTCTCAGACTGATTTAATGCGGCTTCCGCATTCGTAGCGGCTGTTTCTGCCGTCGATACCGCAGTATTAGCCTTATCACCTGCTGCCGAGGCTTCATCTCTGGCTTGGCCGGCTATTTGTAAAGCGGAATCCGCTTGTACTTTGGCTGTATTGGCGGCATCTATCGCTTGATTCGCAACACCCTGCGCTGTTCCTGCTGCTGCAACGGCTTCCGCAGCCAAATTTTGCGCATCTCCCGCGTCCGCCTCTGCTGCTGATGCCAAATCACGGGCTTCAGTAGCAATATCTTTAGCTTCATCCGCCGTACCGACGGCTTGCTGAGCTTTAGCATCGGCAGCCTGAGCCCCTTCGATAGCTACATCTGCGTTTGAGTTGGCCGTTTCCGCGATAGATACGGCCTGTTGAGCAGTACTTAACGCATTTTCGACCTTTTCCTGCATTTCCGTAAGGGCCGGAAATATAATTTCCGTCATTGTCCACTGTCCGCTTTTATTGTCGAGGACGTACATACCGCCCGAGGGTAAGGTCAGGTTACCGAACTTGGCATATACCCCCTGTTCCCACGCAAAATAAAAGACGTTGGCATCCGGATTTTGCGGGTCTGTGTTCGGGGTCGCTACTCCCCGATAAACGGAACCCGTACCGAACGTGTCGATTACCGACATTAAAACACCTTGCAGAATATCGCCCGTAATGGCCTGCATGCCATTCGCTTTGATATACTGTTTTACGGATTCTACGAGCGCTGTGTAATTTGCCATAACTATGAATTTTGAGATGAAACCTGCTTGTTAGTAATAATCTTCGTTAAAATCGTCGTTAAAGTCGTGGTGCCGCATCCGGTCTGTTACCGATCCAATCCGTTTTAGTACCGTATCGGCTTCAAATTCCACCGTAATGGCCGAATAATGGCCGTCCTCCTGCCATTTGACCTCCGGGGTGAATGCTCTGCAATCGTATTCAATACCTTCGCTGTATACTTTTACGTGATCGGAAAGCCATACCGCACGGATTGCATCGCATAGATATTCCGGAGCGATAAACTCGAACTGGAATTGTTTTTGGCTGATCCTTTTTTCGGGGAACTGAATCGTATCACGGGTTTCAACTTCTTCCGTTTGATCGTAGTTTGGCTTTCCCATCACGGTATCTACCCAAATTCGATTTCGATAGGCCCCGTCGTAGATAACCCGTGTATCGCCATCCTCATTTTGCAAATCATCATTACACCAGTATTCAATTTGCAAATACCTCGATGTGTCGGCGCATACGCAGAAAACCTCACTATACCACGTACTGAATCCGTCCGACATTACGGCATAAAATAATCCTTCCGGTAACAGTATCGGGAACGAACCGTACATTTTATTGACGATCCAGTCGGTTTGTTCACCCAGGATAATTTGCAAGCCATTTTCCTGCATCTGATCCAGTATGCTACCGTATTTAACCCCGTCAATATAATACAGGTCAAAGGCCGCAAATTCTACACTATCGACGTGATCGCGCGGTATCTGAAACGGTAACAAATTCCAATTCGGTGTAATCAGGGGGAATATTTCTCCGTATGCATACCGCTTAAACCGATCCTGATAGTTAAGCGAATCATACCACGGTAACGGGTTTAAATTGTCATTCTGTTTCATCGCGTCTCATGTAAAAGTTCGACTTCGGAAATTCTGTTTGTGAGGTTCAAAGAGCACTTCTTTACCTCGCCTACCCCAAGTCCGGTTTCAATTCCTTTCATTGGGTTAATCTCCATAAAACCCGGCACTAATACCGTTTGTTTCCGCATCCGTTTAACAGACTTGGAACCGAGCAATACACCGTTGTATTCGAGTTTTTCAGCCGGCATGTCATACACATAAAACCGGGGTACGGTATAGATGTACGCCGCAAAGTAATTTTGCACGGACACCGGGCGACCGTCCCACTGTAATGTATTCCCGGAACTCACCGGCAGAGAAAAGGCGCCCATGCACCCGTATTCCCCGCCCTTTTGGGCATTAACAACGATCCTAGTGGTACCCTCCGGAATAACGATAGCCTCTTTCCCGTGGAACTCTATTTTCAGTTCCTCTTGTGTGGGTCGGGACGCTCCGGATGTTCCCACAACAGCACCGGAAGCATCGAAAAAGACAAAGGCAACGACGGGCGGAATGGATGACCCCGACAAATAGAGAAGCCGATCTGTGTTTTGCTGAACAGCGTAGGTGTAATAGTCAAAACGAACATCCCGGACAGGTTGACCGCTGACCGACATATACGCCCCTTCGGTTTTGGTTCCCTGGAATGATTTATACTCGGGGGCGAGCAAGGCAAACCCATCCTGGGAAACATAATTTGCCATTACCGCCATATAATCGACATCGGAGGTAAACGGCGAAGCGGTATAGGAATCCTCCTTACCCTCTTCTACAAAGTTACTGACTACTTTAAGGGTTCCTCCCGTAAATGCCGCAGTAACCTCGTCCGCCCATTCGAAAGTGTATTTTTCCGACATCGTCTCTTTTTCATACTCCCACGAATTAACGCCCCACGACCACGGTTTACCGGTACGGGGATCGGTCTCTTTAGTCAACTGAATGCCGGCGGTAAATCCAGTATCGTATCCGAGCCCGTTACGGAAATACGATATGTGTTCTATCCGTAAGCGGTTATTCTCGTCGATATACCAATAGCAGCGATACACATTGGCTAGCATATCGAAAATCTGCTTTAACGAGATTTTACCGGTCATAGCCGCATTGTCGTATTGGCCTTTCAGATAGTTGCTTTTCGGTGCGATCAACAGTCGGAAATAATTATTTGTGATCGGGTTCATTCCGTACAGGAATTGCGAATACTCGGGCGTTTCCCAATGCTCTACGAGCGGGGCCGCTTTAGATAGCAGTGTCCGAATAGCTCCGCCGAGGGTATAATTATCCTTGATCGTTTTGGAAACAACCCCAAACGCTTCCAAAATAGGAATGTCTTTTCCGGCTTGAACCCAAATAGAAAAGTCTCCCCATTGTGAACGGTCGATAGGGTAAAACGGTTCTTGAGACTGTGAACTCGGGAGAGTGTATTCGACAAAATATCCGCCAAGTCCACTTCGGCCCCACTTTGTTGGTTCTGTCTGCGTAGCCGTAGAGGTAACCGCATACACGAATCCTTCTCCGGAAAATGCAATAACCTTTGTATAATCCCAATTCGAATCGACTATATCATTGGCTGGCCGATCCGAGAGACTGACTGGGGCATTATCACCTTCCAGTTGACTACCGGCGGCAAACAACATCCGCCCGAATATTTGGCAGTCACCGGAAGCAATAACGACTGATCCGTTTTGATCTGCGCCATTAAGAGGGACCGCACCGTAAGGCTTCCCTTTCTCTGTCCAAATAATACGCCTGTCGATTATCATTCTGCCGGTAGAAACCTCCATAACACTCCACATTGCCATCTGGCTGTTACCGACCGACCCGGCAACGGAATACCACGCATAGTATTTTCCATCCAAACGCTTGTAGCTATTATCGTGGCCGGTTTCCGATACAGGATAAGGCGAATAATACCCCGAAATATCCGTGCTAAGCGTGCTTCCCGCTTCCGGTTGGATAGATATGCCGTCAGCGCTGAAAATCTCACCAAAACCGAAATTTCGCAGCTCGTCGTCCGTCGGGTCACTGTTGGTTACATCCTCTTCCCAATACATACCGCCCATGTAATTTGTCAGTTTTTCACTGCCGATTCCATTGGCGCGCACGTAGTATTGAGTTACGGGGCGAACCTTCAGCGCGACGGGAGCGAGTTCGGCCCCCATTTGGACAATATCGTATTCTTCTTCGATGTTTTTCAGAATTTCATCGTATTGATCCGACACAGATACTTTGACCGTTACGGCCTTGTTATCCAAATCAAATTCGCAATCTGTCTTGTAGAATTTACCAACGAATATTTGCTGCCACTTTTTTTCTGCCGCGTCAAACATGGACACTATCATATAAAAGGCTGTTTCAATATCCGTCTGATTGATATATTCGAACTCAGAACCTAGAAATATGAAATTTCCGTCTATCGATTTCCGGAAAAACTCATAGCCGGATTCCTTTTCGGTATCGAGTGAAACATCGTCTTTGTAGATCGGGTGCATTACACGACCATTTACCTCGAATCTGTATACCGGGTTTTTCATCAGCTTTTAATAATTTTCGTGTTATTGCCCTTGAAAATGAAGATGCATTTTATCAGTTTGAAAACTATTCTTTAAAAAAACAAAGAGGATACTATATTTATTATGAGACAAATCAAGAAATGAAAAATTATATGCTTGCAGAAGGAGAGATGGGACATATACCGGAACAAAAGGAAAGGGGACGATATTCTGAAACAATAAAAAGGGATACAGCGGTCGTGAGAAATTATAAAAAAGCATTGAAAAAAAAGAAAAATCTGCGGCCCAAATCCGTATTTAGGAGCCCTGTTTATATAGGTTGTGGGTTTGCTGCTGCCTTAGTTTTTGTTTATGGTATTCATACTCTGGCACAGTTTCAAGGAGATGATAAGACACAGACAGTTTTTGATCAGCAAAAGATAACGGATATGAAGGCGGATTCAGAAGAAGGAAAGACAGAATCAAATACACAAGCTGGTAGTAACGAAGATACGGCAACAGTAAAAGAGGAAAAAACATTGCAAAGTTCCTCCGGGCAATCTTCAGAAGATACCGGTACGAGTAGTGATACGAATGCAAACAATGAAGAAAGGCAGGCAGAAAGTTCCGAAGAAATGCAGGAAACATGGAATTCTATCGGGGGATATTATACAGTAAAACGTGGGGATACGTTAGCAGCAATTTCAAAGGAAATGTATCATTCCTATAATTATATAGAAAAAATTGCGGAAGCGAATGGGATAGAAAATGTTGATGAAATATACCCGGGTCAGATTTTGGAACTCCCTCAGATTGAAGATTAAAAAGGGGTATGTTATAATATCAAATATGCGATGACTCCCATATCTATAGGTGATGAGCAACAAATTACTAAAGAAAATTTTTGAATATGCAGATTATTTTTGTTTTGATAGAAAGAGAGAGCAATGGAGAAACAGGTATATAATTTTGAAGCGTTGACAAAAATACGAAAAAAAAGAGAAAAAAACCGCAGGATAAAAATGATTATGGCAGCGATATGCATTGTGGCTGTTCTGATTGTTTTATATATTTTATCATCAAGTCGATGTGAATATTATGTATATAAAGACAAGACAGATACAGAAGATAATGTAGATGTATCCTATGAAACATTTGCAGATGGGTATTTAAAGTATAGTAGTAATGGAATTGAGTTTCAGAAAAAATTTGGACGTTCTGAGTGGAATGTAGCATTGTCTTATGCTCATCCTTTTTTTGCAAAGTCAGATTCATATGCTGTACTTGGTGATAAAGGTGAAAATAGTCTTATTCTATTTAATAAAAATGGAAAAGTAAAAGAACTTACATTAAAGTATCCTCTTGTTCAGGCAACAGTATCTGATCAGGGAATCATAGAAGTGATTTTGGAGGGTACAAATAGTAATTATATACAGGTCTATGCAAAGAACGGAGAGTTGATAGCAGATATGCGCTCTTCTGTAGAGGAGACAGGCTATCCTGTAACAGCGGCTATTTCTCCAGATGGTACACAGCTTGCGGTAAGTTATTATTCCATTTCAGGAATGAATTCAAAAACATCTATTGTGTTTTATGATTTTAGTCGCCAGCTGCAATCAGATGATGTAACGTTAAAAGGTGGATTTGATTATGAAAGTGCGCTTATTCCTAAATTAAGTTTTGTAGATAAAAATACAGTAGCGGCATTTGGAAATTCTGCTACATATTTTTATAATATAGAAGATACACCAAAGGTAAAAAAAGAAATACAGTTTACACAGGAAATCGAAAGCGTATTTGAAAATGATAAATATATTGGATATGTATTAGAGAATTCGGAAAACCCGGAAAAAGGAAAGTACAGTCTTCAGGTTTATGATAAGAACGGTGCTAAAAAGCTAGAATGTAATTTGAACATGAATTATGATTCTATTCAGATGTGGGGAAAGAAAATCATAGCAGTCCGCGAGAATGAATGTACTATATTAAATATAAAGGGAAATATTTTATTCCAGGGAGAATTAGAAGGAAATGGTATAGAATCAATTATGCCGGCAAAAGGCTGGAGAACATACCATGTGATTTTTAGGGATAAAATAGTAAAAATGAAGCTGAAGTTCTGGAAGAATAGTTAAAACGAAATGATGTATGTAGAGGGGGCTGGCGCGCTATTGTTCCAACTTTAGACTATTGAAAAACACAGAGAGACTCCATATATAAATCCACACTCGTTGAAGTACTTCGTCGGATTGTGTCCAGGTCAGTAAGACAAGGGATTGTCTTCTTCCCTTGGATACAATCTCTCCTCGTTCTTCAAATAGTGCAGATTTATATATGGGGTCTCTCTGTGTTTTATTTTTATTTTATCTCGGAACAATAGCCCGACAGCCCCTTTTATGTCAAATGTGAGATAGAAGAGAAGAAAGATTCCGAGAGTACATAAATGAAAGTTCTAAAAGAAAAAATAAAAAAGTGAAAAAACACTTGACGTAACACAAACTCTATGATAAGATAGCATACGTTGCACATGAGAACACATTGATTTGAAAGAAATCGGAAAGAAAATCTTCAGATAAATGAAAAAAAGTTCTTGACAAGATAAAGCATGTGTGATAAGATATAAAAGTTGCACGACATAAAAGAACAACTTATTCTGAAAGAGATAGAAGAAGAAAGCAAGATGACTTCAAAAAAGAAGTTGAAAACTTGAAAAAAGTTCTTGACAAACAAAAGTCGATGTGATAAAATATAAAAGCTTTCGCATGAAAGCAAAACCTTGATAACTGAATAACAAAACAACCTTGAACGTTAATTCAAATTTCAT
>ENA-ORTG01003751-ORTG01003751.1-human-gut-metagenome-genome-assembly--contig:-NODE-3751-length-10443-cov-2.600116_pt1 | contig 10443 bp, 8 predicted proteins | sample MGYA00241906_ERZ509176 | MGnify/ENA primary metagenome ERZ509176 (study PRJEB26280, sample SAMEA2338811) | human gut metagenome | biome: human gut; feature: human-associated habitat; material: faeces... | reverse complement strand
CCAGATGGCGGTCCTCCTCAAAGCCGATGTGGGTCAGCAGCACGGTAAAATCGATGTCGATGCTGTTGTGGGCGTTGCATATCTTGCCCACCTCGGCGGCAGCTGCGGCGGTGTCCACAAATGACCCCACCAGAGATTCGGACTTGGTCTGGTTGATGACGTCCTGGGTGATGATGCCGATGAAGAGGATGTTCATGCCGTCCACCCGCAGGATCTTGTAGGGAGTAAACAGCCGGGTGGGGGTGTTTTTGATGTAGAGGTTGGCGTTGATGATGGGAAAGCGCGCGCATTTTTCGATGAACAGCAGATGCGCGATGCCGTAATCCACCTCGTGGTTGCCGATGGTAACCACGTCCGGGGCAAGGGCGTTCATGATCTCGATGGTGGAAAGCCCCTTGTATTCGGAATCAATGACCGAGCCCCGGAACATATCACCTGCAATGGCGTAGATGGTGTTGGGCTCCTCTGCCCTCACCTTTTCGATGTAGCCGGACAGCATGGAAACGCCGCCCACCAGTTTTTCGTCCACCTGCTCTGCCAGAAAGTCTCCGTGCAGATCATTGGAGTGGAGGATGGTGATCTTTTTGGTGTGTTTCATGGTGCATTCCTCCCGGTGTGGGTCGGCAGCGGTCAGCCCATGGCCTCCTGCCGCGCAAAGTAGACCGTATTGACAAGGCTCATGTAGCTCTCTTCGCCGTCCAGATAGAACTTCAGGGCAAGGGTGTCCTCGTCCTCCAGCGTGACGGCGTAGCGGGAGCCGTCCTCCCCGGTAAAGGTAGCGTACCACTCCTGATTGGTCTGGAAGGGCACCTCCGGGGTGCCCTCCTGATAGAACAGGTCGGCTTCTTCCTCGTTCAGCTCCGGGTAGGGGGTGATGTAGCTGGCGGTGAAGGGCAGCTGGCTGCCTTCGGTGTCGGCGTCGGTGGGCAAAAAGCACATCCGGTCGGCGTCTGCGGGGTCAGTGTCAAAAACGCCCTCGTCGGTGTCGCGGTAGATCTCCAGCCAGTTGCCCTCCAGCGACCACGGGCTGGTGTCGGTCTCCCAGTCGTCCCCTTCCGGGTAGATGGTAAAATCGCACACGCCCTCGGCTTCCACCACATGGCCGTTCTCGCCGGAAAGGAAGGGGCTGAATCCCAGCTCTTCGCCGGTGCTGGGGTACAGCTCCACTTCGGTGTTGGGGACGATATCGCTGATGTTGCACAGCAGCAGGATGGGCTGACCGTCCTCACTGTAATAGAGCTGTTTACCGCGCTGGAGCGGTTTTTCGGCATCGTCTGTCAGGCTCGTCTCGTAGACGAACAGGGTGGCCTGCGCCTCCTGCGGGAAGATGCAGTACAGGTCGCACCCGCCATCCGGTGCCACGACCCAGTGATCCTGCGGGATGTCGTAGACGAAGCCCCACAGCTCCCGCAGGTCGGTCTGGCTGTCCAGCACCTGCTGCACATCGGTGGTGATCTCGTAGGAGCCGCCCAGATACAGCACACAGGCGCGGTATTCGTCCTCCCCTGCCAGAAGGCGCATGTAGGTCACGTCCTCCGGCTCGGTGTACTCCTGTTTGGCGGAGGACGATGCGATCATGTTGTCTCCGTCCAGCATTTTTTCGGGCTTGGAGCTGGACGCGCTGCTGCCTTTGCCGCAGCCCGCCAGACCGATAGTCAGCGCCAGCAGGGCTGCCAGAAGCTTCAGGTTTTTCATAAGTTCTCCTTTCTCATGCCCTGCCGGGGCGCACCTCAGGGGGCAGCGCCGGGCGTTGGGTGTTGGGAAAAATCGTCTACGCCCTCCACCGGCTCCGGGCTACTGGTCCCGGCAGAAAGCCGGGGCGACCAGTCCAGCGTGCGGCCGGTGATGCAGTAGACCACCGCCGTGATGTCGGGGGTGTCTGGGGTGCTGTTGCACAGCAGCAGAATGGGCTGGCCATCCTGCTTGCAATAAAGCTCCCGGCCCGTCTGGTGCGGGTACTGGGGGTCCTGCTTTTCGTAGAGGAACAGGGTATCCCGGCTGCTGACGGCGAAGAGGCAGTACAACTCCCGCCCGCCGCCCGGCGCAGTGACCCGGTGATCTGCCGGGATGTCCGTAACAAACTGCCACGGCTGTTCCTGCAGGCTGTCCAGCGCAGCGTCCACATCGGCGGTGCGCTCCGGGACACTGCCCAGATAGAGCACCACGGCAAGGCTGCCGTTCTGCTCTGCCTGCTGCCGCAGCTGCGCCACGGTCACAGCGTCCTGCCGGGGGACGTTGTCCGGGGCGGACGCGCCGGAGCGGATGGGGTCGCCGTCCACCGGTCCGCAGCCCGCAAGCCCCAGTGTCAACGCCAGCGCGGCGGCAAACAGCTTCATGGTCACGCCCTTCATCTTACGCCCACGGGTCGGCAGACGTGGGGATGCGGATGCCGGTCATCAGGTACTGCTCCCACAGAAACCACTGCCCGTTGCCCTTGCGGCGCAGCTTGATGGGGCGGGGGCTGTCGGCGCCGCCGCAGGGGATGAACAGCTTGCAGTAGCCCTCCTCGGTGTTGGAGGTGTGGTCACTGCCCACCAGAAGCGTGAAGGGCTGGCGGGGGGTATAGCCATTTTCCGGCGATGCACCCACAAAGTAGGAGAAGGGGATGTAGCTCTTGCCGTCCCGGAAGCGGTCGTTCAAAAAGGAGATATCCTGCCCGTTCAGCGGACGGGGGCCCCGCAGCCAGTTGAGCATCTCCAGCCCGATGTTTTTATCGGCACCGTAGGCGCACAGTGCGCAGACGGTGAGAGCTGCGGTCTTAAAGGGGGTGTCCAGACTGGCCTCCGGCAGTGCCTGCATCTGGGCAAGGCTTTCCGGCAGAGCCTGAAAGGTAAAGGTGACGGTCTGGTTGCCGGAAACATTTGCGGCGGCCTGCTTCATCTTATCAAAAAGTCCCATGAAAATACTCCTTTCTGTTTCAGCCGTAAAGGGTTCAGCTCCGGTTCGGGTCATGATGGCGGGGCACGGTCCGCCTGCGGACGATCTTCTGGTTCAGATCCAGACTGAGGTTTGCAAAATAGCCGTTTTCAAAATACCATGCAATGTCCTTTGTGTCCATACCAACGCTGTTGCACAGCCACCGCAGGGGTACTTCTGCCCCGGAGTAGTTCTCCACCCTGCGGGCGATGGTCCTTGCATGGTAGCGGCGGGCCTCCCCGCGGGCAAACAGCGCCAGGGGCACAGCGCCCACCACGATCCAGAACACATAGCCTCCGATGTGGGAATAGTCCTTATCCTGCAAACTCAGGCAAAGGGTATACAGCCCGCCGACAGAGCAGAACACGCAGAAGGCAAGCCCTGCGTTCCGCAGCCATTTGAGGAAACGGGGGATCTCGCCGCGGGCTTTTTCCGAAAGATAAGGGTTCATAAACATGCTCCTTTCAGAACGAACCGCCTCCGCCGCCGTGGGTGGTGCCGCTGGAGGAGGTGTGGGTGGAGCTGCCGCCAGAGCTGTCGGAGTCCTTTTCCTCCACATGCTCCGTGCGCTGCACATCCCGGTACAGGAACAGCTCCCGGCTGTTGGTCAGATTCATGCTGCCCTCCCGCACATAGCTGGCGGCGTTCTCCTGGAACGCCACGCTGCGCAGCTGGCTTTTCATTACGCTGACGACGACCCATGCCAGCACAAGGCCGATGCCCAGCGCAAGGAACAGGTACATGAGAGACAGCGGCTCCCGGGGCAGGTTATTCACGTCATAGGGGTGGCCCTCCCGGGCAGCGTCGATGTAGGTATCCGACCACTGGACAAAGGTGCGGAATGCACCGGCGTAATCTCCATCGGCCATGAAGGGGGTCATCTGCTGGCCAAGGTACTGGATGCCGGCATCCGTAAAGGCGGTGATACCGTAGCCGCAGGTGGAGATGTGCCACTTGCGGTCGCCCACGCTCACCAGCAGAAGCACGCCGTCCATATCGGGGCCGTAGCCGTACTGGCAGTAGTCATACAGATCATCGGCAAACTGCTCCATGCTGTCGGCACCAACGCTTTCCATCGACTCGATGGTGGCAATGGTCACATCGAAGCTCTGGCGCAGGCTCAGCTCTTCCAGTGCGTCCTCCAGCTCGTTGTCCTCGTCCTCGGTCAGCACCTCAGCGTCGTCGAACATGCGGTAGTACAGGTCGGCAAAGCCGCCCTCTACCGCAAAGGCCGGAACAGCCAGCGCCGCCGCAAGGACCAGTGCTGCCAGCGCCGCAAAGAGGGAGTGCAGTCGGTTGGAAGTCTTTTTCATCGTTCGTCCCTCCTTTACAGGATCCGTGCCAGCCACAGCAGCCACATCACGCCGTAGGATGCGGCGGAAAGGGCAGCCGTAAGGCCCAGCATCCACTTGCGGGCAGCGCCCTTGTCCACGGGCAAGTCACCCACGAATCTGCCGGTCTGACCGTTCATGGCAAACAGGTAGTTTTCGCCCCGCCAGCTGGTGCTCAGCAGCCAGACCGGGAACAGGGCGTACTTTGCCTTGCCGCCGTGCAGCTGGATGCTGCTGCTTTCCACCTTGACCGAATCGTAGCCGGTAACGGTCTGCTGGAACGTCTCCTCGGTGGAGCGGCGGATGCGCTTGTTGGCCCGCTCGATGCTCTCCTCGGCGTTCACGTCGTATTTGTCCGCCACATAGCCCGCCAGATAGGCCGTCTGGAACGGGATGGCGTCCTGCATGGCAAAGGGCTCGATGGATTCCATCAGGTCGTCCTCGATCTTGGACGAGCCGTCCACCGGCACTGCGTCAAAACCCAGTGTGCCGTCCCGCCGGACGGAGTAGTAGTTGGTCTCGGTATAGTCGTATTTGCTGTCCGACCAGCAGCGGGTCCGGGTGGCGGTGAACCGCAGCTGAGCGTCGGCGTCGCTGTCAAAGAGCCAGAAGGGCACATACACGCCCTTGATCTCGTCGATGTGGTTCTGGCTGCGGAACACCCGGGGCAGCAGGGTCTTGCCCTTGAGATGCTCCTGCAGCTTTGCCTTGGCGGCCTTTTTGTCCAGCTTAAAGGGGATGATGAGGTCGGGCCGCAGCGTCCCGGCAAACTGTCCGGTGAGGACGATGGGGTTGCCGCAGAACGGGCAGGCGGACGCGGCCATGGTGTCGTCGCCCACGATCTCGCCGCCGCAGCTCTTGCAGCTGTAAGTATGCAGACCGGCGGTCTCCCCTTCTGCCCAGCTGCCGCCGGGGGTGGCCCACTCCATCTCGCTGGGCTTTTCGTCCTTCAGCTCCTCGTCATAGCCCTTGAGGGTATCCACGTCGAACTCGGTGTCGCAGTAGGGGCATTTCATCTTCTGGGTGGCGCTGTCAAACTGGATGGCGCCATCGCAGCAGGGGCACTTGTATTCCAGCATTCCTGCCATAGCGTTTCCTCCTGTTGTTTCAAAGGGAGCCGGGGGCTCTTCCCCGGCCCCGCTGTTTTTGCGTTGGTCTTCCCGCCGAAGCGGTCGGCTCAGAAATCCGTAGTGATGCGGAACACCACCGGCTCGTCCGGCTCGGTGGCTTTGCCGTGGTGGCCCACTGCCAGGAAAGCGTTTTCCTCCAGCGGCAGGAAGACGTCAAAGGTGCAGAACTCTCCGCACAGCTGGCACAGGGTCTCGCGCTCGCCCACGGGCAGGGATTTTTCCAGGAAGGTGCCGTCCGGCCCGTACAGCTCCCACACATAGCCCGTATCCAGCAGATAGCCGTTGGGGCGCTTCATCATCACGGCGTCAAAGCTGCCCACCGGCTGCGAGCTGCGGGCCAGCTCATTGCCGTCCAGATCAAAGGCAGCAAAGTAATCATCGCCGCTGGATTCCAGCTCGCCCACCGTCAGCAGCTCGTCCCCGCTGAGGTTCAGGGAGGGCATGCTGCAGAAGGGGCCGATCTCGTTATCCCCTTCCAGTATCAGCTCGGTGTACTCGCCGTCCTGCACCAGCACCGGCGCGGAGTTGGTCCAGTAGATCACGGTCAGATCCCGGTCCTTGGAGGAATAGCAGCTGCCCCAGTAGTCCAGTGCGTCGCCGGGCTCCTCCGGGTCGCTGCTGTTCAGATCGTAGCAGTAGACATCAAAGGGATCCATGGCGTACAGGATGCCATTGCGGTCGATGCTGAGGGCGTTGCTTCCGTCAATGTTGTACTCTGCCACCGGGGTCATCCGGTCGTCCTTGATGGCATACTCGAAGATCTTGGCAGACTGCTCTTCATCGTCCTCGTTGTAGAAGCTGAAGAAGTAATTGCCCCGGTAGCTGTCCGCATGGATGCAGTGATGCGCTCCGTCCAGTTCCCGGCGGACGTCAAAGGGGATGTACTGCGCCTTGAAGGTGTATTCGCCGATGGTCAGCTCCCCGGTCTGGAACTGGGTCACAGGGGGCCCTGCAGGGGCGGCTTTGTCCTCTGCTGATTCCGGCTGTGCCGAAGCGGACGGGGCACTGCTGCTGGAAGCCGGTGCACTGGAAACGCTGGATGCGCTGGCGGCACCGGAGCCGCCGCAGGCGGTCAGCCCGAGGGCGGCGGTGGCAAGGCCCATGGCCTTGAGGAAATCTCTGCGCTGGATCTTTCTCATATCCGTTCCTCCTTTTGGGGTCACTGCACTTTTGCAAAGGCTTCGTCAGCACGGCGGCTGTACAATGCCATGCCTCCGGTCTGGGCGTCGTTTGCCAGATTGATGTTCTCCACGAACCGGGCCTTTTCCTGCTCAGAGAGCTGCCCGCCCTTCATGGCGGCAGATGCCACGGCACCCATGGCACCGATCATGCCCATCTGGCCCTTCAGCTCCCGTTCCTCGGCCTTGGACATCCGGCGGCCGAACATGCTGGTCTCATTATCGTGGACCCCGAAGATGTGGTCCAGATGCTGCCGTGCGATGTGGGCATAGCCGATCTCCCGCCGGTCCCGCTTGCTGAAGCAGATCACCAGTTCCTGCTTGATGTAGGGGTGGGGATGCAGACCCCGTCTGGTCTCTGCCTCGGTAATGCCGCGGGGCTGCACCAGCTTCAGCTTCAGGCCGCCGCCGTTGAGGGTGGGTTTCTGGCCCGGCTCCTTGGCGGGGGTCTCGTCCAGATACTCCTCGTAGCTGGCGATCTGGTCGTAGCGGATCAGCTCCGGCATCTTGCCCCGGCCGCCGGTGCGGTCGTCGATGTACAGCATTCCAAGCTCATCGCAGAACACCAGCCCCATTTGCGTTGGGGTGGAGGGGTATGCGTTGACCCGGAACCCGGTCTTGTCGAACACCTCGTCGAATACCCGCTTCATCCGGGCCATGTACTCCATGTGCTCCTTTGCTTCGTCCAGCGTCAGCTCACTGAGCCGGATATATTTGGAGCACTTGTTGCCACAGTCGTCGCAGAGGAACTGTCCGTCCCGGAGCTTGGAGCGGTGCAGGGTGCCGCACTCCTTGCCGCAGACGGCACAGTTCTGTTTTGCGAATAAATTGGAGAAGAATCCCATCATGGTATGCTCCTTTCCATGTTTGCTGTTTATCAGGTTCGGTCGCTGTCGTCAAAGGGGTCGCCGCACTCCGGGCAGAACTTGGGCGGGTGAGCAGGGTCGGCCGGTTCCCAGCCGCACTTGTCGCACTTATACTTGGGGGTACCGGCAGGCTTGGGTTTGCCGCACTCGGAGCAGAACTTGCCCTTATTCACTGCGCCGCAGCTGCACTTCCAGCCTTCTGCTGCCGCCGGGCGGGGCTTGCCGCACTCCGGGCAGAACTTGCCCGTAACGGTAGCACCACAGCTGCAGGTCCAGCTGTCCGCAGCGGGCTTCGGCTCCGGCTTTTTGCTGCCGCATTCCGGGCAGAATTTGCCGGTAACGGTAGCGCCGCAGCTGCACTGCCAGCTGTCCGCCGGGGCGGGTGCGGGACGGCTGACCTGCTGGGGCGCGTCCACGCTGTCCGGACGGGCCTGCTGGCCCATGGCGAACAGGTTCTGAGCGCTCATGCCGCCCATACCGCCTGCACCGGCTGCCATGCCCATGCCCATAAAGCCGGTCATGGCACCGGCGGTGTTGCCGGCGGCGGTCTTCATGGCGTCGATCTGACCACCCACCAGACGGGCGGCAGCGGTGGTGGGATCGGTGGTCATGGCGTTCTCTTCCCACTCGGTGATCTTCTTCTGCTGCTCCTCCGGGATGGACAGGGAGTTGATGTTGAAGGAAAACACCTCGATGCCGCGCTTTTTGCGCCAGACGCTGGACAGCTGCTCGTTGAGCGCCTCGGAGATCTCCAGCGTGTGGGCGGGGATCTCGTAATACTGCACCTTGTTTGCCGAAAGGGTGGCAAGGGCAGGCTGCAGGGCGTTCATCAGCTCGCTCTTCAGCCGGGGTGCGATCTCGGATGCGTCATACTGGGTGGAGACGTTGCTGCACACGTTGGTGTAGAACAGCAGCGGGTCGCAGATGCGGCAGGTGAAGCTGCCGTTGCACCGCAGGTTCACCGAGAGCTTGTAGCCCCGCTCCTCGCTGACCACCACCCGGAAGGGGATGGGGGTGGCAGTGCCGTACAGGATCTCGCCCAGCTCCTTGGTGTTGATGTAGTACACCCGCTGATCCTTGCCGGTGTCGCCGCCGTAAGTAAAGCGCTTGGCCACGGTCTGGAATGTTTCCGCCAGACTGTCGCCGAAGTTACCGGTAAAAACGCTTGGCTCGGTAGAAGCATCGAAGGTGAACTCGCCCGGCTCAGCGCACACCTCCACCACGCGGCCCTGCTCCACGATGAGCATGCACTGTCCGTCTGCCACGGCGATGCCGCTGCCGTTGGTGATGATGTTGTCCTCGCCGTTGTTGGAGCTGCGGCGGGAAGTGCGCTTCTGGCCCTTGACCATCAGCACATCCTTGTCCAGAGAATCGCAGTAGAAAAATTCCTTCCACTGGTCTGCAAGGGTTCCGCCCAGTGCGCCCATACCTGCTTTGATAAGACCCATAGTAATTTCCTCCTGTTATTTGTTTGGTGTAAGCGACAACGCTTTGTCATCGCATTGCGTTCGGTTTCGATCACGGTACAGGGGTTAGATTCGGGGAGTCGTTTTTCCAGTAAATGGGACGCGTATCCCGGTCAAACAGCACTTCTCCGGCGCGGTATTTCAGGCTGCAGCCGCTGGGGCTGCCGTCATCGTTCAGCAGAATGGCCCAGAACTCGCACGGCTTGCCGTTCTGATCGGTCAATGTAAAATGCAGCTCGGTGCCGTCCTCGGTGCGGCCCTGCGTTCCCTCTGCGGTGCCGGTCAGAATGCCGCTCCACCCGTCCCATTCCACGCTCATACAGCAGCTGCCGTCCGGCAGGAAGGTCATCCAGCGGATACCCTTTGCGGACTCGTCTCCGGCGCGGTATGTTCCCCACAGCCTGCGGGGAATGGCACTGAAGCCGATGTCGTCCCACGCGCTGGTGCGCCGGAACAGATACCACACGGTGCTGCCCTTTTTCGGGCCGGTAGAGCGCATCAGCAAAGCGCCGTCCTCCATCATCGAGATGATCCAGCGGCTTCTGCCGTCCTCGCTGAGACAGGTCAGGTTCCAGCCCTGACTTTTTTCCCCGTCCCAGCCGGTCACAGCGCCGGCATTCAGCTCTCCGGTGCGGGTCTCGGCAGCGGACTGGATCTGCGGGCTGACGTATGTTTCCCGGATGAAGGAGACGGTCACCGTGCCGGTGATCTCGGCCTTTTCCAGCCGCAGGGTAAAGCTTTCGTTGCGGTCGGCGGGGGCATAGCTTTCACCCTGCGTCACCGCCGTGACTGCCATCCACTCGGCCAGCACCTGCCACTCCCAGTCCGGTGGCAGCGGCTGTGCATCCAGTGGGATGACCGGGACATCGCTCACATACTCTTCCCCGGACGCGCTGAACCTGCGGACCACGAAGAAAATGTTCCCCGATTCGTCCAGCGAAAAGGGCAGCTCGTCCAGCGAAGTCCACCATGCGGTGTTTCCCTCTTTCAGGCTGCCGGTGGGCAGCAGTCCTCTCTCGATGGCGGCTTGACGGTCCAGCTCATCCCGGCGCTTCACGTCGCGGTAAAGCGCCTCTTCCAGCGCAGCGGGGTCTGCCCCCATGCGCTGCAGCAGCTGGGTGACGGTAAGCTGGTTTCCACTTTCAAAGTCGAAGCACCAGCCGTCGTAGAAGGGCGCATCCGTACCGCCGTAGCAGCTGCTGACCACAAGGCTGACGCAGTCGCCGTACCAGCTTGCTTCCCAGTTCATTTCAATGCTGAAATCCCACACGGCCGGGTCGGCTGCCTCCGGGCAGTCTACGTACTCCTGCACATCGTATTCGTAGTACCGGGCGATCTCGGCGTTGATGCGGGCAGCATCGGCGCTGTCGCTTTCCAGCCGGGGCAGGTGGATGTTCAGTCGAACCTTGCCGCCGTTTTCCGCCTGCACCACCTTTTCAAGGGTGTACTGCTCGGTGATCGCCGCGGTGGCGTGCATGGAATCCGGCGGGGTCGATTTCAGCTCCCGGCGGCCAGCCGGGCGGGCAGAGGCTGCGGTCTTTGCCCCGCAGCCTGCC
>ENA-ORTG01003747-ORTG01003747.1-human-gut-metagenome-genome-assembly--contig:-NODE-3747-length-10452-cov-3.340387_pt1 | contig 10452 bp, 10 predicted proteins | sample MGYA00241906_ERZ509176 | MGnify/ENA primary metagenome ERZ509176 (study PRJEB26280, sample SAMEA2338811) | human gut metagenome | biome: human gut; feature: human-associated habitat; material: faeces... | reverse complement strand
AATTATAACGGTCCGTTTTCGGTCAGTTTATGGCTGCCGATTCTTCCGTTTATTACCCTGCCGGCCGGGCTGCTGATCGGCGTGCTGACCAACCCCTATCGCTTCCAGTCCAATATCCACGGTTCCGCCCGCCTGGCCACGCTTAAAGATATTAAAAACATGAAGCTGCTTGACGGTTTCTGCATTGTCGTCGGGCGCTTTAAGGGACACCTGCTGCGCATGAGCGAAACCTTATCCTGTCTGTGCTGCGCGCCTCCGGGTACCGGTAAAACCGCCGGCGTGGTTATTCCTACGATTTTTAACTCTCCGGGCATGAGCATTGTTGTTAACGACCCGAAACCGGAACTTTGTTTTTCGACCACCGGCGCACGTGCCAAAGAAGGCCCCGTTTTTGTTATTAACTGGGGTGCCGAAGACAATCCCGCCGAAGGCATTTATTATCCGAGCTGGAATCCGCTGTCGCCGACCGCTATTCCCGCCCCCGGCCCTGACCGCGATATGTACATCGATTCGATGACCAATATTCTGGTAGAAGACCCCAAAGGCGGCGCCGACCCGCACTGGTCAAAAACCGGTCGTGCCGCTTTGACCGGTTTCCTGCATTTTATTGCCTTCAAATGCGAAAAAGCCCGTGCCAACGACTACTTCATCGGCCGCATCTACGAGGGAAAACTCGACGATGAAGACCGCAAGGTTCTGGAAGGCTACTATCTGGAAATGCGCGACCCGATGGCCGCCCGGGCATTGCAGAACCTGCGCAGCAATACGCTGACCATTGACAACTATCTGCCGATCGGCACCTGGGCGATGCTGCCGGAAAAATGGATCGGACACGAATCCTGTCTGGCAATGATTCTGGAATGGATTACCGAATCTCAAATTAAACAATCGCAGGAAATCAAACGCCGTCTTGATGAAGGCGACCAAATGGCAGCCATGGCCGACCCCATGCGCGACATGTTGGAAGAGGCCATCGACGAAGCCCGCAAATTCGGCTATTCTCCGCGCTGTATCGTTGAATTGAGCCAGCTGAGCTCTATGCCGGACAAGGAACGCGGTTCCGTTCTGTCAACCGGTTTTTCCGGCATCGGCATTTTCAAAAACTCGGCTGTGGTTTCGCGAACCAGCTTCTCCGACCTTCACTTTAAAGATCTCCGCGGAATGAAAGACCCGATTACCGGCGAATGGAAACCGATTTCCGTTTACCTCTCGGTTAACCAGGTTGATGCCCGCGCGCTCGGTGTCATATCGGGAACCTTTATCGAGCTGATGTCATCTTACCTGATTGCCAATCCGCCGAAATTCCAAAACAAAACCGACGGACAAATGGGACCCTTCCCAACTCTGTTCGTTCTCGACGAGTTTCCGCAAATGCCCAAACTGAAAGCCATCATCGACGGCCCGGCAGTCGGACGCGGACAAAAAGTATCCTACCTGCTGATCGGACAAGATTTGGGGCAAATCTCCGGAAAATACGGCAAAGACGATCTGGAAACCGTTATTTCCACAACCGCCTGCAAAGTTATTCTGTCCCAAAACAACGAACAGACGGCTCAGCGTTTCTCCAAAATGATTGGTAACAAGACCGTCCAAACCACCTCCTTCTCCAAAAATGAAGGTCTCAGTTTCCAAAAGGGTTCCAATCCGTTCAGCAAAAACGTCAGCTACCAGCTACAAGGCACCTCCGTTATCAGCACCACTCAGCTGCTGAGTCTGCCTATGCTCAAACAGGTCGTGTTAATGCAAGGATTCATTGACCGCCCGATTATGGCTGATGCCCCGCGTTTCTATCTTGACAAGCAAATGCTTGCCCTGTCAAAACTCCCGCCGGCGCCTTATGTTCCGGATTGGATTGTTGCCCAGCGTGAAGACATCAATGAAGATATGCTCTCCAAACTCGGCATTGACTACGACCCCAATGAAGACATTGACGAGGACTTTGACGATGATGAGGATGAAACGGATGCCCCGGCCAACTGATTAAGAGGACAATATGTGGGAATGGTCGAAACCGAAACAAAATAATTGCTTCGCCTCCGCCGCAGAGAAAGATTCTTCCCTGTTGTCCGCTTATGATGATTTGCTGGCCGAAGGAACGCAGCCCTCCGCCCATCCGTTCCGCTCCGCAGCCGAACAAAGGCCCCGGGAAGAAGCGCCGGGCATTCAGGAAATGTACGGCCTCGTTGAGCGCCGGCTGCATGAATACAAATTGGACGAATTTGAAATAGTCGAACGCCCCTATTCACCGCAAAGCTGGACGGACATGAACCGCCTTTATGAAGAATTTCAGCGAACCCGGGTTATTTTTCTTAAACGGCTCGCCTATGCGGAACAGGAAAGCTGCCGGGCTGTCGGTCTTGATGATGAAGACATCGCCTTATTAAAAAAAGGCCTGACACCGGAAAATGTCAATACTCACCTGCAAATTCCGTTTGATTTCGGAGGCACCGCGGAACTGAGCAATCTTTGCCTGCTGCGAACCCACCCCGTCCATGAAAATATTCACAAAATTATTGATCTGCAGTTTAACAATAATTTTTTAAAATTACAAAAAAGACTGCTTATTCCCTGGTATGGAGGCAAAATTTACCATGACCGCCGTCGATGATTTGCCATATTTTGTCGGACGCCCCGGCGCCGTCTTCTTTCCTCCGGCTCTTTCCGGAGAAATTGAAATGCTGAATACATCATTGCTTATGCTGAATTTCAGTCCGCTTCCCGACGATTATGCCGCCTTTCTTAGCCGGAGCGACGGTTTGTTCTACGACGGGATTGAAATTTACGGCTGTTCTTCCCATTATCGGGAAAGCAAAAACTATAAGTTTCCGAATCTGCTGGAAATTAACCGAAATTATGCCGCCTATAACTTTTTCAAAAACAAACTGGTCGTCGGGCGCTGTTCCGAAAGCATAATATACTATGACCGCCGCGGCAATTATTATGCCTTGGCCGACCGCATCAACCTCCGCTCCCGCAAAGAAGTTGAAAATTTTGCAGCCATGTTGGCCCTCCTGCGCCGCCTCTGCGAAGCAAACCCTTAACCCCGCCCGTCACCGATACGACATCGGATGAATTCTTCTGTTCGGGAATTCGTCTTGTAAAACTCTCCCGCCACGCCGCCGTGGCATCGCTCGTTAGCAAAGCTTCATTGCCCGAGACGAAAACCTCCCCGGGACGTTTTTGCTGCCTCACGCTCTGCACTTTCAACCCGACCTGCCGGAAAACATAAAAAAAGGTGTCTGAACCGAACACCTTATAAAAAACTGGGGCGAACGATGCAATGATATTCGAACTTTTTGCTATGATGATGTAATAATTATCTGGCAGAGAATAAAAAATTTTCAGCATTCTTCCAATTTTCACTTTCAAACCATTTTTTAACCACCCATCGCATTTTCTCTTTTTTATGATAAATTACATTCGAAAAACAAAAGCAACCGCTCCTGAGTCGTTAAAACAGATTCATGGTACATTTTTCCTAATGAAAGTAATAATATCACTAATCTTACCAAGTTTTTTGTTTCGGATTCGGCTTTTGTACTTAGCAACATCTAATTTGAATACCTTTCTCTCCGACTTAACGGTGCAAGTTTCCAAATCCCAATATTCAATACAACCGCCACCATTGTGATATAGCGAATAAACAATCGGATTTCCATTATAATTCAACACACCGCTCCATAATTCCAACAACTCACCAAAGGTAAATTCTGAAATCTTAAAACCGGCATAACAACTGACAAAAATATAACGGACTCCATCGACAATAACAATTTTCTTTATTTCTTCAGGAAAATCATAGTCTTTATATCGTTCATACATACTGACTAAAATATAAAATTCTCTATCTGCCTCAAGTCTTTTAATTTCTAGTTCTTGAGATGCTATATCTCTTTCAATCTCTCCTAATTTTATTTCAGTATCAAGTTTCTCATTTTTGTTGATTTCCAACTTCAAATATAATGCTCTTATCTGTTTTGTAAGTTCGTCCAACATTTGTAAAATCTCTCATTTCTTAAAAATTTTTCTAATCATAACTAAAAAGTATGACAAATACTGTCGTAAGTCTCATGTAAGACGAGAATGTAAAATTTGATAAAGCCTCCTGTGTTATACAAGCAGGAGGCTAATATTAAAAGAAAATCATCTTACTAAGTCAGTCCTGATGACAATAAAATTGTTACAAATTTAATCCGTTACGTACTAAAATCTTCATAACAACAATATCCCCTGTTTTTTTGACCGTACGCCAAGGAATAATTTTTTACAATAACATTATACAAAAAAACACCAAACATTACTCAGACATCAAGAAAATAATTCTATGACATATTACAATTAACATATTTACATAAATTGCAAATTATCGTTTTCTTGTCGGGCGTTTAATAATCAATGGTAATAATTCTTTTTCACTTAATTCCTCAAAAGACACTTTATTTTTAAATTTATATTTTTGTTCATTTCTAACCGGAAAAAATAATCTAATCCAAGGATTCAATTTAAAATCAAACAAATTATGCAAAATATTTCTGGTATCTGCATCTTTAGAGTTAGATAAGAATGAATATTTTCCAACTTTTTCTTCAATAAATTCATTAAAAACTATCAACTGCCTTTGATGTGCATATAAATATTCAAAAAATACCTGCTGCAATTTTTTATTATCGGTCATATTTCCACCATTAAATCTTTTATATTCAATGGTAATTTCCTTGCAGATAAAACTAATAATTCCATTCATTTCGTCATAAACCATTTCTATGTAATTATTTTTAGACATTATGTGTCTCCTAAACTTACACAGGCGAACCATTTCGCTCTGATAAGTTCAGTTTTCCAAATTTGAGGGAAACGACCTCATGTCCTCAATTAGGAACAAATCCCATTACCAACAGAACCTCTCCCTAAAAAATTGGGAGAAGTTAACATACTAAATTTCAAATAGATATCCCCCAGTAAATTAGGTGTTCTATAACAGCTACAAACCTTACGGTTTGACCACGCTCGTTGGCGTGGAGCGGTGTTGTTCCAACACCTTGGCATTCAGCCCCGAGTAAACTCGGGGTTTTCTGTAAGGCAACTAATAAAACAAAACCTCCCGTAAAATAATTGCGGGAGGTTGTCGGCATAGGAAAAAATAAAATTTATTACATACCCAATTTATATTGCTTTTTAAGATGTTCCGGTAGAATCCATAACTCTAAGTTCCTTGAACTTTTAGAATGCTTATGTTTTAACAGAACATCTTGAGCCTTAAATGAATGTATCAGCATTCTTTTCAAAAAAAGATAATTATCATCAAACTTTGTTAAAACATTAGCAACGTTACTTTTTATAAAGTTAACAACATTTCCTTCCGGAATTTGAGGTATTTGCCCTTTTTCTAATAAAGTCTCAATATACCCATATACCAAATGCGCAGAATACTTAAATTCTTTCCACGCTCCTTCCTCCAAAGCTTTTTCAGCTAAAGTCTGGTAAGGATAGTCCGAAAGGCGATTTCTCAATCTCAAAAAACACTCATTAAAACTGGGCTCTGGGTTACTTTTATCCTTTTTATATCCATCAACCCAATTCATATAATATTTTACCATTGCGTGAACAGCCATAAAATATTCTGCTTTATCTTGAATAAATTCTTTAATTTCACGTAGTGTAAAAGCCTCCAATAAAGCTCCATTTCCTCCTATGCTGTGATAGAAATCAAATTCCCGTCTGTAATGAGATGTGCAAAAATTAAGTTTTTTATACTTACGGTCCTCTAAAGCTTCTATTTGCGTTTTAAGACGATGATTAGAATTTTTCATATTCTCTAATAAAAACGTTTGAATATAAAGAGAAATAGGAAGAGCAAAACCTTTCCAATCATCTGAAGCAGGTTTTAACATATAGGGTAAAATATGCATAAAAATTAAATATTTTATCCAATCATCAAATTTATATTCTGCCTCAACAAATGGTATATCAATAAACTTTTCAGCCATGAATTAATCTTCTTTATGTTTTGAATATATAATCCGATGCTTGAATTCGGCTTTTTTAATCAAATCGCCAAGACTAATTCCCAGATAATCTGTTATAATTATAAGAGTCTTTATAGTAGGAATCTGCTTTCTGCATTCAATGTAGTTAATTGAACTTTTGCTAATATCACAATCTTTTGCGAGCCGATACTGACTCACGCCTCTACGTACTCTTTCTTCCCGTAGAAGCTGCACAACTGTATCACTAAACTTAACCGCATCATTTATCTTCATCATAAATGAAGAATATATGCAATTAGTTTAACTTAGTAGTCCGATATAGTGGACTATGAGTTATTTTTTAGATTTCAGAATCTCTAATATCTTTTCCCAATGATTATTAATATATTTATCCATAAACTTGCGAACAAATTCCTCAATATCTTTGTACGTCATACCTTCTCTTAATTCAAACTCTGCATACAAAAGATTATCGTCACCAAAATATTCTTCATCCTCATCAAATACTTTGTTTTGGAAATACTCATCAACAGCCTTGTTATGACGTTCTTTATTATACACCATACTATTTTCAAAGTTCTCATTTTGATAAATCGCACTCAAATCTTCATTTAATTTTTGCAGAAGTCCTTCATCTTTAGACCATACCATAAAATTTATCAATAGAGCCGGAGAATTACCAAAGCCATCACCTGTTTCGCCTAAATCAAATTGCAACTTAAGTTGTATATTATTTTCCCAATATTCAAATAGCTGACCAGAAAATTTATTCATATTTGTATATGATAACATTTTCTTACGTTTAACCATCTTAAAGCGATTCTTTTTTGGCATAACAATCTTTGATATTGCATCAAACAAAATTTCGTTATCAGTCAGAAGTCTATGTTGTATCTCTTTTACCTTTTTGATGTCTTCTACACTCAAACCTGTTTCTTCTTCGCTATCTAATAATTCAAGCAATGAATCCATATTTTCTTTGTTTAGCAAATAGAACCACTGTGTGCTACTTATCTTATCTATCATCACTTTTCTCCATTGTCAGCTAATTGTTTTATAAAACTGATAAGCTTATCTTTATTTTTTAATGCTCTCTTATTTTCAAAATCTTGTGCTTTTGGACATTTATAAACGCCACAAAGAAAGCCTCCAATCCATAACTGTAAAAAAATTAAATAAGCTGATTTTCTATCATCGGGCTTCAGATACAAAATATACTTTTGCAAAGCCGCAAGAATATCTAGCCAAATAATATTCTCGAAATTATTCGTCATATCATCTTCATTTTCTAACGTAAGATATAGACAAGTACATTTACCAAAAAGATTTGGATTTTCTGCAATCGTTTTTTGGTAAAGTTCCTTTTGTGTTATTTCTGTTTGATTTATCTTATAGATATTTTCTTTAGAATAAACCTTAGCTTCAATAATGACAGAACTGTTGTAAGCATCTACATTTTTATCACTTCCGAAAAATATGATGATGTCAAAACGGCATTCTTTATTGTATTCCTTATTATATATGCAGTACTCCGAAGTTACCTTAAATTGTCCTTTTTCGACAAATTCATCAAAATTATACATCTTAAATTTATGCAAAAATGCTTTCAGAATTTCTTTGTTTTTTAGGAAATAGGTTAATGTTCCTGTATGTCTTATTTCACGAGAAGTATCCGAATGCGCCACAAATATATCGGTAGTATCTTCTACTGGATTAACCAAGCCTTCAAATCTGGACTTAACTCTATTATAGTTTTCCTTAAATTCGGACATCAACTTTTCATTAGCTTCGCCAAGAAGTCTTCCAAGATTATCTTGCAACCATTTCAGATTTAGCTTTTCCTGCTCAACATTTTTTTGAATATCATAAACAACCATCTTATCGTAAAAAGCAATTAACTTCTCAATAAAGGTTATATTCAGTTCTCTCAATTTCACTACCTTTTCAAAAACTTTAGTCCATTATACGGAACCATAGTAATTAGTAACAAGTAAATTTCAAGCACAAAATAGTTCTTGAACACGACACATATTGTCGTATAGTTGTATATACTTGTTGTTATGGAGAAAAAATTATGCCTTACGAAAAAACACATGATTTATTAGAACTTGCAATTTGGATGCAAGCAAACAGAGAAGGTGTTTCCTTAAATGAAATAGCAATGCATTTCAATGTTTCCAGAAGAACAGCTGAACGCATGCGAAATATGATTTTAGCTCAATTTCCACAAACAGAAGAAATTTTAGAAGGAAATCAAAAAAAGTGGAGAATACCACAAAGAACATTACGCGATTTTATTCAGTTTTCTGCAGATGAACTTACAGCCATCGAAACAGCAATGAATATTTGTAAACAAAATAATCTAGATGATAAACTAAATACCCTCAACAATGTCTATAATAAAATCAAAGCATGTATAAAAACTGACACTCTCCGTAAAATAGAACCTGATATAGATGCTTTGATGGAAGCAGAAGGATTTGTTTTACGTCCAGGTCCGAAACTTAATATCAACACAGATATTTTAAACCAATTAAAAGAAGCAATACTTTCCTGTAAAAAAATTGAAATTACTTACCAAACACCAACAAAAAAAAATTCGACACAACTTGTTGAACCGTATGGATTCTTATATGGAAACAAACATTACCTTGTTGCATTTTCAGATTATGCTCAAGCTTATCGTTATTATCCCTTGCATAGAATAAACAACGTTACCATTCTAAACAACTACTTCATCAGAGACAAAAATTTTTCTCTTCAAAAATATACTTATCAGTCTTTTGGCGTATTTCAAGAAGAACCTTTTGAGGTAGAGTGGTTGTTTGATGCAAGTGTTGCAGCAGATGCTGAACAATATATATTTCATCCCACTCAAAAGTTAATTCATAACAAAGACGGGTCTTTAACCGTAAAATTCAAAGCTGGCGGACGGCTAGAAATGGATTGGCACCTTTATACGTGGGGAAATAAAGTAAAAGTAATAAAACCAACCAACTGGTACAAGGAGTAATTAATATGAAAGAATTAAATATGCCAACTAACTTTGCTGTTATAAATATATCTTCAGGAACAAGATATATAAACAGTAGGATACATGGAATAATAAATAAACCATTTTCAGAAGTACGTGCTTGCGTAGCTAAAGAGTATGAAAAAGGAGTGCTAAAAGGTATTGCTTTTGGTAAGAGCATTAAATTAGAAGGCGTTTCTGAGGGAAAAATTGTAGATATACATTCCTTCACTAATTCAATTATTGAAGCTATCGAAACTGCAGAACAGATTGCCAATGAACGAATTTATAAAATTATATACCACGTTTCTCTGGAAGGATATGAACAAAACTACGTTAATAAATGCATAGAAGAAGCTCTCTGCCAAGCAAATTTTGAAAAATCAAATATAACTTGCTCTGACCACCATGTTAGTGTTCAGGTCTAAAGGAGTAAAGACTATGCTATTATCAAAATCAGATTATATGATAGCCTACAACTGCGTAAAAGCTTTATGGCTTAAGAAAAACCGTAAAGACTTAAATCCTGAGGTTAGTACTTCTCAACAAGCTGCTTTTGATGCAGGAAATGAAGTTCAAGAAGTTGCTCGTAAATACTTTAACGGCGGTATTATGATTGATGTTGAACCTTGGGAAGTAGATAAAGGAACAAAACTTACCAAGGATATGTCTAAAAAACACGATGTTATATTTGAAGGCTTTGCTAAACTACCTTGGGGTGCATTTTGCCGAATTGATGTAATGCGAAAAAATAATAAAGATTGGGATTTGATAGAAATTAAGGCTTCAACAAACCTCAAAGAGGAATATATCATTGATTTAGCCTTTCAGTATTATGTATTTAAGAAGGCTGGCTATTCCATAAAGGATTGCTATGTCCTACACCTAAATAAAAACTATAGACGAGACAATAAACTTAATGTTAAAAAACTATTCAACCTAGAAAAAGTTACAAATGAAGTAATAGACCGATATAACGAAGTTGAAAAACTTGCTCCTCATTTTTTTGATATTCAGAAATTTAGTAAAGAACCAGCAAAAACTTTATGTAAAGCCTGTAAAGAATGCCAATTTTTCCATTACTGTGGTAAAGACATACCGGAATACTCTATATTTGATATTCTTCGCAATCCCAAAGCTGACGAAGTTTATAAAAAGCGTGGAACTGCCGAAATTAGTCCTGATATACTCAAATATTGCACAAAACATACAATAATCGATGTCGAATGTGCTTTGGCTAACGAAGAGCATATTGATAAAAAACTGATTAATAATTTTCTCAACTCTTTAGAATATCCTCTCTATTATTTAGATTACGAAACACTCAATCCTGCAATTCCGTTGTTTCAAAATTCCGAACCATATAAACAAATTCCTTTTCAATTTTCACTACATATACAAAAAGAAAAAGTGACCGTTCGGTGCTTCTCCGTTGGGCGCGCTGCCATTGCC
>ENA-ORTG01003745-ORTG01003745.1-human-gut-metagenome-genome-assembly--contig:-NODE-3745-length-10455-cov-2.994519_pt1 | contig 10455 bp, 13 predicted proteins | sample MGYA00241906_ERZ509176 | MGnify/ENA primary metagenome ERZ509176 (study PRJEB26280, sample SAMEA2338811) | human gut metagenome | biome: human gut; feature: human-associated habitat; material: faeces... | reverse complement strand
CTTCCGCCGAGGCTGACTTAATGGAGTTGCTCAGCCGGTTTTTCTCTTCCGCCAGAGCCTGTGACGAGGTTTTGAGTTTGTTCATTTCCAGATAGGTTGATATTAAATTATCGACGTTTTCGGAAGGGAATCCTTTTTTAGTCAGGCTTTCTTTGACTTGATTCTGATTATCGATAATATATTTAATATCCAACATGTGCATTCGTCCTATTTCATTTTATTATTAGTTAACGTTTGTAAAGAATAGCTATTTTTGAAATAAAAACAACAGAAAAGTAATGCTTCGCGCACAAAAAACGTTTAGCGAATCGGCTAAACGTTTTTACGGTTTCTTTCGGGAAAGCCCCGGAAATTTAATTTTCAGAGACGGTTCCGGTTTCTTCAAAAACCAGTTCTTTGCCGTCTGCGCCGCTCAGGGTCAGCTTTTCTCCGTCCAACTTAAAATGCTTGACCGTCGGCAAAAACTGCAGATATTCCTGCTCTGCGGTCATCAGCTCTTGCGGACCGGCCATCATGGTTGCTCCGGCAGGGCCGAAAGTTATTTTATCGCCGTCCAGCGTATAAGAACCGAAATAATTGTTAATTGCCGATTTTCCGAAAAAACGGTTTTCCTTTCCGTCGAAGCCGAGCGTAATTTCCGCATTTGCCGGAGCATTCTGCAGTTTATATTCCTTACCGACGAAACTGTCCGGAGTTTCGGCCGTGCAGGCGGCAAACAACAAAGTGCCCAAAATCAGGCTAAACAGTTTAGACATGAAAAATCTCCTTTAATAAATAACGTGCTTTTTTAAGATATACCCATATTCATAAAATACCAGCCTTAATTATTCTTTAATCGACAGCTTTAAAACGCAGCGTCTGACCGTAAATGTTTTCCAAAACCAGTTCATCCTGCGTCAGATACATTATTTTTTCGCCATAGAGGAAATCAAAATAGGCGCGTTCCGGTTTCAGCATACGCTCCGGACGTCTGAGCCGGGTGGCATTGACCGTGTCAAAAAAAATCCGCCGGGTTTCTTCTTTTTCTTCCAGCCGATAGTCTCCGTAATATTGATTAAAATAAGTGCCCCAATACTGCCCGCTTTCCTCGTCAAAGTTAAGCGTAACCGGATAACGGTGCGGACCGGTTACCAGTAGATAGGAGCTGCGCAGTTCCGGCTTTTCTCCGGCGCAGGCGCTTAAAAAAAGGCAGAACACTGCCACAAGCCACAGTCTATGCATTGACATATCCTCTTTACCAAACCGGAATTATCATAAAAGATTTTTGCAAAATAACCAAGCATAAAAAACACCCGGCACAAACCGGGTGTTTCCGTGATTAATTGTTCAGCCAGTCATAAGTTATCAGTGCCGCAAAGGTTTATTCCTTCCGGCTTAATATATATAGCGGCGGTTAGGAAGAATTGAAGAGCCGCCGGGACAGAAAAAACTTCCGTAAAAAAAATAATTAACATTAATCATAAAATTATACTTGATTTTTTTTTGAAGGGCGTGTATGTTTCCTTTCGTTGTCGCCGCTGTAGCTCAGTGGTAGAGCACGTCATTGGTAATGACGGGGTCGCAAGTCCGATTCTTGCCAGCGGCACCATTTTTAGAAATGCACCTTTCGAGGTGCTTTTTTGTTATGAAAATCAAGACTTTCAGCTAGTCCGATTTTTGAGGTTTTTAAGATAGCATTTTTTGATAGCTTATCGGACTTTTTATATTTTTTGAATTCTTTTATATTTCATCATAATATAAGCTTTGATTAATATTTGACAAATGTATTTTTCATCAATAAGCTACAAAATAATTGGAGATTATTAAATGAGTAAAAAAATAACAGAAAAAGAGACTATGGCTATAATTTATTTATTAATTATAGGATATCCATTATCTCTTCTTATTTCATTTTTTGAAAATTATGGAAATACATTGATTTCAGGAATTCTTTTATTTCTTATCTGTATTTGTGTGATATTTGTTTCAGTATTAATTTTTGAATATTTCTATTACAAAAGTCAGAAATTTTTGGGAATCAAGAAAAGTATTGAAACAAACACCTATCAATGTAATGAATTAAATGCACATATAGAAGAACTAAAACAAATTTCCCTGATTGATCGTGCTATTGATTATGGCAAGGCTGATTATAAAGATGCAAGCAAATACGGATATCAACGAAAAAATTTAGAAAAGCTAAGTCAAAATTCCAATGTCTATGATTGTTCTCTATCTGTCTGTAAGGGTGCTCAGGAGCAGCCTTTTAAATACCTGTGTAAATATTTTGATATAAAGGCAGATGAAACCTCTCTATCAAATATAGAAAAAATGTTTAATGATTTTTCGGCAGCAGAACAAGGTAAAATTTTATTAAAAAAAGAAAGAGAAAAGATATTAGATGGTATTCAGAATAAACTACCATATATACTCTTAAAATTTCGTCCACAAAAATTAATTAAAAAATTAGGATTCAATGAAATAGATTTTAGTGATTGTTATTTTCCTAAATATACTTTTAATTATGTTAGCCCTGGAGGGAATAGTGCAATTTCTTGCGATATACAGCTAGATATAGAAAATTTAGAGAAGTTCATATCATATTTGTCAGGAATAATAAAATTTAAGAAAAGTATTGCGGGGCAGAGAAGCTTAATGACATCTGCTTTAAGAGAAAAAATAAAAAAAAGAGATGAATATAAATGTAGAAATTGTGGAGCTTCTATTGAACAGGAACCCAACCTGTTATTGGAAATAGATCACATTCTTCCATTAGCCAAAGGAGGAATAACAACAGAAGATAATTTACAAACTCTTTGTTGGAGATGTAATAGGAAAAAGGGAAGTAAAATTTTAAATAATGATAATTAAAAATTCTCTTTTACTAACTCAATTTTCCTACTCAATGTCTTAAAATCGTCATAAAAATTAGTCCGATAATTGCACAGTATCGCGCACCATTTTTGATATTTCCGCCCAAGTGGCGGATTTGTTCTTTTTAAACAATCATTTATTTAGTCCGATTTTTGATATTTTGAAAACAGCAATTTTAAACAAATTATCGGACTTTTTAAGCAAGCGCCAAGAAAATCAAGCATTTCATTAAATAAAATCCCAGTCCGATAAAATTGTTGAAAATTTAATTAAAAAATATATTGGGTGTAGATAGAATTTTTCAATAATTATTGCTCGGACAAAAATTTATTGTATTTTATGATTAATCTAAGTATGCTTTATTTCAAATTACCATTGTAAGGAGGTTATTGTGAGAAAATATACATTACTATTAGTTGGCTTTTTGATGGGGTGCACAATGAGCGTCTTTGCAAATAGCTATTTAAATACAGACGACAGAAATTTATCTGTAGCGCAAGCTTATATTGTATTAAAAGGGAATCATAATACAGTAGAAGAAGCAAATAAATTTGCCTCTTTAGTTAATTTTATGTCAGGGATGAGAACATTTGCTCAATATCATAATATCTTAAAAAACAAAGGAGATAAACAAGATAAGATTGAAGTTTGTTTAGCTGGAAGAAACTTGTTAACATATCAGAACATAATTTTTAGAGAGTACGAAGAAGGAAAGACAAAAGGAGATGAAACTTTTTCTATAGAATTCTTTAGAGAACTAGAAAAATGTTTAAATATGGATTAACCTAATGAACAATATTACGAACCACTTAGTGAACCTAAAAAAAGAAAATAAAAAATGGCAATCAGTGATTTTTCAGATATAATTACAGCCTTTTCAACAATTGCTATGGCTTTAATTGCAGGTTTCGCTTTGCATACATGGCGCAAAGAATTTATCGGAAAGAGAAAAATAGAACTTGCCTGTCAAATAATGAAAAGCGTATATGATGTGCAAGATGCCATACTATATGCAAGAATTGGACGCATCAACGAACTTGATATTAAAGAGGTGGAACAGTGGGTACATTCGGAAAAGCAACGTGATCCTGAACACATGGGAATTTTTCCAGAAAGATATTTTGCATGGGTTCCTCATCGTAGATTGGCGGAAAGACAAGATAAAATAGAAAAACTGCAAAATTTTATGAATGATGCATGCTTGTATTGGGGATTGGAGTTAATGCAATTAATATATGAATTAACTGGATATACGCTTAAAATCAGGACTGCGGCAAAAGACCTGTATTATAGTGATACACATCAAAATCCCACAATATTACAAAATATACTATTTTCCAATAATGCTAATGATGACATTAACAAAAGGGTAAATGAAATTGTTGAAGAAATTAAAATAAATTTAGAGCCAATTTATAAGGATCAACACTTTAAATGGAAAAAATTATAATAAAATATGCTCTATATCTTTTATATTTGCCCCATTATTGATTACCCTCAAGTAATTCAATTTTCCTACCTAAGTCGCTGAAATCTTGCGTAAAATTAGTCCGATAATCGCACAGTATCGCGCACCATTAAAAAAGCCCTCCTTTTGAGAGGGCTTTTTTAATGGCTATTATTGAATGCAGAGCAAGTCAGGCCGAGCCGAATATGAGCTGTCTCGCCGGGAAAGGCGGAAAACTGGAGGCAACCGGAGGTTGGACAGCAGGTTTGCTAAAAGAAGCCTATGACTTAACTAAAAAGTCTGTAAGTTCTGAGACCAGAAAGCGTTATGGCGGAATTGGCAATATTTTCAAAGACAGCGCAAAAGATATCGTCAATAACTGGAAGGGATTACATTATGGCTTAGAAAACAGAGGCAAATGTATCAATTTGTTAGAAAGAAAACTTCCATAATTGACGATTTTATAAATATGTGAGAATATCTCAACAGATGAACAAGCCTTGAGATATTCTCACATGAAAGCTAAATTTAAATCGCTGGTTTTTTGGGCTATTTTCTTTTCCCTCCTCACATGTTTGATGTTTTGGGGTGTGTTTTTTTTAATAAATATTGAGAGCCTTTATTATTTTATGGGAAGAGCGGTTGAAATTTTGGGCTACCTATTTATTACCATATATGTCATTTTTTCAGTTCTTATTTTCACGAATAAATTTCCCAAAAAAATAAAGCAATTTGAAAAATTTAGATATTTGGCGGCAATGTTTATTCTGCTTCTCGCCGAAATTACAGTTATCGGTGCAGCATTGCCAGATTTAGATTGAAGTTTATTGCAACCTCTTTCATTTTCCTTGTTAATTCCTTAAATTCTTCATACTCATCAGTCTGACAACCGCGCTGCAGGCGGTACCTTTTTTTAATATTTGACACAAGCTTAAATTGCAGATATTTTTATGCTGTCAGAATTAAACTTTATTACAGGAAAAGCCGATGAAAAGACTAAATATTTTAATGTGTTTCCTTGTTTTGACCGGGTGCGCCAGCATTATCAGAGACAATACGCAAATTGTTCCGATTCAGGCCAATGTTGAAAATGCCAAAATTGAAGTGACAAATTCTTCCGGTGCCGTTGTTTACAGCGGACAAACACCAACTACCGTTTATTTAAAATCGTCCAAATCCGGTTATTTCAACCCGGAAAAATATATTATTAAAGCCTCCAAAGACGGATATGCCACCGGTTTTACCACCATTGACTATCACGTCAGCAACTGGTACTGGTTCGGCAATATTCTTTTCGGCGGATTAATCGGCTGGTTTATCGTCGATCCGATTACCGGGGATATGTACTATCTTGATGAAGTAGCAACCGTTAATCTGACTCCCCTGCCGAAAGAGTAAAACGCCTTAACCGTGATTTCCGGCAAAACTCACCTTTTCTTAACTTCTCGGGATTAAAATGAGGGCATTATCAACTAACGGGGTTTTGAGATGACCGAGACCAAAGAAAAGAAGAACACCGCGCACGGGCCGCGTAGCCAAGAGCGGTTTAACCGCGAGGCAAAGGCTTTGCAAAAGAATCTGCAAAAACGCAAGAAACAGCAGGAAGCCAGAGAAAAGCTCAAAGAAGCAGAAGACAACCAGCGGGAGAACCAACATGGACAAGATTAAAATAATCGGCGGCAACCGCCTGAACGGACAAATTTATATCAGCGGTGCCAAAAACGCGGCTTTGCCTTTGATTTGCGCCAGCCTGCTGACGGATGAGACCGTAACGCTGACGAATATGCCGATGTTATCCGACATTCGTTCAATGAATGCCCTGCTGGAACAGATGGGAACGCAAATTGACAGTTTTGACGATTTTGTTGACGGACATGCAACCAAGACTTATTCTTACCGGACGCAAAAATTCTCCAGTTTGATTGCCCCTTACGATTATGTACGCAAGATGCGCGCCTCTTATTATGTTTTGGGGCCGGTTTTGGCACGGGAAGGACATGTTGAGCTTTCGCTGCCCGGCGGCTGTGCCATCGGCGCCCGTCCGATGGACATTCACCTGTCATCGCTGGAACAGATGGGAGCCACAATCGAAATCAAAAACGGCTATGTTCATGCCGACATCAAAGGGCGTCTCAAAGGGGCACACATCACTTTTCACACCGCTTCCGTCGGCGCAACCTGCAATATCTTGATGGCGGCAACGCTGGCCGAAGGCGAAACGGTGATCGAAAATGCGGCCAAAGAACCGGAAATCGGCGATTTGATTGACCTTTTAACCGCTATGGGGGCCAAAATCGAGGGTCGTGACAGTTCAAAGCTGACCATTCAGGGCGTGGACAAGCTGCACGGTGCGCAGCATAAAGTTATCGCCGACAGGATTGAAGCCGGTTCCTATGCCATTGCCGCGGCAATTACTAACGGACGGCTGGAACTCATCAATGCTCAGGCATCTACGCTGCGGACTCCGATTGAAATTCTGCGGGCGATGGGGGTCAGCGTGGAAGAAGGCAAAGACAGCCTGTTGATTGACGCCAAAGGCAAAACGCTGACGGGACAAGATATTATGACCGACTACTATCCTGGTTTTCCGACTGATTTGCAGGCGCAGTTTATGGCTTTGATGACTGTTTCGGAAGGCGCCTCGCTGGTGACGGAAAATATTTGGGAAAACCGTTTTATGCATGTGCCCGAGCTGATGCGCATGGGAGCCAACATTAACGTACACGGGCATGCCTCAGCTATTGTGCGCGGGGTTAAGCGTCTGTCGGGCGCACCGGTTATGGCAACGGATTTGCGCGCTTCTTTCGCACTGGTGCTGGCCGGTTTGGCAGCTGAAGGCGAAACTGTCGTCAGCCGTGTGTATCATTTGGATCGCGGCTATGAAAAATTAGACGAGAAGCTGCGTGCCGTCGGTGCCGATATTGAGCGGATTAAAGAAGCTGACTAAGACAGATTTTAATTGCAATTTAACTTTTAGCCTTTAGAATGGTTTCCGCAGTTCAGAGATGAACTGCGGAGTGTCGAAACTCCTCTTCAAGAAAAGAACGACTCCTTATCGAGGGGAGCCGGAGATATAAGCCTATATGGTCGAATAATCCGGACTGTTTCTTTCACAGTTTCGAACTCCCCCACCTTTAGTTTCAAAGGTGGGTTTTGTTTTAACCAAATTATCTTTGCCTGACTTTCGTTGAAGTTTGCAGAGATATTAAGACAAAACGGAGTTGAAATATGTTGACAAGAAAACAAGTTAAAAAAAACAATCATGAAACCTTTACCCGCCTGGGACGGCAGCTCTATGAGCGGCGGATGATGTACGGGGTTACGCTGGAGGAACTGGCGATGAAGACCAATGTTTCTCCGCATTATTTTGACTATGTTGAAAGCGGAAGAGCCTATATTCACTGGGGAATGCTGAGTTATCTGGCGAGCTTTTATGACTGTAAAATCAAGATAGATTTGGAATTCTGCGCCGAGGGCGACGCGGCGGCCTTGGAGGAATGGCGCCGGCTGAAAGTTGACCGCAACAGTATTTTGACTTAGACGGCATCAAAAAAAAGGAGTTCAAAATTGAACTCCTTTTTTCAGCGTAAAGATATCTTCCCTTAATCAACGTTGCCGAACGGATTGATAACCTGCTCTTTGGCTTCCTGGGTTGCCCGCAGGTCAAACAGGTTAAGCAAAACGGCGGAAACATAAATGGAAGAATAGGTTCCGACCACAACACCGGCAACAATCGTAAAGGAAAAGCTGCGCAGCGTGTCGCCGCCGAAGGCAAACAGAGCCAAAGCGGCCAGAAACGTGGTCAAACCGGTCAAAATCGTCCGCGAGAAGATGTCATTGATGCTTTTGTTCAGCAGTTCAAGCTGCGGCATTTTTTTGAATTTGCGCAGATTCTCCCGGATACGGTCATAAGTAACCACTTTGTCATTGACCGAATAACCGGCCAAAGTCAAAATGGCGGCAACCGTCGTCAGGCTGAAATCCATGTCAAACAGCGACAGCAGGCCCGAAGTAACCAGCACGTCATGAACCAGACCGGCCAAGGCGCCCAGAGCAAACTGCCATTCAAAGCGGAACCAGATATACAGTGAAATCGCCAAAATCGCAATAACGGAAGCGATAACGCCGGCTTTCTTTAATTCGTCGCCGACTTGTGGTCCGACCAGCTCGACCCGGCGAAACTCAAACTCGTCTGTTCCCAGAACTTGTTTGATTTTGTTAACCGCAGCCATCTGCTCTTTTTCGCTAAGCTCTTTGGCCTGTGCCCGAATCATAAATTCGGTGCCGGTTTCGCCGACGGTCTGCAGGTTAACATCGTCAAGGTCAACCTGATTAACCTTGGCGCGAATGTCTTCCAGATTAACCGGACGGCTGCTGCCGACTTCCATCAAAATACCGCCGGAAAAGTCAATGCCGTAATTAAACCCCTTAACGGCAATGCAGATGACGGATAAAACCACCAGTAATGAGGAGAAAACATAAGCGGGCTTACGCATTCCCATAAAATTGATATTGGTGTCTTTGGTTACCCAACTGAAAATTCTCATTTTTTATTCCTTAACATATTAAATAGGCAGTTTGGTCGGTTTGTATTTGGCAATCCACGAAGCGATAATCAGCCGGGTGACCGTTACCGACGTAAACATGGAGGTTGCGATACCGATAGCCAGCGTAACGGCAAAACCGCGAACCGGGCCGGAACCGAAATAAAACAGAACGATTGCGGCAACCAGCGTTGTCAGGTTGGAGTCCAAAATCGTTGCCCAGGCTTCGGTAAAGCCGGCTTCAGCCGCGTCTTTTGTCGAACGTCCGTGTTTAACTTCTTCCCGCATTCTTTCAAAAATGAGTACGTTGGCATCAACCGCCATGCCGATAGTCAGAATAATACCGGCAATGCCCGGAAGGGTCAGCGTTGCTCCGATCATGCTCAAAATGCCCAGCATCAGGAACAGGTTGATGAAGTCGAGGTAGAGGGTCAGCGCGCCGAGCAGGGCGCCGCGGCGGATGGCTGTGGCGTCGTCGAGCGGGGCGTTTTCGCCGAAGGCGCGGATCTTCTGCGTGTCGTAAGCGGTCAGGCCGGTGAATATGACCACGCCGAGGGCGCTGATCACGAAGGTCATGGCCGAGCTCTGGAGGAAAATATTGACGATCATGGCGATGATCAGCCCGAACAGGCCCATCATCATGAAGCTGCCCATGCCGGTGAGATCGCGCTTGGTGACGGTCCCGTAGATACTCATTCCGCCGAACATGGCCGCGCAGGTGACGAACGTGGACATGACGGAAGCGCCCGTATACACAAGCAGTACCGAGGACAGGAACGCGCCCATCAGTGCGCTGTAGACGACGAAGAGAGCTGTGGCGGCAAACGCGGACAGCCGGGAGATCATGCCGCTCAGGACCAGCGGCATGGCGAACACGGCGATGGCGAGGATGATCAGGCCGAAGGTGTTGCCGAAGATGGCGGACAGAAGAGCCGGGGAGGACGCGACGAAAAAGGCGGTCCCCGCCGTGACAAGCAGGCCGACCGTCATCCACTGGTACACATGGCGCATGAAGACGGATGCGACGCTGATACTGGTTGACCGAGTGGAATCGCGCAAGCTTTCCATTGAATAAAACCTCCGTAAAAAATGGGGGTAAGAGAACTCTGAAATACCTTTTGGGATAATAGTCATTAAAAGGCTATGGCGCAAGTGCCCGGCATTGCAACCTCAGCGGATTTCCTGCCGGTACTGGAGCGACTGGCGCAGGGTTTCGCGGTCCATGAACTTCACTTCCGCGCCGAGCGGGATGCCCTGCGCGAGCCGGGTGACGGTCACGCCGGGGAAGCGGCGGTTGACGAGGCTCCTGACGAGCGCGCCCGTGGTTTCCGCTTCAACGGTGGCGCCGAGGGCGAGCACGACTTCACGCACCTGCCCTTCTTCCAGACGCTTGGTGAGCCGATCGAGCTCGAGGCTTTCGGCGCTCAGGTTATCGAGCGGAGCCAGCAGGCCGCCCAGAATAAGGTAGCGGCCCTTGTAGAACGCGCCTTCTTCCAGCGTGAGCATACTGTCCCATTCCGCGACCACGCACAGCAGCGAGTCGTCGCGTTCCTTGTCCGAACAGACGTTGCAGGGATCGGTTTCCGTCAGCGCCCCGCAGCGGGAGCACAG
>ENA-ORTG01003744-ORTG01003744.1-human-gut-metagenome-genome-assembly--contig:-NODE-3744-length-10458-cov-2.891185_pt1 | contig 10458 bp, 6 predicted proteins | sample MGYA00241906_ERZ509176 | MGnify/ENA primary metagenome ERZ509176 (study PRJEB26280, sample SAMEA2338811) | human gut metagenome | biome: human gut; feature: human-associated habitat; material: faeces... | reverse complement strand
CCGCCGGGGTAAAACGGCTCCCCATGGCCTCCATGGTAAAAAGTCCCTTTTCTTCCGCCCTGGAAAATACCTCCTGCGCCTGCTCTTTTGTGATGGTAAACGCTTTTTCACACAAAAACGGCTTGCCGTATTCCAAACACAGCAGCATATTTTCATAGTGGAAGTTGTTGGTCGTATCAATATATACCCCGTCGATGTCCGGACGTTCCAGCATCCGGCGATAGTCGCCATAAGCCGACGGCACTCCGTTTGCCTTGGCAAATGCATCCGCCCGCTCCTGACTCTTGCTGGCTACCGCAGCCACCTGCGCCTGGGGCAGGCGGCTGACCGCGTCGCAGAATTTTGCGCCGATTTTTGCAGCGCCCATGATTCCAAACCGAAACACTCCCATGATGATTCTCCTCTCCACGCCCTGCCCGTCCAGGGCAGATTCTATGGTTAGCTTACTCCATTTTCCCATCCTTTGCAAGAGCGCGTGGGAACCATTCTCCGCACTGCGGCATAGAATGGGCAAAGAAGCGCTGGTCGGCTGTTTTTCAACCCGGAAGCTGCAGAATGGAGGCAAATGCAATGGAACCGTTCTGGATTTCTTTTCTTCACGTCTGCGGCGATATTCGTCCTCGTAATCATCATCGTCGTCATCATAATCATCATCCAGTACTTCATCTTCCAGCTCAGCCACATCCTGCTTACGCTGTGAAGTACGGTTTTTCGGTGTATGCTTGATCTCGCCAAGCTCTTCATCAGAGATCACAACTGTTTTCGCTTCGTTGTCAACAGAAGATAATTTCACAAAATTCCCCTGCGGATCGATCAGAGAATGTTTCAGGTCGGCAATTACATCCTCCATCTTTTCATATCGACGATTTACACTCTTCTGTGTACATTTCAGGATGATCTGCTCCAGACTGTACGGAAGTTCTTCTGTATATACACTCGGAGGTACCATTTCTTCCTGCAGATGTTTGATTGCGATCGCAACAGTTGTATCTCCGTCAAACGGTACACGTCCCGTTACCATCTCATACAATGTAATACCAAGTGAATAGATATCACTCTTTTCATCACTGTAACCGCCGCGGACCTGTTCCGGAGAGCTGTAATGTACAGAACCCATCACATTGGAACTGATAGTATTTGAAGAAGCAGCTCTTGCGATACCAAAATCTGTTACTTTTACTTTACCGTCTGTTGAAATAATAATATTCTGCGGCTTTACATCTCGGTGAACGATTCCGTGATTATGTGCTGCCTCCAGCCCCATAGATACCTGAATCGCAATACTTGTTGCTTCTTTGATCGAAAGTTTACCCTTTTTGGCAATATACTCTTTCAGTGTAATGCCCTCGATCAGCTCCATAACGATGTAATATACACCTTCATCATCACCTACATCAAAAACATTGACAATATTCGGATGTGTCAGTCCTGCTGCCGCCTGGGCCTCACTGCGGAACTTGCGGATAAAAGTTGTATCCTCTCTGAATTCCGGCTTCAATACTTTTACTGCCACAAAGCGGTTCAGCTTGTGATCCTTTGCCTTATATACATCGGCCATTCCGCCGGTGCCTATTTTACCTAAGATTTCATAGCGTTCTGCTATGATCATTCCCGTCTTTAACATTTTTCCACCTCATTTGTGAATGGTTCTACCAGTATGACTGCTATGTTGTCCTTACCACCGTTCTGGTTTGCTTCTTTCAGAAGTTTCTCGCCCTTCTTCGGCAGTTCCTCTGTCTGGTCCAGTATGATTTCCTCTAATTTACTGTCCTCTACCATATTGCTCAGACCATCGGAACACATAAGAATCGTACTGTCCGGTTCCAATTTCAGGTCAAAAAAGTCAATATCTACGGTTCTCTCTGCACCAAGCGCCCTGGTAATGATATTTTTATCCGGATGATTTCTTGCCTCCTCCGGTTTGATCTCACCCATACGGACCATCTCCTGTACCAGTGAATGATCTTTTGTCACCTGATGAATTTCTCCCTGGATCACGTATAAACGACTGTCTCCTACATTGGCCACATATGCATAGTGACCGACAACTGTGCAGACCACGATCGTTGTTCCCATTCCCCTCAGATGTTCTTCTCTGCGGGAGCGTTCCAGAATCTCCGTATTTGCAGTCTCAATGGCATGACGAATCACTTTGATTGGGTTGAAATCCGCGTCTCTTCGAATCTCGTCCACTAAAGTCTGAACTGCATGTGAGGATGCATAATCCCCTGCATTATGTCCGCCCATTCCATCAGCGACGACAAACAGATTCGGAAGATTTCCCACCGGGTTTTCGGAAACAAACACATAGTCCTGGTTCATCTTCCTCTTCTGCCCTACATCCGTAGCTGAATATACCCTCATGTCACTTCTCACTTTCTGTTTTTTCCATATATCTTTTTCTTAACTGACCACAGGCACCGTCAATATCGCTGCCCATTTCCCTTCTAATAGTACCATTTATTCCACATTTTTCAAGATTAATTTTGAAATTCTCCACTGCCTCACGTGTGGAACGCACAAAGGAACGCTCTCTTACCGGATTGACCGGAATCAGATTCACATGACAGTTAAGCCCTTTCAGACGGCCTGCAAGTTCCTGCGCATTTTCTTTACTGTCATTCACTCCTGCCACCAGACTGTATTCAAAGGTGATTCTGCGCCCTGTCTTGTCAAAATAATTGCGGCAGGCTGCCAGTAATTCATCAATAGAATATTTATTGGCGATCGGCATTAACTCCCGCCGCTTTTCATCATTCGGTGCATGAAGAGACACAGCCAGTGTCATCTGAAGTTTTTCTTCTGCCAGTTCATAAATTTTCGGAACCAGGCCACAGGTAGAAACAGTAAGATTTCGCTGGCTGATATGGATTCCTCCGTCTTCCGTAAGAATATGAATAAAACGCAGCAGATTGTCATAATTATCCAGTGGCTCACCGGTCCCCATTACCACTACATTGGAGATACGTTCTCCGATAGATGTCTGAATGCGGTAAATCTGATCCAGCATCTCTGACGGAAGAAGGTTTCTGGTCAGGCCGCCAATCGTAGATGCACAGAAACGACATCCCATACGGCATCCCGCCTGAGATGAAATACAGACGGAATTTCCATATTTATAACGCATGAGAACACTTTCAATCATATTTCCGTCAGAGAGACGAAACAGATACTTTCTGGTTCCATCCACCTTTGAGATCTGAACATCCAGAGTTTCCAGTGCCGTGATTGGATAATCAGCCAGTTTCTGTTTCAGATTCTTCGGGAGATTTGCCATCTCATCATAAGAAGTTACCAGATGTTCATGCAGCCAACTGTATATCTGCTTTGCACGGAAAGGCTTTTCTCCAATCTGCGTCATGAGTTCTTTTAACTCATCTATCGTCATTGATTTGATATCTGTCATAATTATTTCCTTCTGAATCTTGCAATAAAGAACCCATCTGTGCCATGCACTCCCGGAAGCATCTGCAAATATCCAAGTCCGGTCGTTTCTGAGCGAAGTTCTTCCGGTATGAATTCATCAATACTTTCCAGTTTGAACGGATGATTGTTCATAAACCACATCATGTTCTCTTCATTTTCTTCTTTTGCAATCGTACATGTACTGAATACCAGTACTCCTCGCGGTTTTACATATTCTGCTGCTTTGTCCAGAATCGTTCTCTGGAGGATCACAAGTTCTTCTTCCTTCTGTGCTGTCGAACGATATTTGATTTCCGGTTTTTTGCCGATCACACCATATCCGGAACACGGCACATCCGCAAGGACAATATCTGCTTTGCATTCCGATTCCACATCAAATATGGTTGCATCCTGTACCTTTGCCTGTACATTGATGGAATTCAGTCTCTGAATGTTTTCTTCAATCAGGTTTACCTTATACTGACTGATGTCGCGGGCGTCTACCGTTCCAAAACCTTCCATTTTATCTCCTATATGGAGGCTTTTTCCTCCCGGTGCTGCACACATATCGATAACATAGTCACCTTTCTGAGGATTGGCAATCTCGGCAACCAGCATAGAACTGACATCCTGTACAACCATTTTCCCCTGAATAAATGCATCCAGTGCAAGAATATGATTATATCCTGAAATACGTTTTGCATAAGGAAGATATGGTGCCTGTTCTACTTTGACTCCCTGATTTTTCAGACTTTCACAGATCTTATCTACGGAATTAAGATATGTACGGCAGCGTACAGTCACCGGTTTTTCCTCCAGAAAATCCGCAAGCATTTTTTCTGTTGTCTCTTCTCCATAATCGGCAAGCCAGCGTTCTACCAGTTCTTCCGGCATGGAATAGCGAACCGAAAGATAACGTACAAGATTCTCTTCCCTTGGAGGATATTCCAGTTCATCCATCTGCCTAGCCACCGTGCGAAGTACACCGTTTACAAACGGTTTCAGATTATAAAAGCCTTTTTTCTGTGCCAGTTTCACCGCTTCATTGCAGACTGCACTGTCCGGCACACGATCCATAAATTTCAGCTGATATACTGCACTTCGCAGAATCTCGCGGATCGGCGGTTTCATTTTATCAACAGGGATCTTCGAAAAAGAATCGATGATATAATCGATCAATATCCTGTATTCCAGTGTTCCCTCACAGACTCTTGTGATAAAAGCTCTCTCCTGTTTCGGCAGAAACTGATATTTGGAAAGCGCATTACGAATCGCAATATGACTGTGTTCTCCCTCTTCATCAATCTGAAGAAGGATCTCCATGATCATTTCTCTTGTATTGATTCCACTAGTCATCTCGTCTTCTTCCTCCTGCAAGTATCAAAAGTCTCAGCAGCTGCAGTATGGAAGCAGCCAGTGCAGCTACGTAGGTCATTGCCGCAGCTGTCAGTACTTTTCTTGCACCTTTTGTCTCATCACTTCCAAGAATCCCTGTACTCTGAAGCATTTTCAAAGCTCTGGAAGATGCATTGATCTCTACGGGCAGTGTCACCAGCTGAAACAGAACCGCAAGTGAAAAGAGAACGATTCCTGCTGTTACCAGTGGGCGGATTCCTGAAAAAAGTCCGATCAGAAACAACGGCCAGGAAAGCGTGCTCCCAAAATTCGCCACCGGAACGATCGCGCTGCGAAATTCAAGTGGTGCATAGCCAATTGCATGCTGAATTGCATGTCCGCACTCATGTGCAGCTACACCAACTGCTGCCAGTGAAGTTTTATCATAGATATCCTCGGAAAGACTTACAGTCTTTGTCCTTGGATCGTAATGATCTGTAAGGCTTCCGGAAATTGCTCTTACATGTACATCTGTAATCCCTGCCGCACGAAGGATTCTCTCTGCTGTCTCCGCTCCGGTAAGACCGGATGCACTTCTGATTTTGCGATAATAGGAAAATGTACTTTTCAGCCTTGTAGATGCAGCAAGTGACAGCAGCATTCCAATGATCAGCAGCACATAGGTCCAGTCAAATCCATAATATCCGTATCCATATCCGTACATCCGCATCACTCCTTATGATCTTTCAGCATCGTCCCTGCAGTTACCTGATATCCGCGAAGAAACGCATCTGTTTCCATCCGTTTCTTTCCTTCCAGCTGCACTTCCTTCAGAATCAGTGCATCCCTTCCGCATGCAACATGAATGCCGGATTTATCCACACCAATGATCGTTCCCGGTGCTTCTTTTCCACATTCTGCACACTCAACTGCACATTTCCACACCTTCAGCGTCTTTCCATTAAGAAACGTATATGCACTCGGCCACGGATTCAGTCCACGCACCAGTCTTTCCAGTTCAACAGCACTTTTTGAAAAATCCATCAGACCCATTTTCTTGCTGATCATTGCTGCATACGGTGTCGGGCTCTCTTCCGGCTGTTTTGTATAAACAGCAGTTCCATCTACAATTGAAGGAATCGTTCGGATCAAAAGAGCGGCACCTTCCTCTGCCAGTTTGTCAAAAAGGCTTCCACCTGTCTCATCCTCAGCAAGTGGTACGACTGACTGAGAGATCATATCTCCCGTATCCAATCCAACGCCCATCTGCATGATCGTTACACCGGATTCTTTTTCTCCGTCGATCACGGCCTGCTGGATCGGTGCCGCACCTCTGTATTTCGGCAGAAGTGATGCATGAATATTCAGACATCCATACTTTGGCATATCCAGGATCGTCTTTGGAATGATCTGTCCAAAAGCGGCTACGATGATCATATCCGGTTCCAGTTTTTTTAAAGTTTCCACAAATTCCGGTTCACGCACTTTGAGCGGCTGATAAACCGGAATATCGTGTTTCATTGCTTCTTCTTTGACCGGTGTCGGCAAAAGTGTCTTGCCTCTTCCCTTTGGTTTATCCGGCTGTGTTACAACTGCAGTCACCTCATATCCATTCTGTACAAGTGCCGCAAGAGGCGGTACCGCAAAATCCGGCGTTCCCATATAAACAATTTTCATATAGTAGTCTGCTCCTCTTTTCTCCCATTATACATGGGGCTGTTTCATTATTTAATCTGTGATCACCTTAATTGCTCTTTATTGCAATCAGTCTTCCTCATAGCTGGTTCTGTGGAGTTCTCCCTCAACCAGATCTGTGTACATTTTTCCGTCAAGATGATCGATTTCATGGCAGAATGCACGCGCCAGAAGTTCGGTTCCCTCATAGATCACTTCATTCATATCTTCATCCATAGCTTTAACTTTGACATAGTTTGGGCGAGTCACCTGACCTGCCATTCCCGGTACGCTTAAGCAGCCTTCGTCACCGGTCTGTTCTCCGGAAGTTTCAAGGATTTCCGGATTGATCAGTACGATCGGGCCTTCTCCTACATCAATGACTACAATTCGTTTCAGAATACCGACCTGTGGTGCTGCAAGTCCGACACCCATTGCCTCATACATGGTATCCAGCATGTCATCGATCAGTGTTATGATCTTTGGAGTTACTTCTTTTACCGGCTTGCTGATTTTTCGCAAAACCGGATCTTCTTCTGTTCTGATTACTCTGATTGCCATATTATTCTTCCTCTCTTTTTCTTCTTTTGTGGTGCATATAAATACTGCGGATTGCTCCACAACAAATTGTTCTCGCGATCCTGATATTTATGTATAGTCAAACTGAATATATAATTTCCGGAATCCGGAATTTACTTCAATGTATTTCTCTGTTTTATTCTTTATGTCCTGAAGTACACGTTCATCTTTGTGTTTCAGATACAATACCTTTCGGTAGATATCATTTACTTTTCCCACGGATGCATATGCAGGGCCGATCACATGTACTCTGTACTTTCCGCTAATGCGCTCTACAAACTTCGCAAGATAGTCCATTCCCTGCTCCAGAAGTTTCTCATCTTCTCCGGATGCCAGCACAGACAGCATATGTGCCGCCGGTGGATAATCCATCAGCATACGGTATGCCATCTCTTCCTGATAAAAAGCTTCGTAATCCTGCTTTGCAGCCGCCTGAATGCTATAGTGATCCGGATGATAGCTCTGTATGATCGCCTCACCGGCTTTTCTCCCTCTGCCAGAACGGCCGACGGCCTGTGTCAGCAGCTGAAATGTACGTTCTGCACAGCGATAGTCAGCGGCATTCAGCGACAGATCTGCCGCAATCGCACCGACCAGCGTCACATCCGGAAAATCATGTCCTTTAACGATCATCTGCGTACCTACCAGAATATCTGCTTTGTGTTCTGCAAAAGATGACAGTATTTTCTCGTAACTTCCTTTTGTTCTCGTTGTATCGTAATCCATTCGAAGAACGCGTGCCTTTGGAAACAGCTTTTTCACGTTCTGCTCGATCTGCTGTGTGCCGGCACGGAAGCCGCCGATGTACGGGGAACCGCACGACGGGCACGCATGTACCTGCGGTGTTTCATAACCGCAGTAATGGCAGACGAGCTTTCCGTTATTGTGTGCTGTCAGTGATACATCGCAGTGCGGGCATTTCATCACATAGCCGCATGCACGGCATGAGACGAAGCCCGCATAGCCTCTGCGGTTCAGAAACAGTACAACCTGTTCCTTTTTTTCAAGCCGTTTTTCGATCTCTTCCCGCAGTTTTCTGGACAGAATCGAACGGTTTCCCATCTGTAATTCTTCCCGCATATCCGCGATCCATACGGACGGAAGTGCTGCATTTCCGTACCGCGCATCCATCCGGAACAGCGCGTACGCTCCCGTCTCGCAGGCGTAAGAAGCATCCACCGACGGCGTTGCCGAACCCATCACCACATGGGCATGCTCCAGCCCGGCACGGCGCACGGCGGTCTCCCTTGCATGGTAGCGCGGCGTCACTTCACTTTTATAGGAGGTTTCATGCTCCTCATCGATTACGATCAGCCCCAGATCCGGAAACGGTGCAAAGAGTGCGGAACGCGGACCGATCATAATACTGACCTCCCCGCGCCGCGCGCGCTCCATCTGGTCGGCGCGCTCGGACGGTGTCATCCGCGAGTTGACCACCGTGACCCTTGTTCCAAACCGTGCGCAGAACCGCTCCACGTTCTGATACGTCAGCGCAATCTCCGGGATCAACACGATCACCTGTTTTCCTTCCTTCAGCACTCGCTCCATCAGCTCCATATAGACGAGCGTTTTGCCGCTTCCCGTCACACCGCGGATCAGGCAGGGGCGGTTCTGCCCTTCCCATTCCTTTCGAATGCCGTCCACCACGGCCTGCTGCTGTTCGTTTGGTTTTCCCGCAGTTGTTCTTCCTGCCGCATCAGATACCGGATTTCTCCAGGTGCTCGTACGGCGGATTTCCAACACGCCCTGCTCTTCCATCACGTGCAGCGTATCTGCCGTGATTTTCAGTTCCTTGCTCACAACCGGCCCTGGAAGAACCGGCTGGGCCAGCAGCGCGTTTAAGAGACGGATTCTCGCTTTATAATTTTTCTTTCTGTAGTTTTCCAGCAGCTCCTCACACTCTGCGGGATCTGCAAGAAGCGCAATTTCGCGGGTTTCTTTCCCGCGCGCCTTTACTTTGACCGGAAGCACCGTCTTTAACGCCTGGATCATCGTCGATCCGTACGTATGACGCATCCACGCGGCGAGCGCGATGAGCTTCGTCTCTACAGTCGCCGCATCCTTTTGTACCGCAAGGATGGCCTTCATCCGGTCCTGCGGATATTTCGGCTCGTTTCCGACGGAAAGCACATAGCCGGTGATCGTGCGGTTTCCGTTTCCAAACGGAATCTGTACCGCCGTTCCCGGACCGATCTCCCCTGTCAGTTCCGGCGGAACCTTGTACTGAAAGGTCCGGTCCAGTTTTTCATTTGTGATATCTACGATTACATCAGCGTAAACGCTGCTCATACATTCCCCTTACTTTCTTCCAGTATTTCCCGGATCAGCACGCGCTCATCCATCTCGTACCGTTTCCCCTTCCGGATCTGATACGTTTCGTGGCCTTTTCCCGCGAGCACCACGAGATCGCCCGGCTGCCGGTTTTCGATCACATACCGGATCGCCTCCTTACGGTCTGCAATCTCAACGAAAGCGCCTTCTGTTTTCCCGATTCCCGTCCGGATATCGTCCAGAATCGCCTGTGGTTCCTCATCCCGCGGATTGTCCGAGGTGATGACGGTCAGATCCGCCAGACGCCCCGACACCTCTCCCATCTGGAATCTCCGGTTCCGCGCGCGGTTTCCGCCGCAGCCGAAGAGACAGATCAGGCGCTTCGGATGGTATTTCCGCAGTGTCTTTAACAGGCTTTCGAGGCTCATCGCATTGTGTGCGTAGTCAATGAGAAGCGTCATTTCCGGATACACCGGAACTGCCTCACACCGCCCACGGACGCGGACTGCGGAAAGTGCCTCCTGCATCGCCTTTTCCGGGATTCCCATCTGCGCGCAGACCGCAATGGCGGCAAGCGAGTTGGAAACGGAAAACAGACCCGGCAGATCTACCCGTACCGGAAAATCCGCTGCGCCCTGCACCCGGTATGAGACACCGAGCACGCCGGGCGCCTGATCGAGTGCTGCATCTGCTGCCATAAAATCAGCTTTTTCCCTGCATCCGAATGTCACCAGACGGCAGGTGCTCTGCCTTATGATCTCCGGAAACCTTTTGTCATCCCGGTTTACAATTCCGGTTCTGCAGGTGCGAAACAGCTTCTTTTTGCAGGACAGATATTCTGCAAACGATGCATGCTCCCCGGCGCCGATGTGGTCGTTTCCAATGTTGGTGAACACACCGTAATCAAACGTAAATCCATCACACCGGTGCTGTTTTTCCGCCTGCGAGGAAACCTCCATCACAACATGGGTGCAGCCCTCCCGCATCATTTCAGAAAACAGCTTCTGCAGCACCTCTCCCAGATACAGACCGCTTTCATTATCATAGCTTTCCGGAAGCATCTGTCTCATGAACTCTGCCCCTTCTTTACTTTCCGCAAGGGCTGCCGTGGCAATCAGCATCGGTGCCCATCCGGTTCCCTCCGTATGCAGGGCAAGCGGCGTAATTCCATGCTCCTTTAAGGTATCGCAGCAT
>ENA-ORTG01003736-ORTG01003736.1-human-gut-metagenome-genome-assembly--contig:-NODE-3736-length-10483-cov-5.031646_pt1 | contig 10483 bp, 10 predicted proteins | sample MGYA00241906_ERZ509176 | MGnify/ENA primary metagenome ERZ509176 (study PRJEB26280, sample SAMEA2338811) | human gut metagenome | biome: human gut; feature: human-associated habitat; material: faeces... | reverse complement strand
CTGGCGGCGTATCTGGAGGAACTGAAAAAAGAGAGAAAATAGCGTAAAATTTGTAGGGGCGAGCACTGCTCGCCCCTACTTGCAATTCTCCCTCAACTTGTAGTATAATAATATGTCCCATAGTATCTGCATTCGCAAGTGAGGTGACGCTTATGCCCGGTGATCTGCATACCCATACGACCTACTCCGATGGCTCTACCCCGGTGGACAAGCTGCCGTTTCTGGCGGCCTGCGCGGGGATGACCCACCTGGCGGTTTCTGACCACGATTCCATCCAGAGCGTGCGGTACGCCTACGCCCATCCGGTGCAGAACGGCGTCCACCTCATCCCGGCCACCGAGCTGACCGCCTACGACTATGAGCGCGCCCACCGCGTCCACCTGCTCTGCTACTGGCCGGACGACTGCGCCCCGCTGGCGGATTTCGCCGCCATGATGGCCGAGCGCCGCCTGACCGCTATGCTGCAAAGCTGCAAGGAGCTGGAACAAATCTGCCCCCAGTTCCGCACCGAGGAAGCGCTGGAACTCGCCAGGGACAGCGGCACGCTGTTCAAAGCCCAGGTCATGCGGGTGCTGTGGCAGTACGGCCTGGCCGACGGTATGTATAATACGGTATACAAATCGCTTTTCGGCCTGAAACCTGTGCGCGGGCGCATCCTGCACACGCCGCGGTATGAGCCGGTGGATACCGTGCTGGATGTCATCAAGGCAAGCCGCGCGGAAGACGTGCTGGCACACCCCAGCGTCTACCACAGCATGGAACTGGCCCGGGAGCTGATCGCCGCCGGGCGGCTGGACGGCGTGGAGATCGACCACCCCCGCAACACGGAGGAGGATAAAGCCGAGCTGGAACAGCTGGCCGCGGAGTACGGCCTGATCGTGACCGGCGGTACTGACTACCACGGCATGAACACCAACACCCCGCACCCGGTTGGCACCTGCACCACCGCGGACGAACAGATCGCCCGCATCCGTGCGCTGGCCGAAGCGCGCAAAAAGTAAAGGCAATACCGCATAATTCTAAGTGCCGATACGGCGTGCCGATACGGCGAGCGAGGTGCGGCAGATGCTAAGCCAAAAGCGCAGATAATACTGGATGTCTTATCGAGCATTTTGGCAACGCAGATGCCGTGCCGCAGCCGCCGAAGCGGTGCTTAAGCCGTCAGGCGGGAATTGTGCGGTGTTGCCTAAAGCAACCAACAGCAAAAAACAAAACGGAGCAAGAAAATAAAAAGGAGCAAACGATTATGACTTACGAACGCCGCAATAAGGGCACCTGCTCGGTGATGACCAAAGTAGAACTGAACCCTGACCATACCATTGAATCTGTTGAGGTACTGGGGGGCTGCAACGGCAACCTGAAAGGCATCTGCCAGCTGCTGAAAGGCATGAAAGCTGAGGACGCCATTGAGCGCATGAAAGGCACCCTGTGCGGCTCCAAGCCCACCAGCTGCCCGGACCAGATCGCCATTACGCTGGAAGAAGCCCTGCAGAAGCTGTAAGCCCTGAATATTATTTGTAAGGAAGCGCCGATATGGATTGTTTTAACTACCCGCTGGATACCGAAACGCTGCTGCGCAAAAAGCGCCGCCTGCGCAAGGAACTGCTGGCCCAAAACCCGCACCCGCTGCAAAAGCGCATCGCCATCCTGGGTGGTTCCACCACCAACGAGGTGGCAGACCAGCTGGGCCTGTTTTTGCTGCAATACGGCATTCAGGCGGAGTTCTACCAGAGCGAGTATGGCCAATATTGGCAGGACGCCATGTTCGGCACGCCGGAGCTGGATGGGTTCCACCCCGATGTCATTTATATCCACACCAACTGGCGCAACATCATCAATTTCCCCACAACGGCCACCCCGCAGGCGGAAATTGACGCCATGCTGAATGCCGAGTACAGCCGCTTTGAGCAGATGTGGCAGGCGCTGGAAGCCAAATTCCACTGCCCCGTCATCCAGAATAACTTTGACCGCCCCAACTACCGCCTGATGGGCAACCGCGATATCTGGGACCCGCATGGCCGTTCCAACTATCTCAGCCGCCTGAACCAGCGCTTTTACGCCTATGCCGCCGCGCATGAGGATTTTTATATCAATGATATTGACTATCTCAGCGCAGATTACGGCCTGACTGCCTGGGGGGATGCGTTCTTCTGGCATATGTACAAGTACGCCATGTGCCTGGATGCGATTCCGTCTTTGGCAAACAGCGTGGCAAACATCATCAAATCCCTGTATGGCCGCAACAAAAAAGCCCTGGTGCTGGATCTGGATAACACTCTCTGGGGCGGCATTGTGGGCGATGACGGTGTGGACGGCATTGCCATCGGCCCCGAAGTGCCGGAAGGCCAGGTGTACGCTGAGTTCCAGAGCTACTGCAAAGCCCTGCAGACCATCGGCGTGGTGCTGGCGGTGGATTCCAAAAATGACGAAGCCAACGCCCTGGCCGGCCTGAACCACCCGGACAGCGTGCTGCATCCGGATGATTTTGTCTGCATCAAGGCCAACTGGGATCCTAAAGATCAGAACCTGAAAGCCATCGCCGCAGAGCTCAGCCTTGGCGCCGACAGCTTTGTGTTTGCTGATGACAACCCGGCGGAGCGTGCCATTGTGGCCGCCCAGCTGCCCGGCGTGGCCACCCCGGTGCTGGATGGTGCCGAAAACTACATCAAGATGCTGGATCACGGCGGGTACTTTGAAACGACGATCCTTTCCGGCGACGACCTGAAAAAGACCGCGCAGTACCATGCCCGCGCCCAGGCCGCCCAGGCCCAGGCAGCTTTTGCCGATTACGGCCAGTATCTGGACAGCCTGGAAATGACGGCGACCATCCGCCCCTTTGAGGCGGTGTATATGCAGCGCATTGCTCAGCTGACCAACAAGAGCAACCAGTTCAACCTGACCACTCTGCGCTGCACTGAAGATGACATCCGTTCCATGGCAGAAAAGCCGGACTGGATCACCCTGTACGGCAAGCTGGTGGATAAATTTGCGGATAACGGCGTTGTTACCGTTGTGGCAGGGCAGGCCCAGGGCCAAACGCTCTGCCTGCGCCTGTGGCTGATGAGCTGCCGTGTGCTCAAGCGCGGCATGGAAGACGCCATGATGGACACCCTTGCCGCCAAAGCTGCCGCTGCAGGGTATACTGCGCTGGAGGGCTATTATTACCCCACCGCCAAAAACGCTATGGTGCGGGAATTTTATGCAGGGTACGGCTTTGAAAAAACGGCCGAGGATGCCGATGGCAACACCACCTGGCGCCTGGACCTTGCCGCTTACAATCCCCGCTGCCCCCATATAAAAATTGAAACCTGAGCCGCGGCGCATACCGCGCGGCAGATGGCAAACGTAAAGGAAGCTACATGCCCCATACAACCCCAAAACCCAGCCGCATTCCCGGCCCGCTGCACAAGGCGGGCCTGTTTGTGTTGTTTGCGGCCATCACGGCGGCGCTCTGCCTGCTGCTGAACTTTTTGCTGGTGGATGACCTGCACGCCTATTCCCGTGTGACGCTGGGGGAGTATTACGCCCAAGCGGATGCGGTGGATACTGTGTTTGTGGGTTCCTCCCACAGCTACCGCAGCTTTGACCCGGATACCATTGACCCCATTCTGGGCAGCCACAGCTTTAACCTTGGCACCAGCCAGCAGCAGCCGGATGGCTCCTATTGGCTTATTCGGGAAGCCGCCGCCAACAGCCCGCTGAAAACCGTCTATCTGGAAACCTTCTATACCGGCTATAATCAGCAAAAATCCAGCAATGTTCCGCTGGCCTGCTACCTGATCACCGATTACATGCGCGCGTCCTCGCCCTACCGTTACCAGTATCTGTGGGAGATGGGCGGTGCCGCGGCGTTTGCGGATCTGGTGTTCCCGGCGCGCCATGCTATTGCTGACCCCGGTGAGCTGCCGGCCCTGTGGCGCGGCAAGCTGACCGGCGGCTATAACGCGGGGAACTATGACTGGGTCACCTACCCGGACGAGGGCGAAGCCTACCGGGACCGCGGTTTTGTCTATACCGAGGGTACCAGCATCTGGGGGTTCGGCACCCTGATGCACGTGGATGCCAGCGCGCCGATCTCACCGTTTGGCCGGGCGAACCTGACCCGCATTGCCGAGTTCTGCAAAAAGCAGAACATCCGCCTGGTGCTGGTCACCGCCCCGCTGCCCAGCGCCTATGTGCAGGATACCCAGAACTACCAGGCCTATGTGGATGCCATGCGCAGCTTTGCCGCGGCCAACGGCACCCAGTATTGGGATTTTTCGCTCTTTAAGGATACCGACCTGCTGCCCATTGGCTTTGACGATTTTTCAGATATGCACCACCTGAACGGGCAGGGGGCAGAAACGTTCAGCAAGGCGTTCGCCACGGTGGCCGCTCGCAGTGCTGCGGGCGAGGATGTAAGCAGCCTGTTCTATGATACGGTTGCCGAAAAGCTGGCCACATCACCGGATAGCACCGTGCAGCAGGGGGAGGGCAACTGATGTTTTCTGTTACATCCCTTGGCTTTTTGCCGTTTATGGCGCTGTTTGTCTGCCTGTGGTACCGCGTGCCCCAGCCTTCCCGCTGGAAGCTGGTTCTGGAAGCCAACGCAGTGTTCTGCCTTTCCATTGATATCGGCGCGTTTTTTGCGGTAGCCCTTGCCACGGCAGTGGTGTGGCAGGCCGCGCAGCATGCGCAGCCAGAGCAGCCCAGCCGCCGCGGGTGGCTGGCACTGGGGCTGGCTGCAGCCCTGCTGCCGCTGCTGGTGCTCAAATACAGCGGCATGCTGGTGCCGGGCCTGCGGGATTTGTATAAGCCCTTTGGCCTTGCGTATTACAGCTTGCAGCTGGCGGGCTACCTGCTGGATGTGTGGCATGGTCGCACGGCACCTACGTCCAGCTATGCACGGCTGTGGTGCTATGCGGGCTTTTTCCTCTCGCTCACCCAGGGGCCGTTCAACCGCTATAATACCCTGATGCCCCAGCTGGAAGCCGCCCCCAAAACGTTTGAAACCCAGCGTTTGGTCAGCGGTTTGCAGCGCAGTGCGTGGGGGTATTTCAAAAAGTTTGCCATTGCGGACCGTGCGGCCATTGTGGTCAGCGCCGCCTTTGCGGACCCAGCGTCCTTTGACCGCAGTCAGCTGATTTTTGCCACGGTTATGTATTCGTTCCAGCTGTATGCCGATTTTTCCGGCTACACGGATATTGTGCTGGGCATGGGCGAGATCCTGGGCCTGCACCTGCCGGAAAACTTCCGCCAGCCGTTTTTTTCTGCCAGCGTCAAGGAGCTGTGGGCCCGGTGGCATATCAGCCTTTCGCAGTGGTTCCGGGATTATGTGTATATCCCACTGGGCGGCAACCGCAAGGGCATTGCCCGGCGGGATGCCAACCTGCTGCTGACCTTTTTGGTCAGCGGGCTGTGGCACGGCGCCAACTGGACCTTCCTTGTCTGGGGTGGGCTGCACGGCTTGTGCCAGGTGGCGGAGGACCACATGCCCGCTCCGCTGCGCAAGCGCAAATCTCTGCCGCTGCGCATCGTGGGCGTGCCGCTGACATTTGCCATCTTTGTTACAACCTTTACTATCTTCCGCACCAGCAGTTTGGGCAATGCGGCAGCATACTTTGCCGGTATCCTGCATAACCCCGGGCACGAGGTGTTTGCCCAGTACTGGCTGCTAGGCCTGACCAGCAAGCTGGAACTGCTCTTGCTGTTGTTGGGCATTGCGTTGCTGGTGCTGGTGGATGTGCTGCATGAATGCGGCCTGCACCTGCGCGCCTGGGTCAACGCCGCGCCGCGCCCGGTGCGCTGGGCTGTGTACGAATTTGCCATTTTTGCCTTTTTGCTGATGGCAAGCTTTTATTCCAATACGGGCTTTTTGTATGCCCGGTTCTGAAAAGCAACAGCCCCGGGCAGTACCCATAAAAGGTGCCGCCTGGGGCTGTTTTTGTCTGTGTGGAAAATATAAAAAGGGGACAAAGCTTTACCAAAAGCTGCTTATTCCTCGCCCTCAAATTTCATGCCCCAGGCCATGCGGATATCATACATCAGTTGGGTCAGGGCAATGCTTTGCTGCGGGGTATAAATGCTGCTGTGGTGCCTGCCAGTGGCAGCACAACGGCTTACTTCCCGAATCTGGTATTCAAAACCGTTCACATCAAAGGGAAAATCCAGTTCCTGCGGTGGCTGGCCGTCCAGTTCCAGCGTCATATGTTCGGCGTACTGGAAGTCCGGCAGGGTAATGCGGCCCTTGGTGCCCACAATGCAGGCCATGCGGGTAAGGCGCTGGCCGATGGTTTGCACCGATTCCGCCGTGCAGCCGCTGGGGTAGGCAAGCCGCAGTTTGCTGTATTCATCGGTGCCGTATTCTGTCAGGCGCAGCTCTTCTGTCTGCACGTTCTGGGGCTGCTGGCCGGTGACCATCTGCAAAAAGCCAAGGTTATAAATGCCAATATCCAGCAAAGCGCCACCGCCCAAAGCAGAGTTGAATTTGCGCTCGCGGCGGGCGCCTTCAGTGGTAAAACCGTATTGGCAGGTGATGGTTTGCAGCGTACCGATCACCCCATCCGCCAGCATCTGCTGTAATTTGGCATACAGCGGCAAAAAGCGAATCCAGAATGCTTCCATGATAAAAAGCTGCTTTTTTTCCGCCAGGGCATACAGCTCTTTGGCCTGCTCTGCATTGATGGTGAACGGCTTTTCGCACAGAACATGCTTGCCGTGCTCCAGGCAGAGCTTGCAGTTTTCGTAATGCAGGGCGTTGGGCGTAGCAATGTAGATGGCATCTACGGCGGGATCGGCGGCAAGCTCTTCATAGCTGGCGTGCCAGTGCGGGATGTTGTACTGCGCCGCAAAGGCTTTGGCGCTTTCGGCCCGGCGGGAGCCGACTGCGGCAAGCCGCTCGCCCTCGGCAGCCATCGCATTGACTGTTGTGGCAAATTTGTTGGCAATGGTGCCGGTAGCTAAAATTCCCCAATTCATAAAATTACCTCCCATTAACAAGGGTTCTTTGTGCACATCGTACCACAAGCAGGAAATTGCGGCAAGGAAACACGCGCAAAACAGCAAGAAAAAACAGACCCGGCAGGGGAACAGCAAAATCTGTTCCATCATGCCGGGTCTGAACTTATTATGGGAACAGAACAGGAAAATGCGGCACTGCCTTACGGGCGTACCTTGAACTCCTGCTCACAGTAAACGCAGCGGTAGCGTCCGCTGGGGGTCAGGGCAAAGATGTGATCGCAGCCGGTCTCCAGGGAGGTAATGCAGCGGGGGTTGGTGCACTTGATCACGTTCACCAGGCGCTTGGGCTGGTCCGGGCGCACCTTGCGGGTCACATGACCGTTCTCAATAAAAGTCAAGCTGATCTGCGGGTCCACATAACCCAGCACATCAAAATTCAAGCCGGAAATATCGCCCTCGATTTTAATAATATCCTTTTTGCCGCTTTTCTGGCTGCGCACGTTCTGCAGCAGAGCTACGCTGGCTTCGTTCAGCTTTTCCAGCTCCAGCAGGTGATACAGTGAAAGCCCGGTCCCGGCGGTAATGTGGTCAATGACCACGCCGTTCATGATTTCATCAATATTCAGCATTCAAAAGCAACCTCCCCGGTTTTGGGGTCTTTCAGCCCCAGCAGCGTCATAATCAAAGCCATGCGCACATACACGCCGTTCTGTGCCTGCTCAAAGTAGGCGGCGCGCGGGTCATCGTCCACATCCAGCGTAATTTCGTTCACACGCGGCAGGGGGTGCAGCACCGCCATGTCCGCCGGGGCAAGGTTCAGCTTTTCGGCGGTCAGGATGTAGCTGTCACGCAGGCGGATGTAATCTTCCTCATTGAAAAAGCGCTCGCGCTGCACACGGGTCATGTACAAAATATCGAGGTCCGGCAGAGCACCTTCCAGGTTGCGGGTCTCAATGTAGGGGATGCCGCGGGGCTCCAGTACTTCATTGATGATGTAATCCGGCACGCGCAGTTCTTCGGGGCTGATCAGGACAAACTTTACGTTGTCATAGCGGGCCAGGCTCTTGATGAGGGAATGTACCGTGCGGCCAAACTTCAGGTCGCCGCAGAAACCAATGGTCAGGTTGTCCAAACGGCCCTTGCGGCGGCGGATGGTCATCATGTCCAACAGGGTCTGGGTGGGGTGGCTGTGGCCGCCGTCACCAGCATTGATCACCGGGATCTTGCTGTAAAGGGAAGCGCGCAGCGGGGCCCCCTCTTTGGGGTGGCGCATGGCGGCAATATCCGCATAGCAGCTGATAATGCGGATGGTATCCGCAACGGTTTCACCCTTGGAAGCACTGGAAACACCGGCATCCGGGAACCCCAACACCTTGCCGCCCAAACGCAGCATCGCCGATTCAAACGAAAGGCGGGTGCGGGTGGAAGGCTCGTAGAACAGGGTAGCCAGCTTTTTATGCCGGGCCACCTCCTGATACGCGGCCGGGTCGTCATGGATGCGGTCGGCCAGGTCGAGCAGAGTGGAAATTTCCTGCTGGGTAAAATCCAACGGGTCGATCAGATGACGCATGGTTACGTTACCTCCGTTACATCAAAGCGGTTTAAAGCAGTTTGCGTAAAATGGAAAAATCAAAGAAGTTTGTGTAGTAGCTCAGCGAACGCATCACCGGGCGGCACAAACGATTGAAACACACTTCGTCCAGCAGCAACATGGCCTCGCCGGGGGCAAGCCGCATGGCTGCACGGATGGACTCATCGCCGCAGCTGGCTTTCAGGTGGGCCACGTTCGAGGAGATCTGCTGGTGGCACTCCCGCTCCAGAATATCGAACACACCGCCGGTCAGGTCGATGCGGGTGTAGTCCCGGTTGCCGAACAGGCTGCGGGGCAGGTAGTCGATGGAGTAGATCACCGGGGTGGTGTCGGCAAGGATGCGCTTTTTGATGCAGATCACCTCGTCGCCGGGTTCGATGTCCAGATTATGGGCCAGCTCATCCCCCGCCCGGATGGGAAACACCTGAATGCCGTCGGCATGGGGATAGCTGCCAAAGCTGCGGATCAGCGGGTAATATTCCAGCTTCTGGTCAAGGCGGCTGCGCAGGCCGAGCACGGTGCGGTTGACCACTGTGCCAATGCCGCGCACGCGCTCGATGTAACCGGCGCGCTCCATCTCGCTCAGCGCGTCCCGGATCACGGTACGGCTGACACCGAGTTCCGCGGCCAGATCGACCTCGGCGGGCAGGCGGTCGGCATCGGCGTAGCGGCCGGTGCGCAGTTCTTCCAGAAGCGCCGCGACGACACGGTCACTGATGACCGCACCGCCCAGGCGGATGGATGACGAAGAGCTGGATTCTTTCATGGGCTGTTCCTCCGGTTCGCGGGCGGGGCAGTGCCCGCCTGGACTTGGGAAAACCTGCCCTGCATCCCAAAAGCTGCGCCGGACAGATTCTCTTACTTTCATTATAGCATGATTTGACTTTATTTTGAATGGTAATTATACTGGAATCCAGCAGAAAGTATGATTTTATTTTTGGAGGGTTCACAAAATGGAACTGATACTGCAAAAAGTGTGTGGTCGGCCTGCACAGCTTCCCATTCGCCTGCGCCGGTGCGGCCCTGCGGATGCCGCCGCATTCTTTGCTTTGCAGAACGAAGTGCGGGCCGCTATGCCCCACCCGGAGCAGTTTGTGCCGGACACACTGGAGAATATCACGGCCTACCTGAGGAAGGACCTGTGCATCGGGGCATACGACGGCGAACGGCTGGGGGCGTACTTTATCCTGCGCTACTGCGGCCGGAGCGCACACAACTATGCGGCCTTTCTGGGGGTGCCCCGGGAGGAGTGGGAGCACTGGGCCAATGCGGACAGCGCCATCGTCCACGCAGACTTTCGCGGCAACGGCCTGCAACGGCTCATGCTGGAAGCAGCGCTGCCGCTTTTCCCGAAAAAAATCACCCATATCGGTGCTACCGTCAGCCCGCAGAACCAGTACAGCCTGCACAACGCCCTTGCGTCCGGTTTTGCCATCGTCTCCCGGCGGGAAATGTATGGCGGCCACGACCGCTACCTGCTGGCAAAGGAGCTGTAAAAAGTTGTAATTCGTCAAAAAGTATGTTAAACTAAAAACGCCACCCCGAAGGGTGGCGTTAAGGTGCTATCTGCAAGCGCAGGTGGTCATGCTTCCTGCCCGTTATCGCTGCTCTTTCTACATAGAACGAAGCAGAGGTTCCGGGAGTGGAACTTTTTTGCAAAATGAAACTTCCCGGAGCCTTGAAGGCGAAGGGAGGGATATCCGGTGACTCTGTTGGAAACCCTCGCACTGCTCACCTTCATTCTCACACTGTTGGGTCTGATCGTGGACGTGATCCGTCTGGCCGTTGAGGTCATGACAATGTTTTCCAAGCACAAAGCCGATGATAGCAAAAAAGACTGACCGCCCAGCTACCAACTCGTGCGGTCAATCTTTTCTTGACTAAACGGGCAAGGAGCTGACCATTGCGGACAGCGCCTTTTCTGTTTGTAGTATAGTGCTTTTTTCAGGGATT
>ENA-ORTG01003728-ORTG01003728.1-human-gut-metagenome-genome-assembly--contig:-NODE-3728-length-10501-cov-14.918916_pt1 | contig 10501 bp, 11 predicted proteins | sample MGYA00241906_ERZ509176 | MGnify/ENA primary metagenome ERZ509176 (study PRJEB26280, sample SAMEA2338811) | human gut metagenome | biome: human gut; feature: human-associated habitat; material: faeces... | reverse complement strand
ACGAAGGTATGCGAAAGAGACATGCTAGTCAATACGCCAAATTTGGAAGCTTACAAATTTATAAGAAACATATCTGTTTGCTTTAAGATCTGTTGACGCAGAACTCGACTGCGTAAAATCCTGTTTAGCCTCACTCGAATAATCTACATCTCCATAAATATCATCCTCAACGATGTTGATGGTGCCATCAGTCGATATTGCCCGTGTTGTGTAGTGCGACAGATTCTCCATCGTTTCTTCCCGCGTGTCATACCAGAAATTACATCTGATGTCCGAAGCAACGACCTCAACCTGTTTCGTCTTTGTAATCACTTGCTGAGTAGCATCCCCAGTGAATAATCCATTGTTGATAGCCGATAAAGTGATGGTATGCTTTCCCGGTGTCGTACAATAAATTTCAGCCGACAATTCACCGTTTATCGATTTGATAGTAGTCGGAAGCTTGCCATCGATAGATACTTGAATTTTTTCGGATGCCAAGCCACTTCCGGAAACATACGAGCTCGAAATAGTAAACCACTGATGCGTACCAATCTTTGTACGATCTACCGAGATTTCTCCCAATTGCCCCGCCGTAGAATACTGCGTATCATCTTCCGAAGAACAGGAGAACAAAGAAAGGCTTGCCATAAATATAGCCAGACAAGCTGAAATGTTGTGATTCTTTTTCATTTTATTATGAGTTTATTGTGTTTCTTTTTCTGAACGAATTTGCATATATCTGCAAAGTATCTGTTTTCTCATGGAATTACAATATACACTTTTTCACGATATGCTACCTTCTTTTTTTCGGTAAATACAATTTTTAGGGTACAAGTTAAGACTTATTTTGATCAATCGTGAAATTGCTGTAAACCAATCAACAAACCGAAATGATGTTCCTACAACTCATTTATTATTTCTTCTTCCGTCAGCCCCGTGGCTTGTACAATCTGTGCCGTAGTCAGTCCCAGCGATTTCAGGTTACGTGCAATAGCGATTTTTTCTTCCGCTCTTCCTTCCGCACGTCCTTCTGCACGTCCTTCGCTTCTACCTTTTGCTCTACCTTCTTCCAGCCCCTTTTTCCAACCAGCTTCGCGCGCATCCTCTTCTACAATCCGGCTCACACGGTAGCGATCCAGCGCCTTGTCGTAGGCAATGCGGTCCTCCATCGAGAGGTTAGCCACAGCGGCAAGCTCCTCCAGACGGTTGAAAACCTGTTCTTTCAACGCATCCGGCATTCGGTTCCAATGTTGCATATTCTTCAGTGTATAAATAAGTTTGTCATAAAGAGTTTTACAGTCCTTAAGCTCCTTGGTGAAATACGGGAACTGAAGGAAAATCTGCCGGAAGTGCGGGTTCACCACCTTACCGTTTTCCCGGTCGGCTATAACAGTATCCGTACGGAACTTTTCTTCCAGTCCCGGCTCCCGGAAGTTCATAAGGAAGATACCGTATACCGTCGAGAGCCTGTATCTGGCCCCGTAGTTTTCCTGCATCGGTTCCCTCAGCCAAAAATCATCTTCCTCCTCCTCGTCCGGCTTTCCCATTTTCAGTTCACGCTCTTTTCTCCTCTTCTCGCGCAAGTTCTCCACCTGCCTGCCGATAGCCCTGCACATATAGAACAGTGTGCGGTCCAGAAAGCTGCTGTGGAACCGGTTCTGCATCTCCACGATGATATATTCCCCCGTATCCGTCAGGCAGTACAGGTCGTAGATGATCCCCGCATCTGCCATGCTGTCAGAGTGATTCTCCTTATCCAGAAAAATCAGGTTCTCGATACGATGCTCTCCCGCCAGCAGTTCGTTCAGGAGCGTGATAAGCAATTCCTTGCTAGCAGGCTGTCCGAATATAATTTTGAATCCGATATCGGTAAACGGGTTCACAAAGTGCCCGCAAGTCAAATCCATACCGTCCATATTTCCTCCTTTCCGTGTTTCGTTTTACAAAAGAATTTCCTCAGCGTTATTCTGTCATCAGATCATGCTTTGTTTCCGATAGTCACGCAATCCGTTCATATCCGGTTATTCCTTGTCAATTTTCTGATATCTTCCTCCGTCAGCCTCGGCTGTTTCAGGTTGCGTGCATGCATTTAGTAGTTGATAATTACAAAGTAAGCAAATAAATACCGAAACTACAAGCCGATACAAAAAAATCGCCACGATACTCTGCATAGCGTGTAGCGTGGCGATTTCCTGTATAAAATATCCTTTTAGAACTTCCGTAACTTCAGCAGAGCATAGTCCGATTCCAGCGTCATGTACTTGCCGTCGCACGAGCTCACGTTGAACACCGTTTCCGCCTGATTATCGATACCGAAATGCCGCAGCATCTCCACCGGCGCATCCTGCTTGTTGTCGCTCGTTTGATAGCGCACCTTGAAATCCTTTAGCACCAGTTGCGTTTGGTTGTTGCGGTACTCCGTACGTCCGATGTAACTTCCGTAGCCGTTCGGTCCCTGCTTTTCCGCCACTTCCGTCACCATGCGCGTAATGCTGTAATACAGGCGCTCGCACGTCACCACCTCACGCGTATCCTTCACCACGAACTGCTCCAGCTGCCAGAATCCCTCTATATCGTTGTTGATAGGCTCCTTCTGACAACCCTGCATTACCAGTGCTACCACCAGAGCCATCCAAATCATCACCTTGTCTCTCATAATCCGAATCCTCCACATTTTCTGATTGTCAACATACCACCCGTACTGTTTCCCGGATAATTTCCACGGTCAACCGCCAGAGCAGCACTGAAACTCCATCCCTTCAGACGTTCAGGCCGATAAGTCACCTCCGCCAGACTGCTGAACTGCTTCTTCACCTCGTCGAAAGGACATATATACCTTCCCCAGTTGCGGGCATACGAAACCAGCAATCTCCAGTTCCATTCCTCCGACGGATCCCCCGTCAGTCCCACATGCTGAGCCTTCACACGGCTACCCTTAATCAAGTTCGTACCGTCCGAATTATACGCCGGTCCCAGTACGAACGGATGTCCCAGCGAGTTCCCGTAATTCTGCCAGCCTAAATACTGCCAATTGTTGAAATAATTATCACCGCCGCTCATCTGCAAGTCGTTGAACGAACCCGCTATCCCATCGTAGAGAATCGGGCCCGTCTGATCCGTCGTGTTCAGACCTTCCCACACCACGGCACTGATCCATCGGTTCTTCGGAAAATCCACTTCCACGCCGATATGACCATCCTTCCATCGTCCGTACTGCCAGAACATCTGCGAGTGATCCTCGAAATAATGCTCCAGATATGCCTTAAACTTCCAGTCGCCCGCATAGTAATTCAGCGCGAAGTTCCAACTTCCGCAGTGGTTTCCCTCCACGTTCTCCAGCGTACTTTCCTGCTTGGGGAAGAACACCTTCCAGAAATCCTTGAGCCCCTGCGGCATATCCTTTTCCAGACTCACGCTACCGTCCGCATTCTTGCGCATCTGCTTGCCGCCGAACTGCGCTCCTGTCAGCAAACCGAATTCAAACTCCACCGGCAACTTCTCCCGGTTACCCAGTCGGATCATTAGCGACTTGCTGTGATACAGCACCCCCGTCGTATAAATCTGTCCCGGAGCCACAAAATCCTCCTGCCAGTCGCCGTCGGTAAAATACCCGTAACTCAGATACCCCTTAAAGGCCATCCAACCCTTCGTACCCGGAACGTTCAGGTAATCCTTCACTTCCACCCGTACCTGCGGAATCGGCCTCATGTTCGTACCTTCCACCATCCAGCCACTGGTCAGCTTCTCGTTCTTCGCGAGCGGAAACCCCGGCCGTTCCTTGCTTCCGATACTCAGCGTCAGCGTCTTCCACGACACATCCGCATAAGCCTGCTGCACCCAGAACTTCGACGACAGGTTCTTTCCTCCTGCCAGATCCATTCCTGCGTCAATCCGCCAGTTCTTCGGCAGCACCTTGTTCCATTCCGCTCCGGCACGCACATACGCAAAGTTAGGCTCATTGCCCGCCATACCGTAGCGATTGGCCGTCAGCCACACAGGAGCATAATCCCCGTTCGATACCGCCACACCCGCTTCCACCTTATACTTCAGCGAGTCGGCAGGCTGCTGCGCATAAAGCGGACTAAAAAGTGTAGTCAGTAATAAAGTCTTTATTAGTTTCATACCATTTTCGTTAGAGTTGCAAAGAAAGTGAATAAATGGTAGACTGGCAAGTCTAGCGCCTATAGTTGTTCTATTTCTTTGGCAGAAAGTCCGGTAGCAGCCTGAATCTGTTCAGTACTCAGTCCCAGAGATTTCAGGTTGCGAGCAATGGCGGTTTGTGTTTCTGCGCGACCTTCTGCTATTCCTTCTGCACGACCTTCTGCTATTCCTTCTGCACGACCTTCTGCACGACCTTCTGCACGACCTTCTGCACGACCTTCTGCACGACCTTCTGCACGTTCCGTCATGATATTATCCCGCAGAATTACGATGTTGTCCAGATGCTTGTAATACGCGTTCAGCTCCTCTCGGCTCATGCGGTCCAGCTTCAACTGTTCCTTCACCTTGTCCAGTCCCGGTGCCGTGGCATGTTCCGGCACGTTTCCCGTGTTCAGGTAATAAATCCACTCCTCCAGCGGCGTTTTTGCCACCCGGTTGAAGTCATTCACCTTCAGGATATAATACTCCGGATAAAGCTGGCTCACCTTGTCCACCTTGAACGTCTGCTTCTGGAAGGGGCTCAGCTCCAGCACATCCCCCTCGTGAATCCCCACGAACTCCGTCTTCCCGTGATACACGAAATCCTTGCCGTGTCCCAGCGAGAAATACACGATGTTCACGCTGTACACCTTGCGTACCTTGTCGTACCCCTGTCCGCGGTTGATATACTCCGTCACCAGCTTCGAAGCCCCGAACAGCATCCGCTGGAAATACGCATACTCATTGTTGTTCTGCACCTCGATGAGCACCAGTTCCCCTTTCGAGTTCTCCGCCAGCATGTCCACGCGGTTGTACTTGTCGAACTCATCCTCCTGATTACTTTCACTCTCCAGCAGTTTCTGGATCGTTACCTTTTCCTCCAGCAGTGTAGTGAGCAGTCCCTCCAGCACCGCATAGTTGGCCTTGTTGCGCAGCAGGCGCTTCATCGCCCAGTCAAACCGAATATAACTTTCCATACAGTATGCATTTTAGTAGTTGATATTTACAAAGTAAGCAAATAAATACCGAAACTACAAGCCGATGTAAAAAAAACGCCACGATACTTCTAATGAAGTGTACCATGGCGTTTTCTGTTATTAAAAATCAATCAGATGAATTTCTTTGTATTAACAAGCTCCCAGGTATTCGAGAGAATTGTTGAGCGTAGAACCTGAAATCTTGAATGACTGTATCGGGCCGTTGGGATCGTAAATGAACGAAAGAGAAGACGTATTGTCTTTTCCACAGCTCACCCATACTTTCAGTTGAACACTATCCCCCGCTTGTATGCTGTGCTTGGGCTTTCCGTTTTTTCCCTTCACGCATTTTTCTGCGAGTATCATTTAGTCCACGTGGCATTTTCTTGGTTTGTTCTTCCATAAGCAATTAATGTGAATTCGATATAAGGACTAATATTCTGTTTCCATCACTAAGTTACTTGAATGATTTGAAAATTGTCTATAGTTGATCTATTTCTTTGGCGAAAAGTCCTGTAGCAGCCTGAATTTGTTCAGTGCTTTTCCGGTCAATTTCCTGTGGCTGTTGATTGTCCATGTTCGTAGTATGGAAATCAATCTTTATACGGTCAATTTCCAGAGAAGGGATAGGCACGAGGGAAGGAATATAACTTCCTGCGGTAGGTACTTCTTTCCGGTTTTCTGCCTCGGTAGGTTGCTCCCCTTGGAAGATATGCTTTTCTTGGGTCATAACTAACTACTTTATCTAGTTTAACAGGATATGGCTCAGAAACTCTTCGGAAAGACGGAGCTGGCCGCTTAGGAACGGTTCGCCTTCACCGGCACATATTCCGGAGCATACCCGTTCACTTTCTGGCAGCTTATTAGGGCATAAAACCAAGCCTTAAAAGCACAATTTTATATCCGTTCATCCCCTAAAAGGATGAAAAAATGGATAACCAGACATTAAAATCTCAATTTTTCCGGAGCATATCCGTTCACCTCCGAGAATTGCACGTTGCAGCACCTTTTTTCCGGAGCATACCCGTTCACTTTAGACGTATGCTTTCAGATTTTCCGGAGTATATCCGTTCAACCGTGCATGGAATTGTGAGCGTATATCTTCGTTTCCGGAGCATATCCGTTCATTCTTTCTCCGGTTTCAGTTTCTTTTGTGCTGGTAAATTTATACGAAACAGCACAATCATGGCAGGAACAACAAAGGATATGAGTCTGATAAAACAAGTACTCCAGCTCAAGCAGGCCGGAGAATCCAACCGCGGTGTAAGCCGCAAGTTACCGATAGACAAGGAAACCGTCAACGGTTATGTGAATACAGTAAAAGCCAACGGATGGAACATCAGCGACCTCCTTGAGATTGACGATCCCGAGTTGGAAAGGATGTTCCATGCCGGTTCACCGGCATATACGGACAGTAGAATGGAAGAGTTCCTGAGTCTGCTCCCCAGATACAGGGAACTGCTGACGGATCCCAAATCACATGTAAGCCGGCAGGTCCTGTTCGATGAATACCGTGCGACTCATCCTGACGGTTACGGCAAGTCACAGTTCTATTACCATCTGAAGCAGAATCTCGTTGCGAAGAAGGATGTTACAGCCGTACTTGCCAACACCTATAAACCGGGTGAGAAACTCATGGTCGACTTTGCCGGTGACAAGCTCAGCTATGTGGATGCCGAAACCGGAGAAGTCATAAAGGTGGAGGTGTTTGTCGCCTGCATGCCTTACAGCGACTATACCTATGTGATATGTGTACCCTCGCAGAAGACGGAGGACTTCCTGTATGCCATAAGGATGTGCCTGGAACATCTGGGCGGTGTACCTCCCATACTGACTCCTGACAACCTCAAATCGGCTGTAATCAGCAATGACCGGCATGAGCCGAAGCTGAACAAGGCTCTTGAGGACATGGGCAACTACTACCATTTTGTAGTGCTGCCATGTGACCCGGCATCACCGACACAGAAGGCTCTGGTAGAGGACTCCGTAAGGATTACATACAACCGTATCTATGCCAGATTGCGCAACCGCACCTTCCATTCACTCCTGGAACTGAACCGTGCCGTATGGGAGCTGATGGAAAGGCACAACCAGACCCGTATGCAGAAGCGTCCCTACAGCCGTGAGGAGCGTTTTCATGCCATGGAGAAGGAGCTGCTCAAACCCTTGAAACCGGAACCCTATGAGATGCGCCTGTATGCCGACCTGAAAGTACAGGCAAACTGCCATGTGGAGCTGAGACAGGACAAGGTGACCCATTTTTACTCCGTCCCTTATATCCATGTAGGAAAACAGGCAAGAGTAGTCTTTACCCGTTCATGGGTCAAGGTCTATGTGGAGCAGAAACTGGTGGCCTCGCATATCCGCAGCCATACACACGGCTATACCACAGTCAGGGGACATCTCGCATCCAGCTGCAGGGTGATTATGGAGCGTTCGGCAGCCTATTATGTGGAGAAAGCAAAAGACATATCGCCTGATTGCCATGAATACGTAAAGAGGATCTTTGACCCCAAACGTACCGCACAGCCTGAAGAGGTGTATTACAAGCTGTGCAACTCCATAGTCAGCCTCAGAAGGAAGTACGACCTGGCCACGTTTGACCTTACCTGCCGCCAGTGCACGGAGTACGGTATTTACTCCTACAGCAAGTTTGAAGCCATACTCAGGCGTAACGGAGTGAATGCATCCGCAGACGAGACGGTAATCTTCCATGCGCCTACACCGTCAAACCACGGGAACATGCGTGGAAAAGACTATTTTACAGGAAATGACATGAACCAATAACAATAAATGATTATGAGCAACGAAACAGAAAGAACACTGCACGAGCTGAAGCTTCCGGGAATGGCAGGCTGCTGGAGCTCCCTGGAAGAAACACATCAGTTGGACAAGCTTACCCTGCGTGAAGGCATGCAGATCATGCTCCAGTACGAACGTGACACGAGAGGGAACAACCGCATACAGCGTCTTATAAAGAATGCCGGCTTCCGTCTGAGAGCCTCGATGGAAGAACTTGAAACGGACACGGCAAGGGGAATACAGGCCTGCTCTGCTGCCGACCTTGCAACCGGAAATTACATCACGGGCGGAATGACGGTCATCATTACCGGACCGGCAGGGACCGGAAAGTCCTACTTCGCCTGTGCCTTGGGTGACAGGGCATGCAGGAACGGCCGGAAGGTACTGTACTTCACGATGAACATGCTCATCGAGAACCTGAAGCTTGTACACCTGGAAGGACGGGAGACGAACTTCTTCCGCAAACTGAACGCACACGACCTACTGATTATCGATGACTTTGGAATGGTCAAGCTGGACGGCCAGATACAGCATGACTTTGAACAGATCATAGATGACAGGTACAACCGGAAGGCACTCATCCTGGCCAGCCAGCTTCCCGTTGCAGACTGGTATGATGTGTTCCAAAGCGAGCTCATTGCGGAAGCCTGTCTGGATAGAATCGTGCATAAGGCAATAAAATTTGACCTTAAAGGAGAGAGCCTAAGAAAGAAATATTAACTTTGCCAACAACACTGAATACTAACTGGGGACTGAACGGATATCACCGGAAATGCTGAACGGGTATCCGCCGGAATATGCAACCGGCTCCTTCCAGACGCAGGATATTCTGGGAGTAAAACCAATGGTCTTGCTGGAACATACGGATAACTGCTTTCCTCTTCTCTATATCTTCTCCAGCGATGATAAATGAGGCGGTTTCACCGGTAGGCAAGAAGCCTCCGTGCGACCGGCCTTTCCAGCCACCGAATTCGGTATATTGGCGGTCGAAGTCCTTGTTTTTGGCAAAAAAAATGTCCAATGCTTGTGGACGGATATAATAACTGTTGGCTTTCGCCCTTATCACATCTGCTTGTTGGTCATGCCCTGTACGGATCAATTATTTCACATTCACACCTTCGTGCGCAATGACCAAAGTCTCGATGGAGGTCGTGTTACCATCGGTCTTGAAACCTTCTACGGTAAGCTTTTTGGGCCATGCGTTCACCGCCTCCCAGGTCTTTACTGGGCTGCCCGATTCGTCCAGCAGGCTGACCGTTACCACTTCGCGCTGGATGGTGTTCAGTTTCACCTTATTGATCCAGTCCCATAGTTTTTTGTCATCTTTGCAGATACCTTTCTTGATGGTCAGATCACCCGCTTTTCTCAGTCCCGGCATTTTCAGTTTAGTGAACACCGGACTGTCGCCTGCGCGATAAGTGATTTCCTCGTATTCCGTTTCCAGACCCGACACTTCGCTGCAGGAAATATCGCCTACGTTCGAGATAGATACTTTGAAATAAAAACTCGGCAAAGGCCATGCCTGTGTGCTTGCACCTTGTGCTGATCCATTCTCTGCCATACTATTTTAGTTTATCATTTAATTGTCTGTTTTTATCAGCTTTTCTGCATCTGTTGCTGGAACGTGATTTCGATGAATTCTGCCGGACGGCTGATGGCCACCAGTACGGTGACGCGCAGGATACCTTCCAGTATGTCATCGCCCGTCATCGTATCTCCCAGACCTACATGTACCTCGTATGCCTCTTCAGGGGTCGAGCCGGCCAGTCCGCCACGTTTCCATACACTGTTGCAGTAGTTGTGTTGAATCCGGATGCGGTATAATATACGGTAGCTTTCCGTCGATGTACGTTTTAAATTACATATCACTGGTGTTTCCTATTGATCCCACGGGAGCCAGTCCTTCGGGTTGGCGGTGGAATGCTGAAAGATATTCTTCCAGCTGTGATGCGTATGTGGTTAGTATCTTGTTTATCATAATGACTGCAATTTACGGTTTTCTCGTGAAAGGAACAAGTGTTTACCGCCTTTTTGTAAGCATTCGGTGAACGCCAAGCCGATACAAAAAAATCGCTACGATACCCTCCGTATAGAGTACCGTGGCGATTTCCGTTTACTTCCCCGCCGAAAAATCCTTGATGCGCTGCTCCTCACTCAGTACTACGCGACTGCTGCCGATAATCAATAAAATGCAAGCTGATATATTCGTCGACAATCAACCATTAGACTTACAATGTTTTTGCGAAGTCCTTCAAATTAATTATGGCAACTGATGGGAAAGATATATTTTTAAGTTCATTGAAATGGTGATCCTCCGTCACGATATATTCCGCATTGGCTGTTATGGCACAGTCTACGAACTTATTGTCATCCTGGTCTGCTGTAATTAGATGAAAACGGTAGTGAGGAGTTAATTTCTTTACATTTTCACGAGTAAGAATCGTGTAGATAATCCTTTCGGCTACATATTAATGTTGCGAGTCATGACTTCCAGATACTCTTCTACGATTTCATTGCTTATACATAACGTATAATCTCCATTCAAGAAGAGGCTGTCTCAAATAAACTTTGAGATGGCCTTTTTGTGTCTACAAAAAAAT
>ENA-ORTG01003727-ORTG01003727.1-human-gut-metagenome-genome-assembly--contig:-NODE-3727-length-10504-cov-2.114174_pt1 | contig 10504 bp, 7 predicted proteins | sample MGYA00241906_ERZ509176 | MGnify/ENA primary metagenome ERZ509176 (study PRJEB26280, sample SAMEA2338811) | human gut metagenome | biome: human gut; feature: human-associated habitat; material: faeces... | reverse complement strand
AACCTTGTTGCAGCCAAAGAAAACCATGAGATTGCCATGGAACGATATATGCTCGGTAACCTCTCCGGTATTGAAATGCGTGAAGCGCAAAAGAGCCTGCTGGATGCCGAGGAGCGTATCCTATCGGCAGAGTACGACACCAAATTGTGCGAAATATCCCTGCTGCAAATCAGCGGGAGAGTGGAACAGTATTTGGAATAGACATACCGTATAAATCACAATTTTTACTCCCTTAAAAACAAATATTGCCATCTTCTCTTCAAACTTTTCCCTACTTTTGTTCGTAAAGAGAAACCAAAAACAATACCAATATGAAACGAACAATCTTTTTCTGTGCATTGCTTGCCTTGTTTACAGGCGCCAATGCACAGAAAACAACCGACTACAAAGAGAAACATCCTTATAAGGATTGGGTAAAACTGGCCCCTAAATTGGACGATGCCTTCTTCACGACTCCCGAAGCTGTCCGTATTGCCGACAACGTACTGCTCTACCAGCAAACAACCGGTGGCTGGCCCAAAAACATCTATATGCCCGCCGAACTGACAGCCGATGAGTACCAGAAAGCCCTTGCCGACAAAGATAACGTCAACCAAAGCACCATCGACAACAATGCCACAAGCACAGAGATACGCTACCTTTCCCGCATCTACCTTGCCACCGGCATAGAGAAATACAAAGACGCTGCCTTAGAAGGCATACGCTACCTACTGAAAGCGCAATACCCCAACGGCGGCTGGCCTCAGTTCTGGCCGCGCCCCAAAGGTTATTATACCCACATCACCTACAACGACAATGCAATGGTGAACGTCATGAACCTGTTGCGTGATGTGTACAGCAAGAAAGCCCCGTACACCTATGTACCGGATACCCTTTGCCAACGCGCCCGTATCGCATTCGACAAAGGTGTGGAGTGCATTCTCAACACTCAGGTAAAACAAAACGGCAAACTGACTGTGTGGTGCGCCCAGCACGATGAACACACCCTTGCCCCTGCCAAGGCACGCGCCTACGAACTTCCCTCGCTCAGCGGCGCCGAATCGGACAATATCGTCCTGCTGCTGATGTCCATCCCCGACCCCTCACCCCGGATTATCGCTTCTGTAGAAGCAGCCGTCAGTTGGTTCAAGGCAAACAAGATTACGGGCATCATGCGTAAGGACTTTACCAACAGTGAAGGCAAGAAAGACTACCGGATGGTTCCTTGCCCGCAGGATGACTATCCTTGCCCCGTATTTTGGGCACGTTTCTATACCCTTGAAGACAACCGCCCTTTCTTCTGCGACCGCGACGGAGTGAAGAAGTACGATATTTCCGAGATAGGGTATGAGCGCCGCAACGGCTATAGCTGGTATAACAATGCCGGATTGAAAGTGCTGAAAAAGTACGAACAATGGAAAAAACAGATAAAAGATTAACGGCGACATCAAAAAGAAACTTCCATTAGCAGCCTTATATTCCACCGGTCATCATACAAAAAGCCGCTCAAGGAGAGTTTCCTGAGCGGCTTTTATATCATATTCGGGATTGTCCGTTATTTACTGCAATTCCACGGTTTCAACTGTTTGAAGAAGTCATTACCCTTGTCATCCACCAGGATAAATGCCGGGAAATCTTCCACTTCAATCTTCCAGATAGCTTCCATACCGAGTTCGGGATATTCCACACATTCGATGCTCTTAATATTGTTTTGCGCCAAGATAGCAGCAGGACCGCCAATAGAGCCGAGATAGAAACCGCCGTACTTCTTGCAGGCATCCGTAACCTGCTGGCTGCGGTTACCTTTGGCAAGCATAATCATGCTTCCGCCATGACTCTGGAAGAGGTCTACGTACGGGTCCATACGTCCGGCAGTTGTCGGGCCCATCGAACCGCAAGCCATTCCCTGCGGAGTTTTGGCAGGACCGGCATAATAGACCGGATGTTTTTTGAAATATTCGGGCATCGGTTTGCCTTCGTCGATCATTTGTTTGATCCGGGCATGGGCGATGTCCCGGGCAACGATCAGGGTCCCTGATAGGTTCAAACGGGTTTTCACCGGATATTTGCTCAGTTCTTTCAATACGTTTTCCATCGGTTGATCGAGGTCGATATTGACCGCCGGAGTTAAAGCAGGACTTTCTGCCGGCAGAAAACGTGCCGGATTCTTCTCGAGTTGTTCGAGGAAAATCCCTTCTTCCGTGATTTTACCTTTGATATTCCGGTCGGCACTACAGCTGACTCCGATGCCGACAGGACAAGAAGCTGCATGACGCGGAAGACGGATCACACGTACATCGTGTACCCAATATTTACCTCCGAACTGGGCTCCGATACCTTTGTCCCGGCAAATCTTCAAGATCTTTTCTTCCCATTCCAGATCCCGGAAAGCACGGCCACCTTCATTACCCGAAGTGGGGAGATGATCGTAGTAGCCTGCCGAGGCTTTCTTGACTGTGGTCAGACAAGCTTCGGCCGAAGTGCCGCCGATGACTACCGCTAAATGGTAGGGAGGACAGGCCGAAGTACCCAGATCCAATACTTTTTGCTGGATAAATTTAGTCAGGGTTTCTTCGTTCAATAAAGCTTTTGTCTGCTGGTAAAGGAAAGTCTTATTGGCAGAGCCCCCTCCCTTGGTGATGAACAAAAATTCGTATTTATTGCCCTGTGTGGCATAAAGGTCGATCTGTGCCGGCAGATTGGTCCCGGTGTTTTTTTCTTCTGTCATGGTAAAAGGCACTACCTGGGAATAACGCAGATTGCGGTCCCGGTAAGTTTCGAATACCCCTTTGCTGATCGCTTCGGCATCATTGATCCCGGTCCATACGTTTTCTCCCTTTTTACCGATACAAATGGCCGTACCGGTATCCTGACAGGTCGGTAGTTCCCCTTCTGCCGAAACCACTTGGTTCATCAACATGGTGTGGGCAACGAATTTATCGTTGTCACTGGCCTCCGGATCTTTCAGGATGTCGGCTAATTTTTGCAAATGAGCGGCGCGCAGGTAAAAAGAGACGTCTGCATAAGCTTCGCGAGCCAATAACTCTAACCCTTCACGCTCTATTTTTAAAATCTTACGTCCTTCACATTCGATCGTTTTTACATAATCTTTTGTCAAAAGGCGATACACTGTGGTATCATTTTCAATAGGAAACGGTTCCTGATACTTAAATTCTGCCATACTTATCTGGATTGATTTATGAATTCATTATTTGCGCAACGAAATTAAAATTAATAAATGAAAATCCCGAGAGTTTTAAAGAAAAATTTCTGTAATTAGAAATGATCTGAATAAATCATGGATGAATATATGGATTTTACTATTTTTGTAAAAATTAACGGCAGAATAGTTTTATCCGTTTATACTTTTTTATTTTGAATATGAATACTGAGGTTGTTTTTATTATTATCGTTGTTTTTTTAGTTGCTGATTTTATTGTAGAACGGATTTTGGAATGGGTGAATATGCGGGCTATGGCGCCTGTATTACCTGAAAATCTTAAGGGAATTTACGATGAAAAAGAATATGCACGTTTTCAGAATTATAAGCGCGAAACGAATCGTTTCGATCTGATCAGTTCCACTTTTTCTTTTATCGTGATGATGGTGTTTTTGTGTACAGGAGGTTTCGGTTGGTGGAATGCCTGGGTGGTGACCTGGACAGATCAGGCGGTTTTACAGACCTTACTTTTTATGTTGGGCTTGTCGCTGGTTTCCGGGCTACTCGGTTTGCCTTTCGATTGGTATGCTACTTTTCATATTGAAGAAAAATATGGTTTCAACAAAACGACAATGAAGACCTATGGATTGGATTTACTCAAAGGAATGTTGGTTTCCGGGGTGATCGGCGGACTGTTGCTGTCGGCTGTCGTCTGGTTTTATGAATGGGCTGGTTCTTTCTTTTGGTTGTATGCCTGGGGAATAGTTTCTGTATTCTCGGTTTTTATGGCTATGTTTTATTCCCAGTTGATTGTGCCTTTGTTCAATAAGCAGACTCCTTTGGAGGCCGGGGCTTTACGGGATAAAATCAATGCTTTTGCAGAGAAAGTGGGCTTTAAACTGGACAATATTTTTGTAATCGACGGATCGAAGCGTTCTACGAAGGCAAATGCTTATTTTACCGGTTTCGGTCCCCGCAAACGGATTGTCTTGTATGATACCCTGATAAAGGATTTGACCGAGGAAGAAATTGTTGCTGTCCTGGCCCATGAAGTCGGACACAATAAAAAACGGCATACCGTTCAATTTATGCTGGCATCTGTGATTCAGACCGGCGTGATCCTTTGGTTGTTTTCGCTTTTTGTCAACCAGCCGGCTTTGTCAATGGCTCTGGGAGGTGACCGGGCCTGTTTCCAATTGGGATTGATCGCTTTTACAATCCTCTATTCGCCGTTGAGTATGATATTGGGATTGGTGATGAATGCCTGGTCGCGGAAAAATGAATATCAGGCAGATGCTTTTGCTGCCCGGTATTACGATGGTGAATCGCTCATTTCCGGCTTGAAGAAGATCTCTGTGAAGTCTTTAAGCAATCTCACCCCCCATCCACTGTACGAATGGGTATACTATTCGCATCCCTCTTTGTTGAAAAGAATCAGGGCGATCGGACAGGTAGAAGCTGTGGATGCCGAGTAAATCCGGTTTACCTGAAATATAGGTATGTTTTTTCTTTCTATTCCGATTCCGGATTTTATACCGTCAGACCGGTCCGTTAAGACTTTCGTTGATTTTATCGGTTTTTCTCCTGCTCGGAAAAACAAAAGATTTTGTTTTTCTTTCGCTTATTCGAAGAACTCACTGAACGGCGGAACCCCTTACTGCGCAAAAAACTTTACGTTACGTTTCTGTCAGACACCATCGGTCGTTCGAAAAACCGAACCGGATACTCGTTCCCGCTCCAATGGTCTTCCGGCATTTTATAAACTCCAATTCATACTTCCCTCTCGAACTCAAGCGTATAAACGAAGCTATCGGCCCGGTAATAGCCGATATTCCATTCCAGAGGGCGTCCCCCCGGGTCATATACAAATCGTTTTCGGATGAGTATAGCGTCCCCGGGCTTGATTTCAAGCTTCTGAGCCAGAAATTTGTCGGCAAGCTGGGCACTGATTTCTTCTTTCGAAATTTTTGCAACAGAACTATAATCTTGTTCTAATATTTCGTATAGGGGACGGGAAAAATCTTCATTACCGGTCAGCCCTATCCGGGGATTGAAATAAGAGATGAAATAAACGAACGGAAATTCCGGATTACCCCGTAAACGCTCCAGTTTTAATATTTTCTTTTCATCGGTGATGGAGAAAAAACGACAGATCTCTTCTGAAGGAAGCGCCCAGCTGGTATGTAATTCATAGTTGGTCGGTTCGATTCCCTGCGCTTTCATTTCCTGGGTGAAACTCAACCAGTTTTTGGCTTTCGAGCTGACCGATTGGTTGACTACTATAGTACCGATCCCTTTTTTTCGGACTAATAACCCTTCAGTGACCAGGTTGTTGATCGCCTGGCGCAGCGTATTCCGGGAAATTCCCAATTGTTTCGACAAATCTACTTCGTTGGGTAACATCTTCCCTTTTTTATACTCCGGTTCCCGGATGATGTTCCTCAATTGATTTTCTATTTGTAGATATAAAGGTATCGCACTATTGTGATCGATCGATATTTTCATGATTGAAAAATTTAAGCAAAAGTAGGAAAATTGTACTTGCGAAAGTAAAATTTCATTCTTATAAATCAAAAAAAGTAATTGTTTTTTAGTAGTATGTTTGGATAATATGCTGATCGTTAGTTTGTTATTTGTTCGGCTTGTGTCGGTAAAACAATAAAAAGAGATAAACTTTGTAACAATAAAAAGAATGCACTATATTTGTCAATGTATAAATGTCTATACATATTAATGTGGGTGAAATAATGGAATATTTATTAGGAATCGATATCGGGGGAACTCATGTAAAAGGTGGGATTGTCACAGGGACTACCGGGAAGATGGATCAGAGGACTATAGTTTATGAGAAAATAGATGCCGGAGGCTCTGCTACTTCGATTATAAAGGGGATACTTCGGGTGATTACAGGATTGAAGAAAGGGCGTTCTGAAAACGAATGGCGGGGTATAGGAATTGCTATACCCGGGCCTTTCGATTATACCCGGGGAATAGCTGCTATTCATGGGGTACGAAAATTCGATGCCTTATTCGGTTTGGATTTGAAAGAGGAAATAAAAAGGGTATGCAGTTTACCGGTTGTCTTCCTGAACGATGCTTCTGCTTATGCTTTGGGAGAATATTATGGGGGAGCGGCTCAGGGGAGTGAGAGGAGTATGGTCGTTACGGTCGGGACCGGACTGTACGTTTATGGCCCGGGAAGAAATATTGGACGAAACGACACCCGCCGTTCCGGAACACGGATATTTGTATAATATTCCTTTTCGGGATAGTATAGCGGACGACTATTTTTCTACCCGCTGGTTTGTAACGAACTGGAATCACCGCTTTCCCGATAAAGCGGTGATGGATGTGAAGACATTGGCGGAATATGCTTATCGGGGAGAACAGGCTGCTAAAGTCCTGTTTGAAGAGTTTGCCGATCATTTTACCGGATTTATAGCTCCTTTTCTGAGACATTTCTGTCCGGACTGTTTGGTGCTCGGGGGAAATATCATGCGGGGTGCCGATTTATTTCTGGAACGGATAAAGTCTGAGTTGGAAACCCAGGGGGTCGGAGTGAGAATAGATACTTGCCGTTTATGGGAAGATGCTCCGCTGATCGGGGCGGCGATGTATGCGAATCAGGTCTTGGGCCGGAGTGGGATGGAAGAAGAGGCGGTAAAGAGAAATACAAAACAGTATCTGGCTCCTATGAAAGCACAGGCAACTCCCCGGGGAGTTTATGATTTGTATCCGGCTTTTCCGGTCGGGGAGAATAAGATCCGTTCGGGGATAGGGTGTTTGGCCGATTGGATAGAGCGACACGGGCAGGTGGTTATCGATGGTTATGGAGGAGTGTTTTGGGACGAACTGGTGAGTGAACTGGGAGATGAATTTCGTCGGAGAGGGAAGTGTGTACGTTGGTTCCGTACCGATGTCGCGATGCGGGATGCTCGGACGTTGGAGGAAATGCTCGCTCCCGATCTGGGAGGAGAAGATCCGTTGTTCGGCCGGATGACGGAGAGACAATTGAGGGATTGGTTTGATCCCGGGAAGTTGAACGCTTTTAGGCCGGACCAGGAGGCCGATATCAATGTGCTGATCGGTATAGGAGCTGCTTTGGCCGGATGGAAAGCACCTTTGATCTATGTCGATGTACCTAAAAATGAAATACAGTTTCGCATGCGGGCCGGGTGGGTGAAAAATCTGGGTATGAATAAACCGAAGAATAATCAGCAAACCTATAAACATTTTTTCTTTGTGGATTGGGTTGTGCTGAACCGGCATAAAGCGGAGTGTCTGCCACAGATAGAGCTGATTGTGGATGAACAACGCAGGGGACAGCAATTGCTGATGATGAGCGGGGAGGATTTGAGAGAGGGATTACACCGGATGGGAAGAAATTTCTTCCGGGTTCGCCCTTGGTTCGAACCCGGCGCATGGGGAGGGCAATGGATGAAACAACACATCCCGGGATTGAATGAAGAAGTGCCTAATTTAGCCTGGTCTTTCGAATTGATGGTTTTGGAAAATGGACTGATGTTCGAAAGTAACGGATATCGTTTGGAAGTTTCTTTCGATTTTCTGATGTATAACGATTACCGTCAAGTTCTGGGAGAATCGGCCGATGTGTTTAAAACCGATTTCCCGATTCGTTTTGATTTTCTGGATACTTTCGATGGAGGTAACCTGTCGGTACAGTGTCATCCCCGGACTACGTACATCCGGGAACAGTTTAATATGCCTTTTACACAGGATGAGACGTATTATATCTTGGATAGCCGGCAGAATCCCCAGGTTTATCTGGGATTTCAGGAAAATATCCGGCCTGAAGAGTTCGGCGAGGTATTGAAACAGAGCCAGGCAGAAGGTAAGACGATAGACATTGAAAAATATGTACAGAAATTTCCGGCACACAAACACGACCTTTTTCTGATACCCAACGGAACGGTTCATGCTTCCGGAAAGAATTGTATGGTGCTGGAAATCAGTAGTGCTCCGTATATTTTTACTTTTAAAATGTACGATTGGCTGCGATTGGATTTGAATGGGAAACCCCGTCCGCTGAATGTACAGCGGGGAATGGATAACCTCTATTTCGAACGGAAGGGAGAACGGGTGGCAAAAGAATTGGTTTGTCATCCCGAGGTATTGGAAAAAAACGAACATTATACACTCGAACATCTGCCGACCCATGAAAAGCATTTTTACGATGTCCATCGGTATACCGTCGAAGATGCGGTGGAAGTAGAAACCGAAGGGAGTTGCCAGGTTTGGATGGTGGTGGAAGGGAAAGCAGTAAGGGTGGAGACTCGCGAAGGAATGAGGCAACGCTTTAATTATGCCGAAACGTTTGTAATTCCTGCTGCTGCCGCTACTTACCGGATTATAAATGAAACACCGGGAGAAAAGGTGATACTGGTAAAAGCTTTTATCAAAAAAGGATATGGGTTTGAATAAAGTCGGAAAGAAGTAGGATACCGGCAAATTCAGAAAGGGATTTTGCGTACATCGGTTTTGCATCCTTGTAGAGGGAAAATATACTTGTAAATTTAATATATACAAACTTAAGAAAAATTCTTAAGTTTGTAAAAAATATTCTATAGACGGATGGTATGAAGAATAAGATGCAAATACTGGGACGTATATCGTTGGGATTACTGATCTGTATAATACTGGGACAGGGAATTTGGTTGTATCGGGTACGTGAAATGGAAAATCATGGATTCGAGCAGACGGTCGGCCGGGGCCTGAACGATATCTTGTGGGTGGAGGTGATTTTCCTGATCGGGTTTATCGTTTGTTTAGTTTGGCAAAGGGTTGTGGCGAAAAGGATTGAACGAAGGACACTGGTACAGATGATGGGGAAGACACCTTCGGAAGAGATACCTTTAACGGAGTGGATGGCAGTGATCGACGGTAAGCTGCAATGCGAGGGGATTGCTTTGTCTGTGGAGGAGGAATTGAAATTGAATACGATAAAAACGCACTTGGTGGAAATGGCTGAAACCATCGATATGCAGCAGAGTGCTTTAAAGACCTCGGTATGGAAAATCGACCGGGAAAATATCGATCTGAAATCGGAGATGGAAATGATCGTTGAGTTGTTTTCTCTGATCCGGCCACAGGCACTGGTGGGTTACCAAATCGACGAAGGAGCGGAATATCCTTGTTTGGATAAGGTATATTTTTATTATCTGATCCTTTGTTTGGTAGATAAAGCTATTGTATCTGCCGGAGTTCACCCCGTAGTGAGGATCGAATTTTATACCGACAAGAAACATTATATGTTGACAGTCGAAGATAATGGCAGGAAAATAGATCCGGGAGACAGGCAGCCGGAACAATCCACCGGGGCGGGACTGGCCTTCGTCGTACAGCAGGTGGTCGGTGGTTATGGAGGAAAAATCCGCTTTATAAGTAAACCGAACGGAAACAAGTGTGTGATCACTTTACCACAGAAACGGAATTAATTGAAGTACGAAACGGCGATTACCGCTCGCTCCTCTTTTCTTGAAGGAAGGGCATAAAAAATAGAGAGGAACTTGAGAAGAGAGTCTGGCAGACAATCTTACTTCAAGTTCGCTCTCCTCTATATGCAGTGGAGTATAGCGACAACACTAGAGATGGAGTGTTATAATCTCGGAATGATTGTTTTCCTGAGATAAGGCATAAATGGTATTTTCTTCGGCACTATAGCTGATCGAAGAACAAGCATTTTCCAGGCGGTAAGTACGCACGTGCGAACCGTTCCAGTCGAATACCAGTATGGTTTTGCCTTTGTCGACGTCCAGATTATGTTGTTTTAGCGTCCGTCCTGAATACAGGGCATAGATGTAATCATCCGATACAGCCAGATCACAGAACCCGAAAATGTTATATTTGGAATAACTGACCGGATGGACTAAACCACGGCCTTTGGGACGGTGACGGTTGAATTTTACCTTGGCAGGGGTCAGATGCACTTCATTGACACGGGTCAGTTCGTTACCGTTGATTTTGCAGATGTCCAGGCAACCGGTTTGCATATTGGCGCAGGCCAAGCGTTCGAGCGTCGGTTTTACTGCTAAGGTATTGCTGGCATAAAATGCACTTTTGAGCGTATCCGTCAGAGTGGGATCGGCACAGGCCGGATAACTTACACTATAGGTGTCGTCTCCGGATACTTGACTGATGCAATAACGGCCTTGGGTATAAACTCCGGTCGACAGCAGACGGTCACCGATCCGGATGGCTCCGATAGGGGTCTTGTTGTTGTCGGTGAGGGAAGTGAACGTAGGCTGGTAACCCGGAGTCGCATATTCGTTCAAGTTAATTTCCACGAACTTTTTAGTTCCGAAATCGAATGCCGAAACGATGTCTCCGTTTAGGTTCATACTGATA
>ENA-ORTG01003721-ORTG01003721.1-human-gut-metagenome-genome-assembly--contig:-NODE-3721-length-10524-cov-3.428694_pt1 | contig 10524 bp, 10 predicted proteins | sample MGYA00241906_ERZ509176 | MGnify/ENA primary metagenome ERZ509176 (study PRJEB26280, sample SAMEA2338811) | human gut metagenome | biome: human gut; feature: human-associated habitat; material: faeces... | reverse complement strand
TCAGGAGGGTCCTTATGATACAGGATATTGCACCACATACTTATCACAATGAATACAGACCGGTTGCTCCGGATGGCAGCAGTTTTGTGCTCGCTTATGAAAACGGAAAGAGTTTCTTTCATAAAAATGATACAGACAATTCTATAACGCTTCCCCGTTTCCGCGAACTGGAAGGAAACGTAAGCGACCTGTACAAAAATTATATCTATCTTTTCTCGATAGATGACGAACGTTTTTATCTAATTCCGGGACTGGATACTTCCCTGCTGCCAGGCTATGAATTCCACGAAAACAGAGAGCTTCGTTATGTACAGCCACAGCATCTTGCTTTTGCTTCGATTACCGGATATCAGCTCTGGTTCTGGTACAGAAACCGCCGTTTCTGCGGATGCTGCGGGTTCCCAATGAAACACGATACAAAAGAACGTATGATGTACTGCCCTTCCTGTGGCCGTCAGGAATATCCGGTACTTATGCCGGCTGTGATCGTCGGTATTACTAACGGAGATAAGATCATCTGCTCCAAATATGAGGGCAGAAGCTTTAAGCAATATGCCCTGATCGCCGGTTTTGCGGAAATTGGTGAAACAATTGAAGAAACCGTTCATCGCGAGGTCATGGAAGAAGTCGGTCTGAAAGTGAAAAATCTCCGTTATTATAAGAGTCAGCCATGGTCCTTCTCCGGTACATTACTTTTTGGATTTTTCTGCGATGTAGACGGGGACGATACTCTCACGGTGGATCATGAAGAGCTTTCTGTAGCACAGTGGTTTGACCGTGACAAAATTATCGGTCAGGACACCGACAGCAGCCTTACCAATGAAATGATGATGGTCTTCGCCGCCGGGAAAGAGCCAAAGTGATTTTTTCTCCATGTTCCAATTGATTTTAAGTCAATTTTTTCGAATATTCAGATTGACATTTTCTCTCCAATATTTTATCATCTATATAAAAGAAATGGGTTTTGTATCGTGTACAGCCTTACGGCTCAAGCGAGTTGCTCGTTTCTTTTTTTATGTCTATGATATCATACAAATACATTCTATTATCTTCCGAATATCTTACTATAAGTGATGCATGAAAAATATTATATCTTTCTATCTCATCGTCTTTATACACAGGAAGTGCAAACCTCGAATTATAGCGATACCAACCATACCTCGCATTTCTCCAATGCTTGCTCTCTTTATTTTCTCTATAATATTTACCCAAAGCTATTTCTATCATTTCAGGAATTCCCTGTGTTGCATTTGCTTTCGCCTTGGCATTTGTTCCCTTAAGACTATGTGTATATTTCGAACCACTATATTCATTTGGTAAATCAGCTCCAATATATATAACATCTCCAGTAGAAGCCACCATATAAAAATCCCCAACATATTCTTTCAAGTATGCACGTACTTCCCTCCAATTGATGGAGCGTTTTCCCTTAAATCTAATATCATTGATCACCACAATATTATTTCCATCAATATCCTGAATGATCGAAACATTTCGCTGCCGTTTTCTAGACTGACAGGCATTGTTGATTTGTTTACAAACTTCAAGAAGTTCAATATAGCTGATTATTCTCCTCTTGCTCTCTGCATCTGATTGACGAAACAATTCAATCATATAATTTTCATTTGTCAAGCAATCAATCTGGGCTGCCGGTTCCACAGTTTCTTCATCACAAAGCAAATCCACAAGTGACATATCAAGCGCTCTACATATAGACACTATTTTATCCGCTTGTGGATTAATTTTTTTCTTTCGCCAATCGCTAATCGTACTGGTTGCAATTCCTGTTCTTCTAGACAGTTCCATTTGACTCATATGTAACTCATCAAGTCTGTCAAAAATCTTTTCATATATCTTCATGCCATAACACCCTTCTATTGATTATTTCCGACTTTTCGGATATTGTATCATGATTAATTATAGATATCAACCTTTATCTACATTCCACCGATATTTCCAGGAAACTCCTTTATAATACATTTTTTGTTATTTATATATATTTTCAAAAAATAAGCATCCGCCCAGACGTTTTTTTGTATATTATACTTCAAAAAGCTGCCATTGCATTCCTGTCAATCCGGCTGATCATGGACAATACGTTGCCGATAACATCCTGACCGACTGGCTGTCGTATATCCCCGCAATACCATGGATTCGCTTGAACTTGACCGTTCAAAAGGCTCTCTGCTTCCACATACTGTAGTTTCTGCGAAACAAAATGTGTATTTCTTTTCACCGGTTCATTTCCGTGAACGTGAGATTGGGTATCTTGTTCTGGAAAGCTGCGATTACCTGCTGGATCATCAGTTTCTTTTTGAGACGCTCAACACCTTCCGTACATCTATAGAAGCGCTCTATGGAAAACTGATCCTTCGAAAGAAAAACAAACAGCTTTCTCAGCTTTATATCCACGATTTCCTTACCGGACTCTACAACCGTATGGCTTATGAAAAGCTTGCCCTTCCGCTCTTTCAACAATATATGCAGAAAGGCAGACCTGTCGGAATCCTGTTCGCAGATGCAGATCATCTGAAATATATCAATGATAATTTCGGACATGACATGGGAAATCTGGCAATTCGGAGTATTGCCTCCGTAATTCAGCAGCAATGCCCTGTCGGTTCCATTTCCATGCGTTATGGTGGAGACGAATTCGTCTGTGTGATTCCTGATTACAGCCAGTCAAAGATACAACAGCTCAAAGAATCTATCCTGGCTTCCCTTGAAGAGTTCTCCTCCACCAGCCGTACAGTTTTTCCTCTCGAAGCAAGTATCGGCTTTGTCGTTGCGGATGATCCTGTCTTCTCACTTAACGACTACATCAATCTTGCTGATGAAAAAATGTACGCCGAGAAAAAAGAGCGCAAAGCAACCCGCCAATAACTTACAGGAGTTTTTATTATGACACCATATATCACCAGAGTCCTCGCACAACAGATTGTAAATACGGTCAAAGATCTCTGCGGCCAGAATGTTAATTTCATCGACTGCTCGGGAACGATTTTTGCCAACACCGCCGAATCCCGCATCGGAATGTTCCATGAAATCGGACAGCAGGCAGCAACTATGCAGAGGCAGCCGGACTGGATCTGGAACTGATCCTGGCTTCTGTCAATTCACGCAATAAAAAAGCCTTCCTGGAGAAAACTCTGGATAAGCTTTCTTCGGAAGACCTTGAATTGCTTCGTATTTATTTTTCCTGCGATATGTCCCTCAAAAAAAACTGCGAAGAAACATTTCTGCATAAGAATACCATTCAGTACAGGCTGAACCAGATTCATAAAAAAAGCGGATACAACCCGAGAGAATTTCAGGATGCTGTGCGATTATATCTGGCATTAAAAATGTAAGGTCATAGATTTGCAGAAGACAAATTCTAATACTAAAAAACTCCGGTCACGAATCTCTTCATGATCGGAGTTTTTTATTTTTACAGAGTTTCTATTTTCACTCTTACATGTGTATTTATTTCTTTTTTGAGATCATATACTGTATTCGTAATCACCGCTTCACCATTGTTTACAAAAACACTGATCTGGTTCGGGTTCACATATGCCTCAATCTCGAACCCGTCTTTCAGCTCCGGTGTCTCAAATTTCACTCTGTGATTCGGGAATTTTTCAAAAAGGGCACTTCTGTCGGTACAGATTTTATTCCCTTCTCTGGAAATCACATATCCACCGACATTTACTTTATCCCCATCCTCCAGAGAAAAGCGCAGACGATATCCACTTTCATCTGCCTCGGATGGTTCAGAGATTTCCTTTGTATATACTGCCTGTACATTCGGATGAACGCGGAAATAAATGTGATCTTTCTGCACTTCCACAACACGCGGAATACACATCATTCCCTGCCATTTTCCATCTACCGGTTCCGGCATACGGAGCCATGCTGTCAGGATTCTTCTGCCACTCTCATCCAGAGTGCTCTGTGGTGCATAAAGGTCTGTTCCATAATCAAGGAACTGGTATTTTTCCGGCAGTTTCATATCACAGGTTTCTTTATCAAATGTTACCTGCATGCATACTGTCTGTGCATCGTCTGCCTTACCATCTTTAAACAACTGCATCGGTGAAAAGATCACTACCTGGCTGTTATCCACTTCAAAATAATCCGGGCATTCCCACATCCAGCCGAAGTTTTCTCTGGTTACAGAATTTTCAAATTTCCATTCTTCTCCATCTGTACTTGTGAAGAACAAAAGTTTTCCCTGTTTATCATTGATGGTACTTCCAAGTACCATGTACCATCTGTCCCCGTCTTTCCAGACTTTTGGATCTCTTGTATGGCGTGCATCTCCGATATCTGCATCGTGAATAACCGGAATCACGGTCTTTTTGTCTTTGATGTTGTCAAAATGAATACCATCCTCAGAAGTGATCATGAGCTGTGCAGATACAAAATGTTCATCCACACATAAATTGATATCCTCCGGATTTTCTGTAAGATAATTCACACCTGTATAATACAGCTGCATTTTTCCGTCTTCTTCAATCGCACTTCCGGAAAAACATCCGCTCCGATCATCCGTTTTGCTCGGAAACAGTGCAATTCCCTGTTCTTCCCAGTTCACCAGATCTTTGCTGACAACATGTCCCCAGTGCATCCGTCCCCAGCGCGGCCCATACGGGAAGCACTGGTAAAACAGATGGTACATGCCTTTGTAATATATAAAGCCATTCGGGTCATTCATCCAGTAGTCTTTCGGTTTTACATATATTTTCTGCATATTCTGCTCACTTTCTTATTTTTCTATGAATGGATTAATTACTTCCATCGCTTTTTCTGCTTCTGCACCTTCTGCATGAATTCTCAGATCTACCGCTTTTGACAGATCCACACTGAAAATTCCCATGATTGATTTCGCGTCAATCACATATCTTCCGGAAACAATATCCATATCACAGTCCAGACGTGTCACAGCATTGACAAAATCTTTTACTCTTTCTATTGTCCCTAAACAAATCTTTACTTCTCTCATTATCAACGTCACTCCTATAAATAATTCATCTCAGTTTCTTTATCAAAGAAATGAATCTTGGATGGCATAAATACAAATTCAATTTCATCTCCAACCTGGCTGATCTCATATTTAGAAACTCGTGCAACTGCCTGGCAGCCTCCGAACTGGAAGTACAGGTTATTCTCATTTCCCATGACTTCTGTATCTGTGATCACAGCTTTCATTTTATTTTCTTTATAAAGTTCCAGGTTCTGTCCATCCATTTTGAGATCTTCTCCACGGATACCAAGTGTCATCTCGCCTTCTTTACCATTCAGTTTCTTAAGAATAGCTTCCGGAAGCATCAGTTTATTTCCGTCTTCAAATGTTACTTCGTTTCCTTTTAAGGTAACATCAAAGAAGTTCATCTGAGGAGATCCTATAAATCCTGCAACAAATTTGTTTACCGGATGATCATATAATTCCATTGGTTTTCCAACCTGCTGGATCACACCCTCTTTCATGATAACGATACGATCAGCCATAGTCATGGCTTCAACCTGGTCATGTGTAACATAAATCGTCGTTGCACCCATTTCACGATGCAGCTTGCTGATCTCTGTTCTCATGCTGACACGAAGTTTTGCATCCAGATTAGACAGTGGCTCATCCATCAGAAATACCTTCTGATTTTTTACGATTGCACGCCCCAGTGCCACTCGCTGTCTCTGACCTCCAGAAAGATTCTTCGGTTTTCTGTAACGGAATTCCTGCAGTCCCAGGATATCAATTGCCCAGTCTACTTTTTTCTTGATTTGGTCTGCTGGCATCTTCATGTTCTTCAGCCCATATCCGATATTTTTTTCTACGGTCATATGAGGATACAGAGCATAGTTCTGGAATACCATCGCAATACCACGGTCTCTCGGTGCTGTCTCGTTCACTCTTTTGCCGTCAATATACAGATCTCCTTCTGTAATCTCTTCGAATCCGGCAATCATACGAAGTGTTGTGGATTTTCCACATCCAGACGGTCCTACAAATGCGATAAATTCTTTTTCTTCTATATCTAAGTTAAAGTCTGTCACGGAATTCTTATCGTTTCCTGCATATTTTTTACATATATTTTTAAATTCGATAAAGCTCATCTTTTAGCCCTCCTTGGAACCTGTTGATATTACACCCTCTACGATCTGTTTTGAGAAGAGTGAATAGATAATAATGACCGGAATTGTTACCATTGTGATAACTGCAAGGGTCTGTCCTGTTGTTGTGTTATCATTTGATGTAATCGCATTCAGACCAATCTGTGCAGTCAGAAGATCACTGGATGTAAATACAAGTGACGGCCACAGATAATCATTCCATACATTCAGGAATGTAAATACACTAACCGTTGCCACTACACTCTTTGACATTGGAAGAACCATAGTAAAAAAGTATTTTACCGGTCCACAGTGATCTAACTGTGCTGCCTCATATACATCATCCGGAAGTCCCAGGAATACCTGACGGAACAGGAAAATGTTAAACGGATTCACGATCATTGGAAGTACATATCCAAGCACCGTATTCAGAAGTCCAAGTTTTGCAATGATCAGGAAATGTATCGTAATGATCGTCTCCATCGGTACGATCATCAGAAGCATAATGATCAGAAGCCAGCGTTCTCTGAATGGAAAATTAATCTTAGCCAATGCATATCCTGCCAGTCCATTTACAATTACACCAAGTACGATCAATATTGCTGCATAGAACAAGGTATTACACATATATCGTACAAATCCTGTATTTGTTAATACAGATACATAATTTTCAAAGAAATTGCCGTTCAATGCCGGTGGAATGAATGCCGCCATACTGTTCATATCAGCAGTGATTGCCGCGTCTGGTTTGAATGAGTTTGCCAGCATCCAGATAACCGGGAACAGGAACAACAATGATACGATCAGAAGTACGACCGTCAGTATCCAATTATTTCTTTTTTGCTTTTTTGTTAACATTCTGATCCTCCTTATCTCTTGTTGCGATTGTCTGGATCACGGTCAGTATCATTACAAAGAATGCGAATACAATAGCCATTGTAGATGCCAGTCCAATTTCCCAGTTAACAGTACCTGTTTCATATATATCATACACAACCGTATACGTTGAATTCGATGGTCCTCCTCCGGTCATAACCATTGGCTGTACCAACATACGGAATGCTCCGATCGTAATCGTAATTAAAACGAACACACACAATGGTTTCAATTCCGGTAGGGTAATGTCCTTGAATTTCTGCCACGGTGTTGCATGGTCCATCTCGGCCGCTTCATAAAGTGCCGGATTGATTGCCTGGATTCCTCCCAGGAAGATGATCATCTGATATCCCATTCCCTGCCATGCACTCATGATCGCGATGGATGGAAGTGCCTGACTGGCACTGTTGATGAATGGCTGTGCATCAATTCCAAAGAAAGAAAGGATTGCATTCATAATTCCTTCCGGGCTGTAGATCTGGATCCACAGTGTTGACACAACAGCAAGTGACATGACCACCGGAACAAAGAATGCTACTTTGAAATACTTCTTACAATGCGTCACTTTATTAATCAGAAGTGCCAGCACAAGCGCTCCAATTCCCTGCAGCGGAACAATAATGATCACAAACTTTACGGTATTAAAAAATGCCTGTGAAAACACATCATCTTTAAAAATCTGAATATAGTTGTCCAGTCCGACAAAATGCGTCAGTCCCGGATTTAAAGCAAAGAAATCAGTAAAACTGAAAATCAATGTCAGGATCATCGGCAGGAATAAAAATATCGTAAGTAACACAAGTGCCGGTCCAAAAAACGCCATTCCCATAATGGATTCTGTTCTTTTCTTCATTATTTCATCACATAACGCTTTAATTTTGCGTTAATCCTTTCTACAGATTTATCCAGTTCTGTCTTCGCATCTTTATCGGTAAGCACCGAATTTTCCAGTACTTCCTGTACCGATGCACTAACCTGTGGATATACAGGTGTTTTTGATCTTGGATGTCCATATTTACTGAGCTGATGATATAAGGCTTTGTAATTCTCATCTTCTTCAAAAATCGGACTGCTCTCAAACGCTTCATATGTAGATGGGAAACTCTTACTTTCATTCCACAGACGCTTTCCACTTTCTATACCACTCATCCACTGTACCAGCTTTGTCGCACCTTTTAGTTTCTTCGTCTTTGATGATGCCGCAAATGCCCAGGAACCGGTTGGTGTATATCTTCCGCCATCCCAGTTATCGGATACTACATATGGTGCAACTCCAAGGTTTACATCCGGATAGTTATTATAGATTGTATTTACTTCCCATGCCCCGTCGAACTTAAATGCTGCTCTTCCGCTTTCGAACAGGTCTGTGATCTGTACTTTAGACATATATCCATTATCCAAAAACGATTTAAAATAATTCACTGTTTCCAGATTCTCTTTTGAATTGAATACACCGTTCACCTTCAGTCCATCTTTACTTACAAAGTCACCGCCATTTGACCAGAAAAACGGTGCATAATAATAAATCGTAGCTTCTCCTGTCGGGAAAGTCATATCCAGCGCATAACCTTTTTTCTTCTCTACTACCGGCTGTACTTTCTTTAACACCTTTGTGAATTCACTCCATGTCCATGGGTGATCTGCATCTGGAACTTCTACACCCGCTTCTGCGAGAATATCTTTGTTATAATAAAGTCCCACGCTGGATTCCATTGCTCCAAGCGCATAGAGCTTGTTATTATACGTTCCCTGCTGAATAATGGAATCCAGATACACACTCTTTTCTTCGTCTGTTAATTTTGCAAGCGGCTGGATAATTCCGTTCTCTGCATATGCCGCTATATTAGGGCCATCAACAGTAAGCACATCCGGCAGATCTCCTGACATCACGGATGCATTGATCTTATCCGAATAGCCTCCACCACTGTCATTTCGTGGAATAAATTCAATATCTGCAAAATATTTCCCATCATATTTCTTATTAAATGCATCTACAGATTTCCTGTAGCACTGTCCTTCTTCTGTGTCTTCGATTGAATGTACCCAGATAGAAAGATATTCTTCGCCTTTGTCATATCCCTTTACTTCTCCTGGTTGCGGCTGTTTATCTCCACACCCCGTCAATGCCATTGCAAAGAATGCTGCCAGCAGTACCCCTACTGTTCGTTTCTTCATAGCTTTCTCCTTTCAGATTCACGATTGCGTAACCAGTTAAGTAACCGGTTACTTTGTATGTTCATAATACTATCCATAATCTTACTTGTCAATAGATTTCAAAGAAAAAGTTACCGGTTACTTAACTAGTTATTTTTTGTTTGATTTTTTTCAATGCACTTGCTATACTGATAATATACATTATAAGGAAGAGGATTTACATGAAACAGAAAAAAGTAACTTTTGCAGATATAGCCGCTTATACAGGCTTTTCAAAAACTACCATTTCCAGATATTTTAATAATCCGGATTCTCTGACTCTTGAAAATCAGGAAAAAATCACTCATGCACTGGATGTCCTTGGATACCAGGAAAATAAGCTCGCCAAAGTACTGGCTAATGGAAAAAGTGAATTTGTTGGAATTATCATCCCCAACCTGTATCTTCACTATTACTCTGAGATGTTAAACCAGTTACTTTCTACTTACGAAAAGTATAATTATAAATTTCTTGTATTCATTGGAAATAATAAAAAAGAGATTGAAGAAAAATATATTCATGAACTGATGGCTTATAAGATTGAGGGACTTATTGTCTTAAGCAATACCATTTCGTCTGAAGAACTTGCTTCTTATAAACTCCCGGTTGTCACGATTGAGCGGGAATGTGACCATGTCTGCAGCGTGTCTACAGACAACTATCTGGGTGGTGTTCAGGCAACCAGTTTGTTGATACGTAATAACTGTGATGTCATTTTACATATCAATTCCATATTTTCTGATACCCTCCCGACTTATGGGCGTATTCAGGGATTTGAAGATATCTGTAATGAGCATCATATTACTCACGAACTGATCCAAAGAAATATGGGAAACACTTATCAGGAAACTTCAGCTCAGCTAAAGAATATATTTAATGAAATTGAAGATAATGGAGAATGTATTGCTGATGATTTAATAAAAAAATTATTTATGAAAGATGATAGAAATATCAAAGCACCTGTCAAATATGATACATTAAAGCGATATTGTATATCAAATCTATTAAAAGACGAAGATGTTGATAAAGCATTTTTATGGATTATTTTAAAATTATCAGTTACATACAATTTTATGACAAATAAATTAACTGATTAAATTATGTAGTAGTATGCAGTAAATTAGCAGTAAAAAATCCTACTTTCTAAACAAAAAAATTAAAGAGAGCAACAAAGCTCTCCCTTTTAGTATGCAGGTTTCCAATAACCGAATATTACTTTCCTATTTATATTTAATTTCTATTGATAATAAACTCAACGGCTACATTAAAAGATTTGTATTTTCCCTCTTCGTATTCATAATTAATTCCTTTTATGATTCTATAAGTACCTTTTGAAAGTTTACCATATTCATTTTCCCAATTAAG
>ENA-ORTG01003720-ORTG01003720.1-human-gut-metagenome-genome-assembly--contig:-NODE-3720-length-10524-cov-3.810202_pt1 | contig 10524 bp, 10 predicted proteins | sample MGYA00241906_ERZ509176 | MGnify/ENA primary metagenome ERZ509176 (study PRJEB26280, sample SAMEA2338811) | human gut metagenome | biome: human gut; feature: human-associated habitat; material: faeces... | reverse complement strand
GCGAGGGCAGCGGGGGAGAAGGCGGGGAATAAACTTCATACAAAGCAAGCGGCAGGAGGCTTTTGCACCTCCCGCCGCTTTCCTTTTTCCAGCACAGCAGTTGTTTTATTTGATTTGCTCGTTTTTCCGCTTACTTCAGGCGCTCGACCCAGCCTGTCTTCCAGACGCGGTAGCGGTAAGTGCGCGTCACGATGTCGAGGCTGAACTTCTTGCAGCCCGCGCCGACCGACCACGTCGATTCAACGATGATGTAGTTCTTGCACGAGGAAATCACCTTTGTGTTCGTGTTTTCCAGCATGATGAAGGGGCGGCAGTCGCGCTTCAAGGCGACGACGTTGTAACCGGCGATATTGCCCGCCTTGTCCAGATACAGCGTGAACTGATCCTTGGCGTAGAACGGCCAGCTGGACGTAATCGTGTTCGATTTGGTGATAATGCGGCTAATCTGCGTGCACTTCTTCGTGCAGGAGCCATCTGCCAGCGCTGTCGTGGGCGCAACGCTCAGGAACAACATCATCATGCACATCACCAGTGCCAACATGCAGGGAAACAGCTTCTTCATGGTCATAAACCTGTCCTCCTTATCCTTCATGAGCCGTTTTCTGTGCTGGAAGTCGTTCTCTTGCGGCTTCGAGTTGAGTATAACATGGCGGAAAGTGACTGTCAATGATGTTACGCAAAAACATCGAAGAATTACCTAAATCAGGAAAAGTTGAAATTTTGGCAAAGAAATGCGCAAGCGGAATTGCCACTTTTTCCGCCTGCGCTGCGCATTTTTTCGGAAACGCCCGAAATTCATCCGAATTTGCCTTAATTCTTCTTCAAATACGCCGTCATCATATACCCTGTGTACCCGTTGTATCGCACCTTCGTCCACGTTTTGCCCGCGGAGAGCACAACCACCGTTGACCCGTGCGGCACTTGCACCAGCACACGTGCGGATTTCGAGCCGCTGCTGCGCAGGTTCACATACGTCCCCTGCGGATGGCGGACAATGCGTGTGGAACTCGATGAGCTGGCAGAGGGAATGGAAAGGTAGTCGGTCATCATATACCCGGTTTTGCCGTCGGGCGTTTTGACCTTGCACCACTGGTCGCCCTGCGAAATCATCGTGACCACCGTGCCGTTGGAATACTTGCCTAAGCTCGCGCCGCGGGTGCTCGCCCTGCTGCGCAGATTCAGCTTGTCGCGCGGGTTCGGGTTGTTGACGACCGCATAGGCTGCCTGCTGTGCCGTGGAGGAAGAACCGCCTGATGCGCTGCTTCCCGCCGCCTTCGCGCAGAGAGCTTCGCCCTCGGACCGGCGGATATGCCCCGCGCGCAGATAGTCTGCGGACATAAACCCGACGCCGCCGTTGACAGCGATTTTCCACCAGCCGTTGCCTTGCTGGAGAATCATAACGTAGGTGCAGCCGGGGATGGAAGCGAGGCTGCCGTAATTCTTGCCCGGCCCAGAGCGCAGATGAACGTTCTCCTTATTCGGCGAAATGACCATGCCGAGCTTGTCGGAGTAGACGCCGCTGCGGGTGGAGATGAAGCGGGTGAGAAAATAGCCGGTCTGACCGCCGACGGAAACATAGTACCAGTCGCCCGCACGGTCGAGAATGACGCAGGGCGTGCCGTCGTCATACTTGCCGAGCACCTTGGCGGATGTGCTGGCCTCGCGGCGGAGGTTCAGGTAGCCCGCATGGGAGACGTAGCCGATTGTGCCGGTTGCATCCGCCGAAACGAGCAGGTAATCCTGCCGCATCCAGCCATAGCGGCCGTCAGGTGTTTCCACCTGATAAAAGCCGTTGCTGTATCCGCGCACGGTCATCCACGTTCCCTTGTTGTACGCACCCAAAACGGCAGAACTGGTAGTAGGGGCGGAGCGCAGGTTGACATTCGCCGCACCGAACACAACGCCATAACTGCTGGAATCCGCCTGCGCTGTGACACTCAGCAGGAGCAGAAGCAGCAGCGTCAGCCCTGCGAGCAGCTTCCATTTTTTCATTCGTTCTCTTCCTTTCCTCATATCATGGAAATTCCTGTGCCCTTGCGGGGAAAAAAGCGGATAGCAAAAACTTGATGGACGGTTTGCCCATCACGACAGCTTCTATTATATCAGGAAATGCAATGGAATGCAAGTTTTTCCTATGGATTCCGGCATGGAAAAAAATTATTTCGGAAAAATTTGATTCCGCTGGGAACAAAACAGCAGCGTCATGCGTTTTATTCTTGCAAGGGGAAGGAAACAGCCCAAAGCTGGCCCGCTCCGCGCAAAAGGAGGAAGAACGGATGAAGAAGTTTCTGGCAGGACTGGTAAGCCTGCTGATGCTGTCGACCGCGTTTGCTGAGCCGACGATAACGCATCTGGGCTACACGGCGTATCTGGGCAGCAGCAATGAGCTGTATCTGCAGGATCCGACGGGTACGGTGCGCGTCCTGCGTTATCCGATTGCGGATATTCTTTCGATTACGGACACGGTCGTCTACTGCCGCGCGCAGGATGGCAAGCTGCTCAGCATTGCGCTGGACGGCTCGCAGTCGCTGATTATCGCGGAAGCCCCGACTGATGAGCAGGTGAATGCGCTGACGGCGAAGTCGAATTATACGCTGACGGACGGTGTGCTGCGCAATGGCGCCACGATTGTGGATACGGGCGTGCTTGCCTTCTGCGATTTGGCGGACGAGCAGACCACGACTGCGCCGGATGAACTGCTGTACCTCAAACAGAACACGACGAACACCGCTGCCCTGATGGTGCGCACGGAGAACGTCGCGACTGCGCGGACGCTGGCGATTCTGGGCATCACCGCGCCTGTGCTGAGCATGACGGCGAACGGCGAGAACATCACCATCGTCGCATCTGACCACAGCGTCACGGTTTACAACCGCGTCGCGCTGACGACCACCAATTATCCGGCAACGTCGGAGCTGACGGAGAAGGCATCCGCCATCGGCAGCGAGCTGTTCCGCTACGCGCCCGCGGAGTCCTTTGGCTGGAACGTGGAAATCAGCACGGGTCTGCCGGCGATTGAAGTTGTGACAGACCGCGGCAATGCGTCCGTTGCGACGGCTACCCCTGCGCCCGCGACTGCTGTGCCGACCGCGACCGCGCGCCCGACGGCAACTGTCCGCCCGACGGCTACGCCCCGCCCGACCGCAACTGCGACGGCTGCGTCCGAGTACACGCGACTGAACTACGGCAGCAAGGGCAAGGCGGTGCGCAAGCTGCAAAACCGCCTGTCCAAACTGGGCTATCCAGTGGGCAAGGTGGATGGCGTCTGGGGTGACGACACGCAGTTCGCGGTCAACCTGTTCCAGTCCGCCATCGGCTACACCGAGCACCGCTATGCGTCGGCAGCCATGCAGGAGAAGCTGTACTCCAAGAAAGCGCCGGTTTACGATCCCTACATGCCCCTGAAGGAAGGCAAGAAGGGAACGCCTGTCAAGCTGATGCAGCAGCGCCTGTTCGATCTTGGCTATTTCACTACTAACGACGTGGAGAAGGAAGTCGATGGCGTGTACGGCAAGCGCACGACGGAAGCCATCAAGCTCTTCCAGACCGTCTGCGGTTATGAGGAGAAGAAAATCACCGGCGTTGCTGATGCGGATACGCTGATGCTGCTCTTCGACGAAAAAGCGCCTGTGAATCCGGGCAATGTGCCGCCGACGCCGACCAGCCCGGTGGTAATCGTCACGCCGACCCCGACGAACGTGCCGACCGCTACGCCGAATCTGCCGGACGAGCCGACGGAAGTCCCGACCGAAGTCCCGACGGCGACACCCGCGCCGACGGATGTGCCGACGGCGACACCCGCCCCGACGGAAGTTCCGACGGCGACACCTGCGCCGACGGAAGCGCCGACGGCGACACCTGCGCCGACGGAAGTGCCGACCGAAGTCCCTACGGCTACGCCCGCGCCGACGGAAGCCCCGACAGCAACACCCGCGCCGACGGACACGGTGGAGGTCATCACGCCTGAACCGCAGCCGTCCGAAACGGTGACGGAATAAGCAAATTTGCGCCCAATCAGCGATGGTTGGGCGTTTTTTTGTGCAGAAAATTTGTAATGGAGGGAAGATATGCCGCTTTTGATGCGTTAGATAGGTGAAGACCGCAGGGAAGTGCGGCAGAAAGAAGGAAGAGACATGAGAAAGTACACGCGGATTGGAACGCTTTTGCTGGCACTTGTGATGTGCCTGACGATGCTGACGGCGCAGGCGGAAAGCAAACTGCCGTTGGAAGTTGCGGACTTGTTCACCGTGAAGGCGTGGGCACACTACGCCATCGCGAACCAGCCAGATATGCCGGAGAACAAGGCGTTCGCGGTGATGCAGGAAGAATCCGGCTACGAGGCGGCGCTGCTGGTGATGCGCAACACCAAGAGCGAAACAAACGTGCTGGTGCTGGCGGAAAAATCATCCGCACAGGCGGATTGGAAAATCACCATGCGCAACTGGGGCGCGGTGGGGCAGGGTGACGCGAACGTGCCGCAGCTGGCGGTGCTGGCGGACGGGCGCTTCGTCATCCACTACCCGAACGGCGACAGCGCGTATTTCACGCATGAAGCGAATGGCTGGCAGCTGACAAACCTGTCCTTCGGTGATACGACACAGGTGGAAGTGACCCGCAGCGGCATGACCTTCCTCACTCTGTCGGACAACGGCAAGTGGGTCAAGACGACGGTGTCCGGCGTGGTGGAGACGGCAATGGCGCAGTTCAGTATGGATCGCTTCCCGCGGACGGTCGCGGCGGCACGCGAGCACCTGACGAATCCGCCGACGATTCCGGATTCCCCGTGGAGCTGGACGTACCCCTACGGTTTCCCGCAGCCTTCGCAGTACGCCAAACTTGCGGCAGGCAAGCAGTACGCGGTGTATTCTGCGCCGTCGGATACCAGCTTCCGTGCGGCGAACGGCAAGGCGCTGCTGTCCACGAACGACTGGGTGCAGGTTTTCTTTGAGGAGGACGGCTATCTGCTTGTGCAGTACGCCATCAGCCGCCATCAGTACCGCATCGGCTACATCAAGGCGGATGCGGTGTCGAATTTGTCGGAAGTGGCGGAAATCGGCAGCTGGGCGAATTACCCGGCGCAAGTTCTGCGCACATCGGCACTCACCGACGACCCGCTGAATTCCTGCGGCGCGGTGATGACGCTGACGGCGGGACAGCAGGTGACGTATCTGGGTCAGCTGGGTCAGGAATGGGCGTTTGTGGAGACGACGACGGCGCAGGGGCAGCGGATTCGCGGCTTCGTGGAATTGAGTGAGCTGAACGTCACGCGCCCAGACGATGCGGATGACAATTTGAACGGGTAATGCTATTTCCGGGTTCACCTGTGCCATCTGCAAATAGTATAATAAATAATTCCAAAACAACAACCCCCCCAGCCGCGTTTTGCAGCCGGGGGTTTTTGCTTGCTTTCCCTGCGAAATCAATCAGAATTAGCGTACTCCCAATCATACACTTCCGAAGAATGCGTGAAACCGATTCGGGAATAAAATGCTTGGTCAGACAAGACGATGGCGCGCTTTGCACCAAGCGCATGGGCGCGCGAACATGCTTCATAGACCACCGCTTTCGCCAAGCCGCGCTTTCTGTGCTCCGGCACGGTGGCGACAGGCTCAACATAAGCGGTGTCACCGGTTGTGTACCATAAGCCGCAGTGCGCGCAATATTCGCGGTTGGCAATTGCAAAGGTTTTCAGCGCGTCGTTTGCGTGGGGGATTCGCTTCAGCAATTCCGCATCCCATCTTTCGGGCGTGCCGTCAGTGTCAAACCCTCTGTGAATCACCAGCTGGTATTGCCATGGATCGGCGGCAAATTCCCGCGGGCACATGGTATAGCCGTCCGGCAGACAATAGAGCAGCGGATTGGACAAATCATTCAAAACGTCCCCAATGAAAATGCTCGTTGTAATCTAGCGTTCCCGCTTTCAAAAGAAATTGGTAAATGCTTTGATACTGCTCGTTGAACCGCTCGCAGCTTTTGTAGTGCGCTATCCTGTATTCCATGGCAAATCACCTTGTCAGCTGCTTGTCTGAATGGTCGTCCGGATAGTGAAGGGAATCCCCCAGATGTAGTAGGTGATGTTCGCCTCGCGGATTGCGTGCATGTCCTTGCTTGTCAGGATGGTGGCGGTCACGTCGCCGATGGTGTGCGCGGGGAGCGCCAGCACTTGGTCGCTGCCGATTTGCAGAATATCGCCGCTCATGGGCGTAATCTGTACCTCAATCATCTCGGCGGGCAAGGTTGTGTTGTTCTCCAGCCGGAACGTGTAGGTGTAAAAGACGTAATCCTCCGCGCTGGACAGCTCCTGCGGGGCGACGAACGACGTGCCGACAACCGCGCCCGCGCGAACCTGCGCGCTCAGGTCAGTGAACAGGTCGTAGTCCCGGTAGGCTTCCAGCGCCGTAACGCCCTGCGCAATCACCGTCACGTTCGACGTCATGTACATTGCGCCGACACCGAGCAGTGCAATCAGCAGCAAAACGACGCTCACAATGGCAAAACGCTTCATGAAACTTCTTCTTAATCTCCTTCGGTCTGCTGAAGCAGGCGGTTCATTTGGTCAATCATTTCGGAATCCTTCAGGCTGAAATGGAACTCCACGCGGCGCGAAGCTTCCTTGTCCTCGTTGCCGTACTGGTCGTAAATCAGCCCCGTGGCGCCGCGCCCGGTGATGGTCAGCAGACCGCTCTTGAGCAAATCGCGCTGGCGGGTCGTCAGACCGGGCATTTTCAGGATGTAGGTGGCGACGGACAGCGCGCGCTCCTGCGAGAGCTTCAGGTTGTTGTAGTAGTCGCCGGTGGAGTCCGTGTAGCCCTCGATGATGATTTCGCCGAGGTACGCGCTGTACTCGTCGCGCAGCAGCACGTTCAGGTAGACGGGCACGAAGCGGTCAAGCAGCGCCTTGCCTTCTGCACGGATTTCGGATTTGCCCGTGTCGAAGAGCACAGAGCCGTCCAGCACAATGTCGCCCGTGGAATGATCCACCGTTGCGCTGAGGTTCGCGGAGGACAGGGCAGAGGACAGCGCCGTGATGATGCGCGGACGGATGCCAATCAGCGCGTCGATTTGCTCCGCCTGTGCCGCCATTGCCGCCTGTTGATTTTCCAGCACTTCGTTCGCGGCTTGCAGCGCCATTTCCTTGTTCTTCAGGTCAGTTTGCAGGATGATGAGCTTCGCCTCGCGGTCAGCCAAATCGGTCTGCGCCTGCTGCAATTGCGCCTGCTGGTCACTCAGGACGATGTAGGCGTTTTCCAGCTCCTTCGCCTGTGAATCCAGCTGCACTTGGATGATGGCGATTTCCGTCGCCTGCTTGTCCATCGTCACCTGCTGGGAGGCAAGCTGCAACGTCTGCGCGTCGAGCGTTACCTGCTGCTGGCTGACGAGCGCCTTCTGCGCGTCCAGTTCAGCGGTTTTTGTCTCCAGCATCGTAAAATACTGGTAGAGGCTGACGCTCAAAATCAGAACAAACACAAGCAGCAGCGCTGCCATCATGTCAGAGTAGCTGATCCAGCTTGCGCCGCTGTTGCTGGTGCGGGCGGCGCGCCGGTTGCGGATACGCGCCATGCTTACCCCTCCTTCTGGCGGAGCGCAGCGGTTGCCGCGTCAATCGACTCCTTGAGTGCGGTCAGCAGACGCTGTGTTTCGGCGGCTTGGCGGGTCGCTTCGGCACTGTCAGTGCCGGAGAGCTTGTCCGTCGTTTCGCCCATCATTGCCATCAGTCCCTGCATACTTGCGTCAAACATGCCCAGCGACTGGCTAAGCCCGCTGACGACGCTCTGCGTGAAGTTCTGGCAGCCGGCGGAAAGCTCGGCGGCGGACTGCTTCATGGCATCTGCAACGCCGGAAAGCTCCTGCGTTGTGGCGTTGCTGGACTGCTTCATCGCGGCGGTCGTTTCGCTGCTCTGGCGGGTGAACTGCTCCGTCACGCGGGCAAGCTCCTCCTGTCCGGCACGGATGCGGTTCAGCGCGCTCAACTGCTGATCGCTGACCTTGCCCAAGCGGGTGAGCAAATCAGCAGAGGAACGCTCGAAGCCCTCGTCGCGGCTGCGGGCGGCACTGAGTTCCTTGATGTACTGCTCAAAGTGCGCAATCACATCGTTCGTCACGTCATGCAGCTGGCGCATATCCACCTGAATGGCGGCAGCGGCGTTCAGCGACTGGCGGACTTGCTCCAGCGACGCCTGCTGATGCTGATTCACCTCGGTCATCGTGCGGCCAAGGGTGAGCAGCTGGTCGGAGAGGGACGCGTTCATCTGCTGCACAAAGCTGCCGACGATGCGCCCAACGCCGTCCACCTGCGCGCGCGTCGCCCCCATCAGGAAGTTGTCCATCGCCTGCGAAACGGGCTGCATCGCGCTGCGGACGGAGTGCTCCATTGCGCCCGCGAGCTGCCCCGGCAGGGTGTCGGTGAGGGTGGAAAGCATGTGGTTGGAGTCCTGATTCTGGCAGATGAGCTGCACATCGTTGTCCAACGGGCGCGACATCGCCAGCGAAGTGAAGTTCGACACGAAGTCGTCAATCGCGCGATAGCTGGAGCCTTGCAGAATGCGGTTGATAATGTTGAAGCAGATGGAGCAGCTGACGCCAGCGACGGATGTGCCAAAGGCGAACTGCATCCCCGTCAGCAGCGTCGGGATGCCCTCGATAATCTTGTCGGCGTTGGAGAAGTCGAGGCCGCCCAGACCGTCCATCATGCCCATGAACGTGCCCAGAATGCCCAAAGAGGTCAGCAGACCCGGAATCAGATCGGCTAACTGCGCATTGCCCGGCCCGTGGATGACGGTATCGTCGTTGATGTAGTCCTCAACGTTGCAGGGCAGACCGCGGCGGTCAAGCTGCTCGGCGTTTTGCAGGAAGCGCAGCCAGCAGTTCTTCAGCCGATTGCCCATAAAGCGTTTTTCCTGCCAGACGGGTGTGCCCTGCCGCGTGCCGGCATCCTGCTGCAAGCGGGTGATAGCGCGGCGCAGGGCGTGGGTTGTGGTAATCAGGGGAATCAGGCACTTGAAAACGCCAATCAGCGTGACCCCCGCGATGGCACAGTACACCAGCGCGTCGGTCAGGTTCGACAAATGGCTGGAGAACCATTGCAGAATTTCATCAAACATGGTCAAGCCCTCCTGTGGGTGGTTTCCCTCCTATTGTATCATGAAAAAGCCGTGTCTGTAAATGTGCAGATTGTAAATCTTGCGCTGCGGAATCTCTGATTTATTCGGCGGCACATCTGACGAATGCCTTTTCCGCCATCTGCTGCTTGCGCAAATCTCGATTTACCTCCAGTAAACCTTCGATTTGCGCAATTGCATCTGACGAAAAATTCATCCGTCATCTGACCACCTCATTGCATCAGAGCTTCCGTTACGCTTCTTCATCTTTCAGCACGTCGCGCGCCTGAATGGTGTGGAACGCCGCGGCGCGCCCAAGCCGGTTCATGACAGCCAGTCCAACGCCCTCCGGCGGCACAACCTCGCTGAAAATCACGTCCATGTGCTCCTCATCCAAGCGGCGGAGGGTGTCGAACAGCCTGTGCGCGACCTCGGATGCGTTGTCGCGCGAGCCGATGTCGTGCGGATGGCAGTCTTTGAGCGCATCCATATGCTCCGTGAAGCACATCACACACGCGCGATGCCCCTGCGCGTCGGCATGGGCTGCCAGCTTCGCCATGGCGGCGACCACATCCGCCTCCGCCCCCTCGACCAGCGTCACCTGACCATCGGGGGAGTAGTGCTTGTAGCGCATACCGGGGGAAAGCGCCTTTTCACCTTTCTGCAAGGGACGCAGGACGCTGCCCGCCACGTCCACATGCCCCAGCACGCTTTCGAGCATGTCTTTCGTGATTCCGCCGGGACGCAGGATGCACGGCGCGCCGCTCGTCACGTCCAAGACGGTGGATTCCACACCGACGTCGCAGCTGCCGCCGTCAAGAATCAGCGGGATACGCCCGTCCATATCCACCAGCACATGATGCGCCGTGGTCGGGCTGGGCTTGCCGGAGCGATTCGCGCTGGGGGCGGCAATCGGCAGCTTGCAGGCGCGCAGGAGCGCCGCCGCAACCGGGTGCGACGGCATCCGCACGGCGACGGTCGGCAGACTGGCGGCGACTTCATCAGGAATGGCGGACTTGCGCGGCAGAATCAGCGTCAGCGGCCCCGGCCAGAAAGCATCCATCAGCTTTTCCGCCAGCGGGGACACCTCACACAGGGGCGTCAGCTGCGCGCGGTCGTAGACGTGGACAATCAGCGGATTATCCGCCGGACGCCCCTTCGCGGCGAAGATATTCAGCACGGCTTTTGCATCGAGGGCGTTCGCGCCCAATCCGTACACCGTTTCGGTCGGGAAGGCGACAAGCTGCCCATCGTGGAGCAGCTGCGACGCAAGCGCGAGGGCTTCGGGGGTGGGGGAGAGAACTTGGGTCATAATATCCCTTCTTTTTTAATTCGGAATGCGGAATTGGAACCATCGTTCCCAGATAAACACGCGGGCAAAGTATGACGAAGCGACCAACTGAATCGCGCGAAAGGGTCAAGGGAC
>ENA-ORTG01003717-ORTG01003717.1-human-gut-metagenome-genome-assembly--contig:-NODE-3717-length-10535-cov-2.076145_pt1 | contig 10535 bp, 9 predicted proteins | sample MGYA00241906_ERZ509176 | MGnify/ENA primary metagenome ERZ509176 (study PRJEB26280, sample SAMEA2338811) | human gut metagenome | biome: human gut; feature: human-associated habitat; material: faeces... | reverse complement strand
TTAGGTTTTGTTTTTTCTTAAATTACTGTCTATTATAGTCGGAAATGCCGCTCGTTGTCAATCGTTTCGCGCCCTTTTCTTGACTTTTCGCCCTGCGCGTGCTTTACTTAATCAGGTTTGTCTAATTAAAATAAGGAGTTTATACCCATGATGATTACATACACACAGGAAGAACTCTCTTCCATTGTCCACGCATTTGCTTTCCCGGGAACGATTACAGACTGGACGCCGCACGGGAACGGCCATATCAACGATACGTTTCTGGTGCGATCTACCGAAAACGGCGTCCTCCGCAAATCGATTCTGCAGCGCATGAACCGCACCGTTTTCCACAATCCAACGGAGCTGATGCAGAATATTGCACAGGTAACATCATTTCTGCGGAAAAAAATCACAGCCGCAGGAGGAGATCCATTCCGCGAGACGCTGAACCTGATTCCGACGACAGACGATGCCTGGTTTTTCGTCGATGAGCGCGGAGAATTCTGGCGCGCATTTCTCTTTATTTCCGATGCGTCCTGCTATGATGCCGTGACAGATCCAAAGCTGTTTTACGAGACCGGTAATGCTTTCGGCCGCTTCCAGCAGATGCTCTCCGATTTTCCGTCCGCCTCTCTTTTCGAGACGATCCCGGATTTCCACAACACACCGCTCCGCTACCAGGCGCTTTTACAGGCGGCACAGGCGGATCCGAAAGGACGGCTGAAAAACGTTTCGGATGAGATGGCGTTTTTCCTCGACCACGCAGACGATTACGGCGTAGCCGAGCGCATGAAGGCCTCGGGCGAGCTGCCGCTCCGCGTAACGCACAACGATACGAAGCTGAACAACATTATGATTGATGACAAAACCGGCGAGGGCATCTGCGTCATCGACCTAGACACCATTATGCCGGGACTGTCGATCTTTGACTTCGGCGATTCGATCCGCTTCGGCGCGAATACGGCCGCTGAGGACGAACAGGATGTCTCGAAGGTGTCTCTTTCCCTTCCTCTCTTTGAGAGCTATACAAAGGGCTTTCTCGCAGGCTGCGCAGGCTCTTTGACCCGCGCGGAAGTCGAAATGCTGCCGATGGGTGCAAAATTAATGACCCTCGAATGCGGCATCCGTTTTCTCGCCGATTACCTGATGGGCGATACCTACTTCAAAACCGCTTACCCGGAGCACAACCTCGTACGGGCGCGGACACAGATCGCGCTTGTAGCGGATATGGAGGAGAAATGGGGCGAGATGGAGAACATCGTCGCACGGGCTTCGTTTTCCCACTAAGCACCCGCATAAATTCACAGCATCAAAAAGACACAGCTGGAAGTATCTTTCTGCCTCCTGCTGTGTCTTTTTTGTTAATATGTTTTATATTATGCTCTCGGAACGCTGACAATCCGCAGATCGTATTTCTTCAGCATCTCGCCGCCCTGTACTTTCTCGCCGGTCAGGATATCTTCTTTTCCGTCGAAGACTGCCGGAAGCGGAATCTCCTCATCTTTGAAGTTGATGATAAAGTACAGATCCTCTCCGTCTGCCTGGCGTTTTGTGATCTCGAGTGCTGTTGCTTCTCCAATCACCGGCTGGATGGCTGCGCTGTCTGCTGCCATAGCAAGAACTTTTGCAAGGCCGCTCTCAGAAAGGTCGGTTCCGACATAATATACGGTTCCTTTTCCGAACTGATTTTTTGCAACAGCAGTCATGCCTGCATAGAAATCGCTCTCATACTGTGCGATTTCTTCAGCTCCTTCGAGGTGCATCAGGTCACATACAAGACGGCACTCTTCCTCGGTTCCGTCTGCGAAACGGATCTTGTTTCTCTGCTCCGGTGCAAGAGCGTCGATCTCTTCTACCCATACGCCTGCCATTTTTCTGAGCGGTCCCGGGTATCCGCCGAGATGAACGTTGTCCGACTGTCCGACGATACCGCTCATGTAGGTGGTGATGAGGGTTCCGCCTGCCTGTACATAAGCCTCCAGGCTCTCTGCCACACCGTCTTTTACCATGTAGAGAACCGGTGCTGCAACGAGGTCATATTTGGAGAAGTCCGCGTCGATCGGGATCATATCGACAGCGATGTTCTTGTTATAGAAGTAATTGTACATCTGCTCGATCTGGTCTACGTAACGTAAATCGCGGTTCGGTCCGCTGGTGTACTCCAGTGCCCAGTAGTTTTCCCAGTCGAAGATGATGCCGACTTTTGCGTGGTTCTCGGAGCCCATCACACGGCTTCCGATTTTCTCCAGTTCTTTTCCGAGCTGGGTTACCTCACGGAAGACACGGGTATCTGCGGTTCCTGCGTGTGCGATAACAGCACCATGGAATTTCTCGCATCCGCCGACGCTTCTTCTCAGCTGGAAGAACTGAATCGTGTCTGCGCCGTGTGCAACGGTCTGATAGCTCTGTGCGCGCATCTGGCCCGGTTTCTTTAAGGAGTTGTACGGCTGCCAGTTCTGCTGGCTCGGAGTCTGCTCCATCAGCATGAACGGTGCGTCTTTGAGGCCGCGCATCAGGTCGTGGGTCATAGCTACGTGGCTCCATGGTGTATTGTAGCTCGGGTAGTTGTCCCAGGATACGATATCCATTTCTTTTGCCCACTTGAAGTAGTCGAGGCCTTTGTACGTTCCCATCAGGTTTGTGGTGATCGGGGTTTCTTTGTCGTATTTGCGGATCGCGTCACGCTCCATTTTGTAGTTGTTCAGCATGCCGTCGGAGTTGAAACGCATGTAGTCGAGGGACATTCCTGCAAATGCAGTGCCGCTTCCCCATGGCATTCCGTCTCCCAGATCGTTCGGCGGTACAATCTCGTCCCAGTCGTAGATGGTATGGCCCCAGAACTCCATGTTCCATGCCTTGTTGACTTCATCGAGTGTTTTGTATTTGTCTTTCAGCCATACGCGGAACGCTTTTGCACAGTTCTCGCAGTAGCACTCGCCGCCGTACTCATTGCTGATGTGCCAGCAGACGATGTTTTTGTTGTCGCCGTAACGCTCTGCCAGTTTTTCTGCCAGGCGTTTTGCATATTTCTGGAAAACCGGGCTGTTCGGGCAGGCATTGTGGCGATGACCGAATTTGTGATGGCGTCCTTCGAAATCGGTTCTTGCCACTTCCGGATAACGGTGTACCATCCATGCCGGGAGTGCGCCGGTGGATGTTGCCATGACGATCTGAACGTCCTCTTTTGTCAGGGTGTCTACGATCTCATCGAGCTCTGTAAAGTCGTACTCATTCTCGGACGGCTGGATTTTTGCCCAGGAAAATACGTTGATCGTGGTGCTGTTGATGCCGGCCTGATGGAAAAGTTTCATATCCTCATCCCAGATCTCTTTTGGCCACTGGTTTGGGTTGTAGTCTCCTCCGTATAACATTTTTTTGAATTTTGGCTGCATTTTTTTGATTCCTCCTGTGTTTGGATATCTCGTTTTGATGGCTCTATTATATACTGGTCTTTGTGAGAAAAGTATGATATGCTTGTCTAAAAAGTATGAATTTTCGAAACTCATTCCGGAATCTTATTTTAGACTTTTCTTTCAGAAAGGAACTGACTGTTATGCCTATTTTCTTTAAACCATCCGCCTCCGATTTTTCCCTCTCCGCTGACAGCATCGGCAACCGCTGGCTGCAGGAGCCCGTTGTGCGCCCGAACGGATTCCCCTTATATCACTGGATCCAGACGGAACGCGGCGAAGGGCTGCTGACCCTCGAAGGTCAGGAACTTTTGCTGAAACCAGGTGACGGTGTTCTGATTGCTCCGCATGTGCCGCATGAATACCGCGAAAACGACGGCAGCGGGATGTGGTTTACATCCTTTCTGACCTTTGACGGAAAGCTCTCCGATGATCTCTATAAAATCTGTGCCGTCTCGCCGTATCTTTTCGTTCCGGCCTCAGAGGGCGCGTGGTTTCAGGAATGGATTGACCGCATAATCGACTCACACTTTCTGAAAAATGACATCGACGATGCTGCGCTCTCCGTCGGATGCTTTGAGTTCCTGACACGCCTTTCCCAGCTCCGCACCGGCCTTTCCCGGACGGAGCACCCTCTGTATCTCCAGTATGTCCGCCCGGCAATGCAGGAAATCGAAAGTCATCTTTCCGACCCGCTCAATGTGGATGATCTCGCGGAACAGCTCCATATCACGCCGCAGTATCTGACACGCCTGTTCCAGCGTTTTGTCGGCAGTTCTGTCCGCTCGTACATCAGCGTTCTGCGCATCAGCCGCGCCAAGGAGCTTCTCATCAGCCGTCCCTACACTACGCTCGACGGCATCGCCGCCCTCTGCGGCTACCGCGATGTCAGCTACTTTATCTCGGTTTTCCGCCAGCAGACCGGGACAACGCCGAAGCAGTTCCGTAAGCTGTACGGCATATAATCTGAACACCCCTCTTTCCGGCGCAAAAAAAGATCCTCCGTCTCATTTCACAGACGAAGGATCTTTTTTCGTTCTCTCTTATTTCATGCTTTTCAGAATGCTTCTCGCAACCGACAGTCCGTTTGCGCTTGCCTGCTGGAGGCCGCGGGTTACGGATGCCTGCTGAAGTCCGCGGGTCACGGATGCACCGTCACCGATGGCGCGGAGACCGTGGATGTTTGTCTCGAAGTCCTTATCGACAACGACCTTGTTGGAGTAGAATTTAACCTCCACTCCGTAAAGCAGTGTCTCATCGCTGGCGATACCCGGTGTTACTTTGTCGAGGGCTTCGATCATCTCGGCAATGTCGACCATGATACGGTGCGGGAATACCAGGGAAAGGTCGCCCGGAACGGCATCTTTTAAGGTCGGGATCAGGTTATTGCGGCAGAGACGCTCTTCTGTCGTTCTTCTTCCGCGTTTGAAATCGCCGTACGTCTGAACGAGGATCTTGCCGTCGCAGAGCATGTTGGAAAGCTGTGCGATCTGTTTGCCGTACTCGATCGGGGTTTTAAATGGTTTCGTAAAGTTCTTGGATACCAGGAGGGCAAAGTTCGTGTTGTTTGTCTTGAACTCCTGGGATTTGTAGGCGTGACCGTTTACAACTGCCAGACCGTTTTCATAATACTCAGTTGCCACCTCACCGGACGGGTTCGTACAGAAGGTGCGGACCTTATCGTCGAAGGTCGGTGTGTAGTATACAAGCTTTGCCTCGTAGAGGTTCTTGTTGAGGAACTCCATGACCTCGTCGCGGACTTCCACGCGGACACCGATATCGACGGTTCCGACCTCGGTCTCGATGCCGTGGCCGTTGCAGATATGTGAGAACCAGTCGGCTCCCTCGCGGCCTACTGCGGAGACAATCTCATCTGCCTCGTAAACCGTTCCGTCCTCAAGTGTTACAGCTGTCGCACGGCCGTCCTCGATCGTAATATCATTGACCATCGTGTTGAATTTCATTTCCACGCCGATCTCTTTTAAGTGATCCTCGAGGCGGCTGTAAATCTTGTAGCCCTCCTCAGTTCCGAGATGGCGGATTGGACATTCGATCAGCTTCAGGTTGGCGTTGATCGCTCTGCGGCGGATCTCACGGATCTCTTTTTCTTTATCGACACCGTAAACATTCTTGTCTGCGCCGAAATCCAGATAGATCTGGTCGGACTCATGGATCAGCTCAACCGTCTTTTCATATCCTAAAATCTCCGGCAGATTTCCACCGACATCCGGGGAAAGAGAAAGCTTTCCGTCGGAGAATGCGCCTGCTCCGGCAAATCCCGTTGTGATCGAGCACGGTTTGCAGTTCACGCATTTTTTCGTTTTTCTCTTTGGACACTGACGGCTCTCGATCGAACGTCCTTTTTCGATCATCAGCACCTTCAGATCCGGTTTTTCTTTCAGCAGTTCATAGGCACAGAAAATACCTGACGGGCCTGCGCCGATAATAATGACATCATATTTCATTCTTTTTTAATTTCCTCTTGTTTTTTATCCCATCACGATCAGATACTGACCGTCCGGCAGGGCAAAGACTTCGCTCTGCTCTTCTAATTCTGCATCCGACATTTCTTCCACGTCCATGCCCTCTTCTTCCATGTAGGCGCGCACGTCGTCCAGATTGTCGGCAACGACTGCAAAGCAGTCCTCCAGAAAGGCCTCTGCCTCATCGTAATTTTCAGCCACCGACTCGTCGAATAACTGGCCCTGATTCATTAAAAATGTGTTGATGCATTCTTCAGTATATTCTCCCATTCTGGTTTTCTCCTCTGTTCGTTTTATTTTTCCTGATTCTTTCTGTGAAAAAGCGTTAAGATTTCCTCCGGCCGGTCGAGCAGCTCCATCGCATGGTTGTCGATCAGCTCCTGGTGCGGGCGGAATCCCCACGTCACACCAACGGTAAACATGCCTGCGGCGTTTCCGGTCTGCATATCCGTATTGGTATCGCCAAAGTACAGGCACTCTTCCGGTCTGGCGCCGAGTGCGTCTGCAATCGCGAGCGCACCGATCGGAGACGGCTTTCTCGGGATTTCTGCGGTCTGCCCCTGAATCCGGTTGAAAAAGCCCGGTCCGTACACGCTCTCCACGACGTGGATAGCCGCCTCATGCGGCTTGTTGGAACATACGGCAATCGGAACTTCTTCCCGCAGCGCGGTCAGGGTTTCCCGCATATTAGGATACGGTTTTACGTGATACAGCGGGTCCTCGTTGAACCACGCGCGGCCAAGGCGGATGCCCTCCTGCAGATAGTTGAGCTCTGCATCTCCGGCGTCTTTTAAAGCGCGCTCCACTGCCAGATCGAAACCGTCTCCGGCGTAAAAGTTGAAGGCTTCTACCGGGCGCGGCACAAGTCCAAAATGTTCCAGAACGCGGTTGACTGCGTGCGCAATCGACTCTACAGTGTCTGCGATGGTGCCGTCCAGGTCAAAGATACAAGCTTTTATCATATTCTGACTTCCCTTCTTTGTCTCTTTTGTTCTTCGATTTTCTTTCTTCTCTCTCTTCTTGTCCGCAATCATTATATCCTGTATTTTTTCCCTGCGCAACCATATTTTCTTTTCCGGCACTTTATGCTAAAATGAAACTGTTTTTCAGATTCTTGGAAAGGAAAAAAAGAGAATATGAATCAGACTGTGAAAATATTTTTTACCGATATGGATGATACCCTGCTGAATTCCGAAAAGCAGGTGACAAAAGAAAACATGGATGCCATTTCAGAGGCACTTGCTGCCGGCCACAAAATTGTGTTCAACACCGGCCGCCCGCTCTCCGGCTTTCTGCCGATCTTAAAAGAGCTCGGACTCGACCGCGAAGGCTGCTATGCCATCGCATTCAACGGCGGACTGATTTACGACTGCGCGGCAAAGAAAACGCTGTACCGCCGCACGATTCCGCTCGAATATGCACGCGTGATCTTTGAAAAAACGCAGGAGGCAGGCCTCTACTGCCACACCTACTCCGACACCTCCCTTCTCTGCCGCCATGCAGGCGAGGAAACGCGCGTTTACACACAGGCAATCCACATTCCCGTCGTGGAAGATCCGCTTCTGCCGGAGCACCTCGCCGAGGAACCATGCAAGATGATCGTGATTGATCTCCACGACCGTGCAAAAATGGACGCTTACCGCGCTGCCATGGAGCCGTGGGCAAAAGGAAAAATTTCGATGTTCTACTCCAGCCCGCATTACCTCGAGCATGTCCCGGAACACGTTTCCAAGGGCCATGCCGTGAAAAAACTCTGCGAGCTTCTTCAGATTCCGCTTGCCAACACCGTGGCTACCGGAGATCAGGAAAATGATATTTCGATGATCGAGGCCGCTGCCGTCGGTGCCGCCATGAAAAATGCGACCGATGCCGTAAAGGCGAGTGCCGATTATATCACGGAAAACGACTGCAATCACAGCGGCGTGGCGGAGATTCTTCGTAAGTTTATCCTTGCCTGATGCTGTTTCTGTGTCAGGAAACCTTCTTTTTCTTGTTTTCTTTGGCACTTTTTCCGAATTCTGTAAGATTTTACTTTCTTTTTTGTTGAAACTGTATTACAATAGTTTCAAAGGACGGCATTTGAAAGGAGACTTGAATCGAGATGTCACGGAAATCAAAACGTATTCTGCTTACTCTGGCTTCTGCCGCTGTCGGCGCAGCCTGCGGTGCGGCAGTCTATTTTATCCGGAAAGGAAAAGCAGATCTTGAAACAGATTTTGACGATTTTAAAGACGAATTTGAAGAGGAAGAGCCTGCTCCTGCTGAACGTACTTATACGACCCTTCCGAAAACGAAAGGTGCGGAGGATGCTGCACCGGATCCGGAATCTGCAGCTTGCAATGAAGGTTCCGAAACAGCTGATGCAGAAGCTGAAAGCGAAACCGCAGAGTCCGAAGAAGAAGACGCTGAAAAAGAAAGCTGTGCGGACGATAGCGAAAGCACATGTGAAGCGCCGGAAGCGGATTCTTGCGAGGAAGAAACAACAGAAGAAACTGCAGGCGCCGCAGAAGAGACACTGTCTGCTGCGGATCGTGAAGTTTCTCCGCAGGAAGAAAGCGAAGTAACCGCAGAATAAAACCCAAAAACAGAATATAGAAACATAAGGAAGTAATTCCTGGGGAGGGAAACCTCCCCTTTTTTATGGAAAGGAGATTGTTATGGAACTTGCAAAACGCGATGACGTTCCTGTAGAACTTACCTGGGACCTGTCTTTAATTTATCCAACCGAGGAGGCCATGCTGGCTGATGCGCAGAAAATGAAAGAATTAAGTCTTTCTATGGAAGCATCCTACAAAGGAAACCTCACCGATGCAGCCACGATCAACCACTGCCTCGACGATTACCAGGAGGTCTACCGTCTGATCACACTGACCGCCAACTACTGCGATCTCGCCGTCTCTGTCGACTATTACAACAGTGCAAACCAGACACGCAACGACCGCATCAACAGCCTGATCTCTGAGATTTTCAGCCGTCTCACCTTTATCGAGAGCGAGCTTTCCGAACAGTCCGAGGATGTTTTGAACGAGGCCATGCAGCAGTCAGATACGAACCGCTGCTATCTCGCCGAGATTCTCCGCAACAAGGCACACCGCCTGAATCCGGAAACCGAGCGTGCCATTTCCGCTCTGTCCCAGACCTTCTCGGCTCCGTACCAGATCTACAACATGGCAAAGCTTGCCGATATGAAATTTGATTCTTTCACCGTAAACGGAAAAGAATATCCGCTCGGCTACTCCCTGTTTGAGGATAATTACGAGTACGAAAAAGACACCGATATCCGCCGCAGTGCATTCTCCGCCTTTTCTACAAAAATCAGACAGTACGAAAATGTAACGGCAGCTGCTTACAATGCCCAGCTGCAGACAGAAAAGACCATGGCCACGCTGCGCGGCTTCGATTCCGTCATCGATTCTCTGCTGTTCCCGCAGCAGGTCAGCCGTGAGCTGTACAACCGCCAGATCGATCTCATCACCACCCGCCTGGCTCCGCATATGCGCAAATATGCCCGCCTGCTGAAAAAGGTTCACAACCTTGACCGCATGACCTTCGCCGATCTGAAAATCGCCGTCGACCCGGAGTACGATCCGTCTGTCACGATCGAGGAATCAAAACAGTACATCGAAAAAGGCCTTGCCATTCTCGGTGATGATTACGTTTCCATGATTCAGGAGGCCTACAAAAAACGCTGGGTTGACTTTGCACAGAACCAGGGAAAATCCACCGGCGGCTTCTGTGCCAGCCCGTACGGAAAAGGTTCCTTTATTCTCTTAAGCTGGAATAACCGCATGGCAGATGTTTTCACGCTGGCGCATGAACTCGGCCACGCCGGCCATTTCCGTCTCTGCAACGGCGCACAGGCGATTCTCGATACCGAGGTTTCCTCTTATTTTGTCGAGGCGCCGTCTACCATGAACGAGCTTCTGATGGCTCATTATCTGCTGAAAACGACCCCGGACAAACGGTTCCGCCGCTGGGTTTTAAGCTGTATGATCAGCAACACATATTATCATAACTTCGTCACCCATCTGATGGAGGCTGCTTACCAGCGCGAGGTTTACAAGCTCATCGATGCCGGCGACAGCGTACAGGCTGAGACGTTAAGCAGCATTATGAAAGAGACCCTGCAGAAGTTCTGGGGCGATGATGTGGAAATTTCCGATGACGCAGCGCTCACCTGGATGCGCCAGCCGCATTACTATATGGGACTTTACTCCTACACCTACAGCGCCGGACTGACCGTTGCCACACAGGTATGCAAGCGCATCGAAACCGAAGGCCAGACCGCTGTCGATGACTGGAAAAAGGTACTGACCGCCGGAAGCACGAAGACACCGGAAGAGCTGGCAAAAATGGCCGGCGTTGATATCTCGACGGATGCACCGCTTCTCGATACGATCGAGACAATTGGATCGATCATCGATGAGATCTGCGAGCTGACCGAAGAGCTGGGCTGCTGATCCTGTCCGCATTGTAACTCTCTATCGAACAGTAAAAACGGATTGTTCCGTCAGCTTTTGTTACTGGCGAAGCAATCCGTTTTTTTCATATCTTTTTTCACGCATTCCAGCACTTTTTCAGAATCGCAGCTGCCTCTGCAATCTCCTCCTCAGAAAGCCCGGCGTACCCAAGCAGCACTGTGCCGCCCTGTGCGGGATCT
>ENA-ORTG01003712-ORTG01003712.1-human-gut-metagenome-genome-assembly--contig:-NODE-3712-length-10540-cov-2.885074_pt1 | contig 10540 bp, 9 predicted proteins | sample MGYA00241906_ERZ509176 | MGnify/ENA primary metagenome ERZ509176 (study PRJEB26280, sample SAMEA2338811) | human gut metagenome | biome: human gut; feature: human-associated habitat; material: faeces... | reverse complement strand
TCCAATATCTGTTACGAACTTTTTGATTTTGGGGTTGATGAATGTGTGCTGTGTCATTGCAACACTTATTCTGAAATTCATTTTCCGGAAGGAATATACCGGGGATGGACGTCTGTACCGGAATATCATGATCGGGTATATTCTGATCGCGTACGTATCCCTTGCTTCGCGCTGGAAGCTGATTGACCGGATACGACAGGGCGATGTGGAAATCAGTAATTTTGTTGTTTTGTATGTGGTGTGGATCATAGGAATTGTGATTTTATGCAATTATGTTCCGTATGTCTATAACCGGTCAGAAGCCAGATGGCAGAAAAAAGAACAGCAGATGCTGGCACAGATGCTGGCAGAGAGTGAACGCCACTATGAGCGGCTGGTAGAAGCACCGTTTGTCTATGGACAGACACTGAGTGGAAATGTGACGCTGGATGCAGTGGTGGCAGATTATACGAAGCGTGCGCAGGAACGAACGCTTTTGTTTGATGCTGTCGTAGAGCCGGTACATATATCGGATATGGCAGAGCTGGATGTGACGGTAATCGCCGATGCGATGTTAGAAACGGCATTTACACATGTCTCGACAGGTGCTGATGCGTTTGTACAGTTTACCGTGCGACAGAGAAAGGGCAGTTTGTTTCTGGATGTCGATTATATGACAGGAAAACGAATCCTGCGCAAGAAGGAACAGACGCTTGCAGAAACCCTGATCAGAAAATATGAGGGCAGTAAACAGATCAGAAGAAAAGGAAAAGAACGGCAGATTTGTGTGCTGCTTCCAAATCAGGTACAGAAGGAAGAAACAAAGGGATAAATTGTGGGGGTACTATGGTAGAAGAATTATTTTCTGTGTTGGCACTGGGGCTAGAGATTTCCGTGTGGTTGTTTATAACGTGCATGGTTTTGATTAAGCGGAGACGGCGGAGCATATGGATGCGTCTGCTGTCTCTGTTTATGATTGTCGGGGATTTTGAAATCTACGAAGTTTTGATGTTTTATCATGGAGAGAAGCTTTGGCTTTATAGCGGACTGACAGAAATCCTGATGCTGGCATTGTTAATTGTAATCAATAACGAAGGATGCTTCTGGCGCAATTACTGTATCTTGATTTTGGAACAGGGCATGACCAGTCTGTTATTTTCCATTTTCGGTTACGCATCTCCAGATTTGAATGAAGATCTGACAAAATTAGTAAGCTTTACACCGGTTGCACCGGTTCGGGCATGCATTCTGGTGTTTGGAGTGATGTCACTGGCATTTATTCTCTCAGCACTCTTCTTAAAGAAAATGTTCAAGCAGGAGTATGAGGGAAGCGGGTATATCTACAAACGGATTGTATTTGGCTACACGTTTATCTCGTATGTGTCTCTGGCATCCCGCTGGAAGCTGATTGATCAGTTGCGGAAAAATACAATTGCAGGGTACGAGGTACTGGCACTGGGTATCGTGTGGGTTGTATCTTTGATTATGGTTTGTAATTATGTGCCATATGTGTATAATAAACTTGATATCGTATGGCGAAAACGGGAGCAGGAAACGCTGCAAAAATTACAGGCGGAAAGTCAGATGCATTATGCAGCACTTGCAAAACAGCCATTTGTCTATGGACAGAACCTGAGTGGAAATGTTACACTAGATGCAGTCGTGGCGGATTATGCGAAGCGTGCATAGGCACGTGCGCTGCTGTTTGAGGCAGTCGTGGAACCGCTGCAATGTACGGATAAGGCGGAACTGGATGTAACGGTAATTGTGGATGCGATGCTGGAGACGGCATTTGCAGGAGTTGTTGAAGAGGCGGACGCATTTGTACAGCTTACAGTGAGTGAGCGGAAGGGCAGTTTGTTTCTGGATGTTGACTATGTGACGGGAAAACGAGTACCGCACAAAAAGGAACAGGCACTTGCGGATGCACTGATCGGCAAATATGATGGCAGTAAACAACTGCGGAAAAAAGGAAGAGAACGGCAGATCTGTGTGTTGCTTCCGCAGTCTACGGTTCGCCGCTGAAAGAGAAATACGAAGGAACGGAACGATTATTACGATGAAGATTATTATATGTGATGATGAACGAATGGATGCCGAGCGCGCGAAAATAATATTACTTTCCTGCAAATGTGTTCAGGAGGAAGACATTACGATTCTTACACCACAGGAGATGCATCTGGGACTGGAGGTGCAGGATATAAAATGTGATATTGCGATTATGGATATCGAGTATGAAAACCGGCAGTTCAACGGGATTACATTAAGCAAAGAGTTAAATAAAAAGCTGCCGCTGTGCCAGATCATCTATCTGACATGGGTATTGGAATTTGCACCGGAAGTGTATGATACGATCCACTGCTATTTTGTGTTAAAGCAAAACGAGGAGAAGATGTTGCCGCGTGCGATGGAAAAGGCGATACAGATTTATTGTGATCAGGAAGACCATGAAATTATTGAACTTAGAAATCATGGAAAGATGATGTATATCCGGCAGGCAGATATTATATATGCCGAGAGACAGGATCGGATTGTGCAGATTCACACAGCACAGGGAACGTACCAATGTTATCAGTCATTGACGAAGATTATGAAACTTCTCGGAAGAAATTTCCTGCGCTGTCATGGCGGATATGTTGTGAATTATAATTATATTGATACTGTGATGCGGGAAAGCGTGATTTTGTCAAATGGTACGGAGATTCCGATTGGACGGACATACCGGACATCATTTCATGAACAGTACATGCGTATGGTAGAACAGCATGTGTAATACAGATACAGGGAGAAATGCAAATGGAAAAAGCAGTGGGGATTGGACTGTTTGCCTTGCTGGTTGTGGGCGTTGGCTTTGTGCAGGTGCATTATTACCGCGGCAGCGGGCAAAGGCAGAGTGTGAACGGCTGGAGCAAAGCATCGGGCAGATGCAGAAGCAATATGTCAATGTGGCAAAACAGAACCAGTCATATCGCCAGATGAATCATGAATTAAAAAAGTATCAGTGGCTTGTACAGGTTATGCGTGAGAATATGGGAACGGTCACGCATGGACAGTTGCTGGAGCTTGTATTGCAGAAGAAAATACAGGAAGCAGAGCATAAACAGATCACTTGTGATGTGCAGGGAACCTTAAATGGGAATCTGCGTATGGACGAGATGTCGCTGGTCAGCCTCGTGATGAATCTGCTGGACAATGCGATCGAAGCATGTGTGCAGACGGAGACCAGACAGATTCAGGTTGTGATCGCAGAAGATCCTGCGGCGCAGATGCTGGAATTGAAATTACAGAACTCAAAGAACAGCAGTCAGAAGCTGCATGCGAATGAAGCAGGAATGGGATATCAGACGACAAAAGAGGATCGCGGCTCGCATGGGTATGGAACACAGATCATCCAGCAGATCGTCGATGAAAATGGTGGTACGATTCGGTATGTGGATGCCGGGGATACCATGCAGATCACCTGCAGACTCTGTATGGAAGATAAAAAGCTTTTGAGCGAGGGATAACGTATGACACAGGATGAATTTAGCTGCCTCTATGAGGAGAATTCATTTACATGTATTATAAAAAAGGGGCTGGCGATGCTGGATGGTGACCGCATCCGAATCGAGCATATCGACAGCGATATGGAAGTTCTGACCATCCCGGATGAGCTTCCAGTTACGCTGTTTGATATACAGGGAAGAAGCTACACGCGCGTCCTTCCAGTTTCCGAGCTTGGGAAAAAGGCGTGTTATGAGAAGAAAAATTTAAAGCAGGTGCGCCTTGGAAAAAATTTGCGATTTCTGGATGACTATGCGTTTGCACGCTGTGAACATCTGACAGAGGTTGTGGCAGAGGGCATCGATGGATTTGCTGACCTGCGTCTTGGCAATGGCGTGTTTGATGATTGTGGAAGCCTGGAGATTTTAGCACTCGACGGTGACCGGGAAGCGAAAATCGCAAGGCTGCTTGCAGCTGTACCACGGTTCCTGAAAGCGGAGGATCTGTTGACAGGCGGCGAGATCGGGACGGACGCATGGTATGAGCGTTGGGATTTTGCCCTGCGTGCCTTTTTGAAGGAAGACGATGTTGCGGGCTACATGCAGGCAGTGCTTTTTGGCAAGCGGAAGTTCGCAGACCGGGAAGCGTACATTGCCTATGTGCAGGAGGCAAAGCGCGCATTGTGCAGACTGCGGTTGGAATATGGAGAAGAATTGCAGGCATTTGCCCGGAAACAGTGTGAGGAGTATCTGGGAGAAATGCGGCGGGTATAACGGGTACGAAGAAACAATGATTTAGGAATTGTAAGATCTGGTTTTTATACAGGAAGGAAGATAGCATGTCTAAATTCACAAAGCAGGCGATCATGGATGGATTTATCGAATTGTCCAAGCAGATGCCAATCGATAAGATCACAGTGAAGAAGGTAACCGATTATATCGGAATTACACGGAATACATTTTACTATCACTATCAGGATATCTATGCACTGTTAGAGGAGATTGTCGTCACAAAAGCAAAGAAATTGTTCGTCTTAGACGAAGAGAATCTGGAGAATTCGTGGAAGAGCAACCTGCGTTTCATGGGACAGTATGGCAAGAAAAATGAGGTTTTCATAAGAAATCTTTACCAGTCAATGGGACGCGATGCGTTCGGTGACCAGTTGTTAGAGATCAGCTATGGCTCCATCTACCGGAGTGTGCAGGCGTATGCGGAAAAAGAGATGGTGAAAAATCCGGACATCACATACAAGGAACAGACAATCAAGGATACATCCTATATACTTGCGAAGATGCTTTCGGAAAATGCAGTCGAGTGGATACGCGGACGTGTGGAGCAGGATCCGGTCGCATTGATGGAGAAAGCGATTGTGGCGGTGGACGGCGTCGGACAGGTGCTGTTGAATAATTTGAACAAGAATTATAATAATAAATAAGCAGAGAAGAATCAGGAGGGTATATACATGGCAGGATCCCATATTGCGATTCCGACGATCTTGAAGATTGGGAGCGGAACACTTGGAAACGTAGGAAAATATCTGCAGTCAAGCGGATTTAAGAAAGCGGTTGTATTCTTTGGAAATGGACTTGTGGAGATGTTCGGAAAGACGGTAATGGATTCCCTTTCCGAGGCGGATATCGAGGTGCTTTCGTATTGTGAGCTTGACACAACGGATATCAAGGATCTGGCATTTACAATCGACGCGAAGACACAGGTGATCTTAGGCATCGGCGGCGGCAAGGTTATTGATGCCGGAAAATATGCCGCTTATCTGCGTAAGCTTCCATTTATCAGCATGCCGACATCTGCATCGAGTGATGGATTTTCTTCGGCAAGTGCATCACTTCTGGTAAATGGCAAGCGTACCTCTGTGCCAGCACGCATGGCATATGGAATCGTGGTGGATACGGATGTATTGAAGTCCGCACCGACGAAGTTCTTATATTCCGGTATCGGTGATATGGTATCGAAGATCACAGCACTGTACGACTGGATTTTTGAGGCGGAGCATGGCGTGTCCGAGGTGAATGATTTCGCGGTAATGATTGCGAAGAAGGCGGTCAACAGCTTCGTGCGGACACCATTTGAGAGTATTCAGGATAACCTCTTCCTGAAGGAGCTGGTTGATTCGCTGGCGATGAGCGGAATTGCAAATGAGATCGCAGGTGGCAGTGCGCCGACGAGCGGTAGTGAGCATCTGATCTCCCATGCGCTGGATAAGCTGCTGGAGGTGCCACAGCTCCACGGTGTGCAGGTTGGAATCGCCACCTATGTGATGGCAGTTGTACAGGATCACCGGTATGTGCGTGTCAATAAGATCTTCGAGGATACCGGATTCTGGGATTTCGTATCGACACTTGGCTTGAATCGCGCAGACTACGAGTCGGCAATCGATATGGCACCGCAGATCAAGCCGAATCGTTACACATATCTGCATGAAGCAAAGTACCGGGAGAAGGCGAAACAGGTGCTTCGCGAAGATCCGGTGATGAAACGGGTATTTGGTGAATAAGAACAATTAAAAAAAGTTGTGCAAATTAGGCGGAATGTGTAAAAAATATACACATTCCGTTTTTTGACACTTGTAGGAACTTGGAATATATGCGAAAATAACACAGTGCTTTTCTACTCGTATACCAATGTTAATTAGATGTATGCAGGGAGAACACAACAAAATTAGAAGATAAAGTGTGAGCGAAGATGAAGATACTTTTGATTAACGGAAGCTTGCGTGGAGAGTACAGCTCCTCCCTCAAAGTTGCCCATGCATTTGTCAAAGGCATGGTGGAAGAATATGGAGCGGACACGGAAGTCTGTGAGGTAGCATTGAAGGACAAAAGGATTGACCATTGTCATGGGTGCTTTGTCTGTTGGAAGACGACACCGGGGCAGTGCTGTATCCACGATGATATGGATGAACTGCGGCAGATGGTGATGGACAGCGATATCATTGTTGAGAGCTTTCCGCTTTATTTCTTTGGACTGCCTTCGAAGCTGAAGGCATTTACGGATCGTATGATCTCCTATGTACAGGAGTATCGCGGGAATCCGGGTGATGAGGAGAATCATCGGTTCCTGCATAACATGCGGTATCCGGAGCTCGAAAAGAAGAAACTGATTTTAGTATCCACATGCGGCTATGAGGTGACAGACAACTGTTACGATGCCGTGTTTGCAGAGTTTGACCGGATCTGTGGCGAGGGAAAATACACAACGGTGCTGGCACCGCAGGGTGGACCACTCTCAGAGCAGGGCTTTGCAGAGAAGGTGGCACGCTATCTGGAGAAATTCACAGAGGCTGGTCACGAATATGCAAGGGAAGGCTGTTTATCGGAATGTACGTGGAACAAGCTGCAGCGACCGTTGCTTGGACACAGTACATTCGAGATGGCAATCAATATGAACTGGGACAACCCGGAGGTTGGTCCTTACGGAAAGCTGGTGTAACATCATGGAGATACTAAAGAGATTTGCAGCGAAGCTTGCCTTTGCAATCGCGAATGGCGTAATCCGTATCCTGTACCCGCCCAAGGTAACGTGGGAAGACAAAAAGGCAACGAAAGATGCGTTGAAAAAAGGCAACTGTGTTGTTTATTCCAATCACACAAGTCATGTGGATGGGTTCTATATGACACGACTGTTTGGTAAATATAGGGTACATACCTTTGTTGCGCGGGACTGGTATGATAAGAAGAAGATTAACTGGTTGTTCCGCAATCTTCCATATATCCCAATGAACCGTCAGGAGATGGATACAAGCTGGCTGTCGATGGGATTGGAGAAGATGAATGAGGGCTGCCCGATCTACATATTCCCGGAAGGACATACGAGCCATACCGGAGTGATGGATGAATTCAAGCCAGGATTTCTGATGCTTGCGAGACAGGCACAGGCGCAGGTTGTACCAGTTGTGATCGACGGCGAATTTAAGGTCTTCCATCGCATGCACATTATCGTCGGCAAGCCGGTCGAGATGGATTTAAACGAAGAAGGCAGACCATCGGTTGTCCTCAAAAAATATGCAGGCGTCTGCAGAGACAGGATCTATGAGTTGCGTGATACCTACGGTGTGAAGAAACAATCATGATATTTGGAGTGGAAACACTCTTAAAATATACCCGTTGATTCGGGGTAAAATATAAGAAAAGGAAGGATACATAGAATGAACGAAAAAGAGTTAGAAATCGCTGAGAACATTAAAGGAATGCTTTCAAAGAATCTTAGAATCCCTGAGGAAGAATTAGATTATGAAGTTCCATTGTTTGGTGATGGAATTGGACTTGATTCTGTTGATTCCCTGGAGATTATCGCTTGTATCGATTCTGCTTACGGCGTAGCTATGACAGGTGTTGCAAAGGAGCACTTCTACAACATCGAGAGCCTTACAAAGTACGTTGTAGCAAATATGTAATAGCAAGTCATACAAAGAGGGCTGTCCCGAAAGGAAACTTTGGGGCAGCCCTGTGTATTCTGAACAGGTAGATAGGAAACGCGCGAATGCGTGGTGGCATATAAAGGAGATAAAAATGGATAAGATTACAAATACACGTTGCGTTGTAACCGGACTTGGCATGATCAGCGCAATCGGAAATAACGTAGATGAGTGCTTCGCAAATGCACTGGCTGGAAAAACAGGAATTGATAAGGTAGCATCTGTTGATACAACCGACTGCTATGCAAACCTTGGTGCAGAAGTACACTGCGATACACTGGATGAGATCGATGAGGCAAAGGATGTTGACCGTGTCAGCAAGCTCTGCCTGAAGGCTTCCAAGGAAGCACTCGATGATGCAGGTCTTGTGATCGATGAGAGTAATGCCGGTCGTGTCGGTGTTGTCATGGGAAGCTGCGTCGGTGGTGTTGTCAGTGTAGAAAATTATGTAACAAAGGGTGAGCATGCAGAGGATATCAACAAGATGACGATTGCCTCGATTGCAAACCATGTAGCAAATATGGCAGGCGCAAAGGGTGTTGTCACAAACGTTGGTAATGCCTGCGCAGCAAGTACGATCAGTATTGCTTATGCGTGTGAGTTGATCCGTGCCGGTGTGGCAGATGCGTTTATCGTTGGTGGTGCCGATGCATTTGCATCTGTTCCATTTTCAGGCTTCTTAGCTCTTCATGCGCTTTCTGAGCAGGCATGTTCGCCATTTAACCACAGCAACGGTATCACACTTGGTGAAGGTTCTGGTGCGATCATCGTGGAGAGCTATGAGCATGCAAAGAAGAGAAATGCGAAGATCTACTGTGACGTGCTTTCAGCAGGAATCAGCAGTGATGCCCATCATATCACAGCACCACGTCCGGACGGACTTGGACAGATGTATGCGATTCGCGAGGCAATTGAGAAGTCAGGCATCGAGCCAAAGGATGTTGCATATGTAAATGCACACGGAACAGGAACCGCCAAGAACGACGAGGCAGAATTCCTCTCCTTACATACAATCTTTGATGAGACAAATCCAGACTTAAGCGTCAGCTCTACAAAGGCAATGGTTGGCCACTGCTTAGGTGCAGCCGGTGCGATCGAGGCAGTTTTCGCAATCAAGGCTCTGACAGAGAACAAGATTCCACCAACGATCGGATATTCTGAGGAAGATATCGAGGCGCTCGGTGAGAAGGCAGGCACATTCGATTTCATGCCGAATACAATGAAGGAAAAGGATTTGCACTATGTAATGTCTAACTCCTTTGCATTTGGCGGAAGCAATGCAAGTATCATCTTCTCGAAGGAGCCAGGCAATGTGAAGGAAACTGAGAACGATGAGAAGGTTTATATCACAGGTCTTGGTATCGTCAGCCCACTTGGAAATGGCGTTGCCAACTATATCGATAAGGTCAATGCACAGACAAAGCCGGAAGCAGCGTCTGTACATGCAAATGTTGGAAAAGAAGATTACGATAAATATGGTTTGAAGATGGCATTCTACAGAAAGCTCGACAAATTCAGTCTGATGCAGGTCATCTCTGGTCTTGAGGCACTGCAGGAAGCAGGCATCGAGGTAACAGAGGAGAATGCAGAAGAGCTTGGTATGATCGTCGGAACCGGCGATGGCCCACTTACAACCGTATATGAGTTCCAGGAGCACATTTCTGAGAATGGAACAACAGCAGGTTCTGCCTTCAACTTCCCGAACACCGTTTACAATGCAGCAGGTGGATACCTCTCGATCAAGACAGGTATGCGTGGCTATAACGTAACAGTGACAAACGGCGCACAGTCTGGTATGAGCAGCTTGTGCTATGCATATAACGAGATCAAGCAGAACCGCGGCAAGGCAATGCTTGCAACTGGTACCGATGAGAACAGCGAGGTTATGGAGAAGCTCTATGCGAAGCTTGGCAAGGTAGCCGGAGATGTGAAGCAGGCATACGCTGGCGGTGACGGATTCGTGCTTGCCGATGGTAGTACGAGTATCGCACTCGAGAACGAGACATACGCAGCAAGCCACAATGCGAAGAAGTACGCAGAGGTATGTGGTTACGCCATGACACACGAAGGCGTTGCTTACGGTGATGTCGCAGGTACCGAAAAGGGACTGATGAACGCCATCGTAGATGCAGCCGCTATGGCAGGCATCACATTGGATCAGATTGATGCCGTTTACGGATTCGCAAATGGTGCCGACGAAGTCGACACATTGGAGCGCCATGTGTACGAAGAAATTTTCGCAGGAAAGGTTCCTGTACATCAGGTCAGAGATTATACAGGTGAAGGCAGAGCTGCAAGCTCCGCACTGTCTGTTGCACATGCTGCACTTACACTGTCCGGAGATCTTGCCACAAGACAGAATGCTTACTATGTAACAACCGAAGAGGTAACGAAGGAAGTTGTCGACACATCCGCATACAAGTATGTACTCGCAACAAGCTGTGCCATCGGTGGCAGCTATGCCGCAGTCATCTTAAAGAAAGTGGCATAGTATGGATTATAAAAAGATAATTATAGAGGCAATTGCGAACAAAAAGATAAAGTGAATTATATATTTCCAGTTTGTTTCATGAACATATACGATATGTTTGAATATTAGAAGTTCTTAATGTTCTGTAATAATATTAGCCATGTTTGAACACGATG
>ENA-ORTG01003706-ORTG01003706.1-human-gut-metagenome-genome-assembly--contig:-NODE-3706-length-10548-cov-5.478509_pt1 | contig 10548 bp, 10 predicted proteins | sample MGYA00241906_ERZ509176 | MGnify/ENA primary metagenome ERZ509176 (study PRJEB26280, sample SAMEA2338811) | human gut metagenome | biome: human gut; feature: human-associated habitat; material: faeces... | reverse complement strand
GCGCTGCTGCCAAGATCATCTGCAACCTGATCCTTGGCCCCACCACCGCATCCGCTCTGGTTGCTGACGCCGCTCCTTACAAGGACGTCCCCACCAACCACACCTTCGCTGGCTATATCGCTTATTGCCAGAAGGAAGGCATCATCTCCGGTTACGCTGACGGCACCTTCCGTCCCGCCAACTCCCTGACCGGCTATGCCTTCATGAAGATGCTGCTGGGCGCTCTGGGCTATGATTCCGCTAAGGAAGGCTACACTGGCCCCAACTGGTCCATTCAGGTTGCCAAGCGCGCTCTGAACATCGGCCTGGACGATGATCTGGTGGGCGATTTCAACGGTGTCAAGGCTGTCAACCGCGAGGAGGCTTGCCTGTACTCTCTGAACACTCTGACCGCTACCATGGTCGAGTATGAGAAGAACTCCACCGTCACCGTTGGCAACATCACCATCAAGGATCAGTCCTCTGCTAAGGACATGGTCAACACCGGCAAGACCGACGGTAAGATCTTCAAGGCTGACGGCAAGATGCAGTTCGCCGAGAAGTATTTCGACAACCTGTCCGTCACCAAGGGCTCCGACGATTTCGCTCGTCCCGCCAACGTGTGGAAGCTGAAGGCTGAGAAGATCGGCACCTACGCTGACACCGCTGATCTGACCTACACCAAGTCCGTTGATGTCTGCGACATCTACAAGGATCTGGGCCTGGGCTCCAAGATCGAGAAGAAGGACGTTTCCGTCTATGTGGACGGCGTTGTTGATCCCGAGAACAAGATCGTCCCCATCGCTATCACCAAGGATAACGACGATGACAGCTATGGCGCCAACGGCGTTCTGACCGAGGTCTTCTATGATGACGATGCTGATACCGTCACCATCACCGAGGTCAACACCTATGTCGGCGAGATTTCCAAGACCGTCAAGGCTACCTCCAAGAAGGATGCTTATGTTGTTGTGATCCCCGAGGGTGTGAAGCCCACCAGCATGAAGAACAGCGAGGAGTTCGAGACCACCGCTTCCTTCGATGATGACGCTTATGTTCTGTACACCTACTCCGAGGATGCCAAGGAGATCAAGTCCGTTGAGGTTGCTAAGTCCGTCTCCGGCGAGGCTACCCGCATTGAGAACAAGGCCAAGGTTTGGGATGCCAACAAGGCTATCTACATCGAGAACACCGCTTACAAGTTCTCCAACAAGGCCGACGGCGTGAAGCTGGATGATGCCAGCGTTGGCAACGAGTACGATGTCTACCTGGATGCTTATGGCTATGCCATCTATGTTGAGGAAGTCGAGGAGATCGGCAACTACGCTCTGCTGGTTGACTATCAGAACAAGACCAACTTCAACTCCAACAAGGCTATGCTCGTCTTCGCTGACGGCACCGAGAAGGTTGTTGAAACTGCCAAGGATTACAAGGGCAATTCCAATAAGCTGGAGCTGGGCACCATTGTCACCTACAAGGAAGACAACGGCGTTTACACCCTGAAGCCCGTGGCTAAGACCATTGCTACCGGTACCTTTAATACTGCCATTTCCGGTCTCTATGAGGGCACCTCTGAGCCCAAGAACCTGGGTGTGGATGGTGACTTCAACCTGACCAGCGATAAGGCCGGCGTTCAGATGACTAAGACCAAGTTCTACACCATCGATAAGACCGGCAGCAAGAGCGTGGCTGCAAGCGATACCACTGGTACTAAGAACGTTCAGACCAACTCCAAGACCATCTTCGTGGTCTACAACATTGATGACGATGATTACACCGTCTACACCGGCATCAAGAATGCTCCCAAGATCGCTTCCACCGCTACCAAGAACGTGTCTGCCTATGCTTATGTCAAGGGCGGCATGACCAAGGTGATGTTCATCTATGCGGATGATTCTTCCATCATCTCTGACAGCAACAAGAAGATGGTCTTCCTGGCCAACGAGTCTGTCTCCAACCTGATCCACACCAAGAACAGTGACTACTACACCTTCAACGCTGTGATCAACGGCGAGATCAAGGAAGTTATGGTCGACTGGAACGTTGAGGTCAACGGCAAGACTCTGGCTTCTGCGGATGTCAAGTCCCTGAACGGCCTGTTCGAGAGCTATTCTGTGGATAAGTACGGCGTCATCACCCGTCTGACCAGCTACAGCACCGATGCTTACAATAACACCGATGCCAAGCAGGTCTTCAACAACACTCCCAAGATCGAGGGCGTTGACAGCAGCAACAATACGGTTACTGCGGTTGATGCCAAGAGCACCATCGGTATCGACAAGAAGAGCGCTGATTACACCGTGCTGGTGAGATATGATGGCACCAAGAACTTCGACTACACCATCACTGTTGATGACAACGCCAAGATCTACGCTGTGGACGAGGATGGCAACATCACCGAGAGCAGCTACAAGGCCATCACCAAGGACACCAACGATAAGGTTTATGCCGTGATCGAGGACTATCTGGTGAAGGCTCTGGTCATCGAGGATGTCGATGATGGCAAGGCTCCCGAAGTTACCGAGGGCAACGGCACCTTCGACGTGACCGTTTCCAAGAATCAGGCTGGTGAGCTTGAGGTCAACTATGTTGCCAACAGCTTCGACGTCACTGATCACGACAACTTTGACCTCAGCTGGGAAGGCACCAAGGGCAAGGTTACCGTGACTCTGGTGGTTGACGGCGAGACCTTCACTCAGACCACTTCTTACAAGGGCACCCAGACTGTTCAGTATATGCTGGACAACGCTAAGGTTCCCTCTATCACCCTGGACCTCGCCAGCGGCGGCGTCAAGGTGAAGGCCACCGTGACTGTCACCTTCGACGGTATGAACAACGATACCTACAAGCTGGTCGGTACATCCGGTCTCTCTATCCTGGGCTAATCTCAGAATAGTAAAACAGCTTGTAACAAGTTGAGAAATCCCCCGGACGAAAGTCCGGGGGATTTTTTTGCCTCAGGCATCCATCTGGTACAGGGCCAGAACCCAGTATAGGGAATTGTCGGTGTTCAGTTGGTACTTTGCGTTATTGCTGGATACAATGGAAAGCTGATTGCCTGACCAGGACAACAATGCATCCTGGATCTGCGCACTGCCGCTGTCATAGACGATCAGACTGCCCTCGGATGCGCCGCCCTGCGCAGCAAAAAAGGTGCCTCTGCCCCGAACAAAAAAGACCGTGGGCATTTTGGGGAATGTGATTACCGTGGGGTATTCCTCACCTCGTGTTCCGGTACCGGTATAAGTGGAAATCCCTATTTGACAGTTTCCGCAGCTGGCCAGCGCAGTTTGCAGCGCCGCCACGCCGTCGGCGTTGCTTTTCAGCGCCGTGTCGATCTTGTCCCAGTTGTCGTTGAATTCCTCCACCAGAATGCGGTCCTCCGGGTCCCAGCGCTTCAGGCCGTAATTGCTTGTGTTTTCCATGCGATTCCTCCTTGTTATGCAGCCGTAACGAATTGCGTCCGCCATATTCGCCTCCGTTGCCCGCGGAAAAAGATCGCACGAAGCCGTGCAACAAGCCCTTTTTTCTCCTAAAACCTCCCAGAACACGACGAAAAAAGCCCCGAAGGTTTTCCTTCGGGACTTTTTCAGTCGATTGATTCGATTCAGCCGCTTTTAGTCGGTGACGTAGGGCAGCAGAGCGATCTGACGGGCACGCTTGATGGCCTCAGTCAGCTCACGCTGATGCATGGCGCAGGTGCCGGTGGTCCGACGGGGCAGGATCTTGGAACGCTCAGAAACGAAACGACGCAGCTTGGCGGCGTCCTTATAATCAATGCACTCGCACTTCTCGGCGCAGAACTGGCAGACCTTACGGCGCTTGTTGCCGCGTGCGGGACGGGCGGGACGAGCTTCACGATCGAAAGCCATGATTGCTTCCTCCTTATAGTAATATCAGAACGGCAGTTCGCCGTCATCCTCGCCGATCTCGGCGAAGTCAGAGCCGCTGGCGCTGAAATTGCTGGGAGCGGCGCTGTGGGAAGCGGGGGCGGGCGCATAACCGGGGTTGTAGCCGGAATTGTCGCCGCCGTCGCGCTTGGAATCCCCGAAATACACATTGTCGGCCACGACCTCGGCACTGCGACGCTTGCCGCCGTCCTTGTCGGTCCAGTCCCGGATCTGCAGGCGGCCCTCCACCACGGCCATGCGGCCCTTGGTGAAGTATTTGCTCACAAATTCGGCGGTGTTGCGCCAGGCCACGATGTCAATGAAGTCCGTTTCCTTTTCGCCGGACTGGGACTTGAAGTCCCGGTCAACAGCCAGAGAGAAGGACGTCACCGCCGTACCGCTGCCGGTGCGCCGGAGCTCGGGGTCACGGGTCAGGCGACCCATGAGAATGATTCGATTCAGCATGTGCTGCTCCTTTACTCGCCCTTGCAGACGATCAGGGAACGCATGACGCCCTCGGCGATCCGCAGCTTACGATCCAGTTCGCGGGGGAATGCCGGGCCGCTGACGAAGGTCATGAGCACATAGTAGCCCTCGGTCTTGTAGTTGATGGGATAAGCCAGCTTGCGGTTGCCCCACTCCTCAACCATGACGTCAGAGCCGTTCTGCTCGGCCAGGGACTTGAAGTTCGCAACCTGAGCGGCGATAGCCTCCTCACCCTGTGCAGGGTCGAGCACATAGACGACCTCGTAATTGGCAGTAATCTTTGCCATATTTGCACCTCCTTTTGGACAAATGGCCCTCATTCTCAGATGAGAGCAAGGATTTACTTACATATTGCAAGCCTTATCATTATATCCGAAATACAGCAAATGTCAAGGAAAATATTGAATTTTTTCGAAAAAATCCGAATTGATGTAACTTTCCCCGGGAAAACGGTTAAAAAAAGCGGCAGGCCCCGGAAGTCCGGGGCCTTGTTCCACTCAACCGCTCAAATATTCGTTGGGGTCTACGGCCTTGCCGTCCTTGGTGACGGCGAAGTGCAGATGGGGCTGTCCGGACTCCGCCGCCGCGGTGGTCCCCACCGCGCCGATGATCTGCCCGGCGGACACCGGGTCCCCGGCCTCCACGTTGGGCTTGGCCTGGAGATTGGCATAGGTGGTCTGATAGCCGTTGTCATGCTCCAGCACCACGGTGGTGCCCATCAGGGGATCGTCCGTCACCGACAGCACCGCCCCTGCGGAGGCCGCCAGTACCGTGGTTCCCTGCTGAGCGGCGATGTCCACGCCGTTGTGGGTACGCCAATCTCCCAAAGTAGGACTGTATACCAGCTCCTCCATGGAAAAAGCCGTCAGCACATCCCCCCGCAGTGGGGCCACCACCAGACGGGGTGCTTCCGCCGCCACAGGCGTGTGATCCACCTCCACCTCCGGCAGCTCTTTGGTCTCCTTGGGCGGGACCGGAACCGGCACCGGCGCCGGTTCCAGGGTCTCCACCGCCGGGAGCCGCACCTCCGGCATTTCCACCGGCTGCGACACGGGGACCTGCGGCGTCACTGCCTGCTGCGGAGCCGGGTCCTCCCGGTCCTGCAACAAGAGCCATCCGCACACCCCAATCACCAGCAGGCACACCGTCAGCGTGCCGTAAAAACCGATGCCCGAAAGTACGTTTTTCACCTTGTTTTCCATACAATACCTCCCTTCCTGTTCATAGGTACGGAAGGAGTATGGTCAAAAAATCCAAAGGCTATACCAAACCCGGCAATTTTCCACTGTCAGCGGCGCGGAAATGAGAAAAAAGCTTTTTTTCTCCGATACGATGTGGTATAGTTGGGAACGTACACAGAACTTCGCGTGGGAGGGGATCTCATGAACTACACCGGAAGCATGATCCTGTTTATTTTTCTCGTCCAGTTGGCGGCGTACACCCTCAAGTGGCTCATTGGGTTCGGGAATCCCCTGATCTCCGCGCCGCTGCTGGCCATGCGGCTGGACAACACCCTGATCACACCGGGCAGTCTGCTGCCGGATCTGGTCATCAACGGTCGGATCACCTGGCAAAGCCGGAACAACTTCCGCTGGCGGGCCATCCTTCCCCTGCTGCTGGCTATGGTGGCCGGGGTGGTCCCCGGGACCTGGCTGCTGCGCTTCTCCCTGCCTTGGATTATCAAAACGGTTTTGGGCGGCGTTGTGGTATTTCTGGGACTGGAAATGGCCACTCGCCGGCTGCGCCCCATCCGCCCGGACCGTCGGGAGATCCCGTGGCTGCGGTATCTGGTGGCCTTCTTCTCCGGTATGTGCGCGGGGCTGTTCGGCATCAATATGTTTCTGGTAGCCTACCTTCAGCGCACCGCCAAGGATTACGATGAATTCAAGGGCAGCATTTGCTTCCTCTTTCTGGGTGAAAACCTGTTCCGCACCGGACTGTATCTCTGCACCGGGCTCCTGAACCGCTCCTCCCTGTGCTTCAGCCTTATCTCGCTGGCCGCCGCCTTCTGCGCCGCCCGGCTGGCCCGGCTTCTCTCCCCTCACATCAGCGGAGAGCGGCTGCAAAAGCTGTCCATCGTGTTTTTCCTGCTGGGCGGCGTCAGCATCATCGTGAAATCCGTTTTGCTGCATACATAAGAAACGCTCCCGCACCTTTTCGGTGCGGGAGTGTTTTTATCTCAAATCCGGAACAGCCGTCTGCCGTTTTCCCACGTCACACGGGTCATTTCCTCCGCCGTCACGCCCTTCCACTCCGCCAGTTTTTCGATCACATAGGGGAGATAGCGGCTGTCATTCCGCTTGCCCCGCATGGGTACCGGAGCCATATAGGGAGCGTCCGTCTCCACCACGATCCGCTCCAGCGGCGTCACCGCCGCCACCTCCGGGGCCCGCTTGGCATTTTTATAGGTGATGGGGCCGTCAAAGCCCAGATACCACCCCCGCTTCAACAGCTCCGCCGCCACCTCCGGCGAGCCGGAAAAGCAGTGGAACACGCCGGTGACGGTGGGAAATTCCTTGATGATGGCAAGGCAGTCCCCGTGGGCTTCCCGATCATGGACGATCACCGGCAGATCCAGCTCCGCCGCCAGTGCCAGCTGCTTGCGGAATACCGTCTGCTGAAACGCTCTGGGCGGATTGTCCTCCCAGTAGTAGTCCAGTCCGATCTCCCCGATGGCCACCACCTTGGGCCGCTCCAAAAGCTGCCGCAGTTCCGTCAGGTCGCCGTCCTGGAAGCCGTCGCAGTCCTCCGGATGGATGCCCACGGCGGCGTACACATGCGGGTACCGTTCCGCCAGCTCTGCCGCCGCATGGGATGAGGGCAGGTCGCATCCCGGGTCCAGCACCAGTCCCACGCCGACCCCCGGCATGGCGGAAAGGAGCTCATCCCGGTCGCTGTCAAAGCGGTCCGCGTCATAATGGGCATGGGTATCAAAAATCGGCATAATCCTCTACCTCGTTCGTTTTTTGTTCCAGTATACACGGAAAGCGGCCGTTTGAAAAGAAAAACCGTGGGAGGACCCACGGTTTTCCGAAGTTCATTCTGTCGGCTTCTTGGGCAGCGTCACCGTGATCACGGTTCCCTTCCCCAGCTGGCTTTCCAGCCGGAGGGTACCGTGGTGATACGCTACGGCGTGTTTCACGATGGACAGCCCCAGCCCCGTGCCGCCAATGGCCCGGGAATGGCTCTTATCCACCCGGTAAAACCGCTCAAAGACCCGGCTCTGATCCCCCTCCGGGATGCCGATGCCGGTATCCCGAACCAAGAGGGCCACGTCCCGATCCGTTTCCGCCACCTCTACGGTGACGCTTCCGCCGGGGACGTTGTACTTCACGGCGTTCTCGCAGAGGTTCCGGGCGATCTCATACAGCAGCCGCCGGACGCCGAAAACCGTCCCGACGGTGCCGGTCACGGAAATGTGCACCGCTTGTGCCGCCGCCTGTGCTGTCAGAGAGCGGGCCGCCTCCTGCGCCAACTCCAAAACGGATACCTGCTCATGGGGCAACGCACCGCCCTCGTCCAACTGGGACAGGCGGAGAATATCGTTGATCAGCGCCACCAGCCGGTCCACCTCCTGATGGATGCGGCTCAGGAACCGGAGCTGGTCCTCCGGCTTCACCAGACCGTTTTCCAGCAATTCCGCGCTGCCGATAATGGACTGCAAGGGCGTTTTCAGTTCGTGAGACACGTTGGCGGTGAACTCCCGCCGCATCCGCTCGGCTTCCGCCTGCTCCGTCACATCAAAGGCCAGCAAAACCGTACCCAGCACCTTGCCGTTGGATTCGATACGGCTGAAATCAAGCTGGTATTCCCGGCCTCGCCGCTCTGCCCGCAGCTGACTGTGCCCGGTCTCGGCGGCGTCATGGATGGCGGCGGTCAGGTCCGGATGGCGATCCACTGTCAAGAAATCCTGTCCTACGCAGGTACCGTCCGCATGAAACAGTGCTTGGGCCGCCGGATTGATGCTGAGGATGCGCCCGCTGTGGTCCAGCAGCACCAGACCTTCCCGCATACTGCCGGTGATCTGTTCAAATTCGTCCTGCCGCTGCCGGAGGTCTCTGGTCCGATGGCGGATCTCCTGCTGCTGGGCGTAGACCCGCCCCAACAGCGGAGACAGCTCCTCATAGGCGTTGTTGTCCAGCGGGTGCTCCAGATCCAGCCGGTTCAGCGGCTCCACCACCCGTCGGGCCGCCCGGCTCGCCAAGAGTGCGGAAAGTCCCACCGCCAACAGTGCCACCACGATGACGGCGTGGAGCATCCCAAGAACCAGCATCCATACCGTTTTCTGACTGCCGGAAATGCGGAGCACAGAGCCGTCCGTCAGGCGCACCGCCTGATAGAGCATCTTTTCCGTCAGCGTCTCGGAATAGCGGGCGCTGCTGCCGCTGCCGCCGGTGAGCGCCTCCCGGATCTCCTCCCGCTGGCCATGATTTTCCATGGGCTGCGTATCCGTTCGGGTGTCATACAGCACCGTGCCGTCCGATGCCACCCAGGTCAGCCGCTCCGCCGTGTCCCGGACGCGGGCCAGATAGTCCGCGCCGTCCGCTTCCACCGCCGCCGCAGCCAGTGTCAGTTCTGTCTGAAGCTGCTGTTCCCGCACCGTGGCGAAATAGGTGTAAAGGCAGCCGGTGATCACCAGAAACGAAGCCAGCAGCACCGTCAGCGATGCCGCCAGAGTTGAACGAAAGATCTTCCCGGTCATAGGCCGGTCTCCATGCGGTAGCCCACGTTCCGAACGGTCTCGATCAGCTTGCCGTAGGCCCCTAACTTCTGCCGCAGGGTGCGGATGTGCATATCCAGTGTGCGGCTGTCATCCATGTACTCCATATTCCACACCTGTGTGAATAGCTGTTCTCTGGTGAATGCCATTCCCGGATGGGACAGAAACAGCCGCAAAAGCTCAAACTCCTTATAAGTGAGCTGGAGCCGCTGGCCGTCCGCCGTCACGGTGCGGCAGTCCAGGTCCATAGAAAGGCCCCCGGCAGAGAGCACATGGCCCGTGTCAGCGGGATGACACCGCCGCAGCACCGCCTTCACCCGGGAAACCATCTCCATGACGCCGAAGGGCTTCACCAGATAGTCGTCGGCCCCTAAGTCCAGACTTTGAATTTTGTCGTATTCCGCGCCCTTGGCAGTGGCCATGATGACGGGGATGTCCCGCAAGGCCGGTGCGGCCTTCATCTTTTTCAGCAGAGACACACCGTCCTCCCCCGGCAGCATCACATCCAGCAGGACCAGCTCCGGCGTTTCCGTCTGCAGCGCCTCCCAGAAGGATGCTCCATCGTCAAAGCCTCTGGCCTCAAAGCCGGTGGATGTCAGGGCGTACAGCTCAATATCCCGGATACTGGCGTCGTCCTCCACGCACCAGATCATAGCAATCTCCTTATGTCAGTGTGATTTCGTCCTTGTGGGTCCCGGTCACGGAGTAAATGACCCACTCGGCAATGTTCGTGGCGTGATCGCCGATGCGCTCGTAGTACTTGGCGATCATCAGCAGGTCCAGGGCGTATTCGCCGTCTGCCGGGTCCGCCGCGATCTTTCCGATCAGGCTCTGCTTGACCCGGGCAAACTGCTCGTCCACAACGTCATCCGCCGCGATGACCTTTTTCGCCAACATTATATCACATTTCACATAGGCGTCCACACTTTCCGTCACCATTTGTATGACCGCCTTCGCCATTTCCTTCAAAAGGGCGTCGTTTTCCGCCTGCCTCCCGTCTAAAAAGGCTACGATCTCTGCGATGTCCTCCGCCTGATCGCCGATGCGCTCCATGTCGGTGATCATCTTGAGCGCTGCGGAGATCTGCCGCAGATCGCGGGCGACGGGCTGCTGCTGCAGAAGCAGCTTCAGGCACAGGGCCTCGATCGTGCGCTCCTGCTCGTTCGTCTGCTCCTCGAGCTGCCCCACGGGGGCCGCGAGCGCCACGTCCTGCTGCTCCAGGGCCTGTGCGGCCAGGCCGATGGCCTGCGCGCAGGTCGCGCCCATCTCGGTCAGCTCCTGGTTGAGGGCGGCGAGCTGCTGGTCAAATTTACTTCTCATTAGCCAAACCTCCCGGTGATGTAATCCTCGGTGCGCTTCTGCTTCGGCTGGTAGAACAGCTTCTGCGTGTCATCGTATTCGATGAGCTCGCCGAGCAGGAAAAACGCCGTTTTATCCGAAATGCGCAGCGCCTGCTGCATGTTGTGAGTGACG
>ENA-ORTG01003704-ORTG01003704.1-human-gut-metagenome-genome-assembly--contig:-NODE-3704-length-10554-cov-8.442518_pt1 | contig 10554 bp, 10 predicted proteins | sample MGYA00241906_ERZ509176 | MGnify/ENA primary metagenome ERZ509176 (study PRJEB26280, sample SAMEA2338811) | human gut metagenome | biome: human gut; feature: human-associated habitat; material: faeces... | reverse complement strand
TCAACGAGCCGTGTGACCATTTCCCGGTCATGACGCATGAAGTGAAATTGACGGACATGACCCGCGAGGCGAACAAGCGCTTCTTTAATTCTATCGACGAGGTTCCGACCGCCGCCATCACCATGGGCGTCGGCACAGTCATGGCCGCGAAGAAGATCGTCATGGTCATCACGGGCGCGGACAAGGCCGACATTCTCTATAAGGTCTTCTTCGGGCCGGTCACGCCGGAGGTTCCCGGCTCCATCCTGCAGTTCCATCCCGATGTGACCCTCATCTGCGACGAGGCAGCGGCAGCCAGAATGCCGCAGTAAGGACAGCTATGCAGTATTTAGGCATTGAATACCAGATCAGGAATCTGCCCGCGCTGGACCGCGCGTTTATTCCCTTCGGCGTCTGGGCCAGCGCATATGAAAAAGGCGCGGATCGCCCGTTCAAAATCGCGGTCGAGCGCGAAAACGGTCTTGTGACCGTATACGAGACGAAGCTGCGCGGCCCTGCATTCGCCGAGGCAAACTACCGTTATGCTGAGCGCTGCGTCAAGATGCTCCTGTGGAGCGTCGGCGGCTGGCGCGTGTACCTCTGCGGCGACGACGCGATTGCAAAGCGTATGCAGGACGAGTACCGCGCGGGCGGGAAGCGCGAGTTCGACGCCGGTTTCATGCAGGACGTGTACGAGCGCCCGTTTGAGATCGTCCTCGCGGACGAGGCGGGCTTTCCGCAGGCACACGAGCAGACCAGAAAGGTCGGCGGCCATACGAACGGCTGCCGCATCGGCTTTGACGCAGGCGGCTCCGACCGCAAGGTGTCTGCTGTCATAGACGGCAAGACGGTCTACTCCGAGGAGGTCGTCTGGCATCCCAAGACGAGCGAGGACCCGCAGTACCAGTATGACGGCATCGTCGCCGCGTTCAAAACGGCGGCGTCCAAACTGCCCCGCGTGGACGGTATCGGCGTGTCGTCCGCAGGCGTGTTCATCGGCAACGCGCCGATGGTGTCCTCCATCTTTCTCAAGGTCCCGCGCTCCCGCCGCGAGGAGGTCAAGACGGTTTACGACCGTGCGGCCCGAGAGATCGGCGACGTGCCCATCGTTGTCGCCAACGACGGCGATGTGTCGGCGCTGGCAGGCTCCATGAGCCTCGGCGAAGGCTCCGTCATGGGCCTTGCCATGGGCACGAGCGAGGCGGTCGGCTACGTGAACGCCGACAGCAATCTGCTCGGCTGGTTCAGTGAACTGGCCTTTGCCCCGGTCGATCTGAACGAGAACGCCATGCGCGACGAGTGGTCGGGCGATCTCGGCGTCGGCTGCAAGTATTTCTCGCAGGACGCAGTTTCCAAGCTGGCCCCCGCCGCCGGAATCGCGCTTTCCGAGAGCCTGACCCCTGCCGAGAAGCTCAAGGAGGTGCAGAAGCTGGCCGAACAGGGCCTGCCATATGCGCTGGAGATCTTCAAATCCATCGGCGTGTATCTCGCCCATACGCTTTTCCTGTACGCACGGTTCTATGACATCCGGAACCTGATCGTGCTGGGCCGCGTGGCCTCCGGCGTGGGCGGAGAGCGGATCGTCTCTGAGTGCCAGCGGGTGCTGAAAGAAGAATACCCGGCGCTGGCACAGAAGCTCCGCGTCATGCTGCCGGATGAAAACTTCCGCCGCGTCGGCCAGTCCATGGCCGCGGCCAGTCTGCCGGAGGTATGAGGATGCTGTTCAAAAACGCGAATCTCTTTGTAGATGGACAGTTTCAGCACGGCTCGTTCCGTGTGGAAAACGGAAAATTTACGGAAATTCTGAACGCTGTGCCCACAGAGGACGGCGTTGATCTGGAAAATCAGTATGTCATTCCCGGCCTCATCGACGTGCATAACCACGGCAATTCCGGCGCGGATTTTTCCGACGGCGATTACGACGGCCTTGTCAAAATGGCGCGCTATCTTGCCCAAAACGGCGTGACCGGTTTCGCGCCCGCGTCCATGACGCTGCCGTATGACGTGCTGGAGACGGCGTATCGGACCGCTGTCCGGCTCAGAAACGAGCAGCCGACGGGCTGCGCCCGCCTGCTTGGCATCCAGATGGAGGGGCCGTTCTTCTCCGAAAAGAAAAAGGGCGCGCAGAACGGCGCGTATCTGAAAAATCCGGATTTCGGCGCGTTTAAACGGCTTTATGACGTGTCCGAGGGCCTCATCCGCATTGCGGACGTGGCTGCGGAGCTGCCCGGCGCGGTGGAATTCACGAAGCTTGCAAGTAAGCTCTGCACGGTCTCCATCGCGCACACCGACTGCACGTATGAAGAGGCTTCCGCCGTCTTTGACGCAGGCGCGAGCCATCTGACGCACCTGTACAACGCCATGCCCGGCATCCACCACCGCAAGCCCGGCCCCATCGGCGCGGGCAGCGAACGCGAAGCTGTGGTTGCCGAGCTGATCTGCGACGGCCAGCACGTCCACCCCAGCGCCGTGCGCATGGCCTTCAGGCTCTTCCCGGGCAGGATTTGCCTCATTTCCGACGCGCTGCGCTGCTGCGGTATGCCGGATGGGCAGTATACGCTCGGCGGACAGGATGTGTTCCTGAAAAACAGCGTCGCACGTCTTGCCGACGGCACAATTGCAGGCTCGGCCACGAATCTGTACGACTGTATGCGCAAGGCTGTGGAATTCGGCATCCCGAAGGAGCAGGCCATCCTCTCCGCAACGCTCGTCCCCGCAAGGGAGCTTGGCCGCGAGGCCGAGACCGGCTCGATCACGCCCGGCAAGCTGGCCGACTTCGTCGTCTGTGACGAAGCGCTGAACCGGAAAGCCGTCTATCTCTCCGGCGTCCTGCTGGAACCGTAAATACAATGACCCCCGGACGTACCGTGTCAGGTATGTCCGGGGGTCGTTTCGTGATTTTACTGCTTCTTTCCGGCCCAGAGCTCGCTGAGGATCGTAGAGCCGAGAACCAAGACGGCTCCGGCCAGACCGGCAGGGGAGAGCGGCTCGTGCAGAACGAGGGCCGAGAGGATCAGGGCCGTGATAGGGTCGAGATAGCTCATGAGCGCGACGGTCTGCGTCGGCAGGCACACCATGGCCCCGAAATACATCGCATAGGGGATCGCCGTATGCGTCAGCGACACCAGAAGCATCAGTCCGGCGGACAGCGCCGTCAGATGCAGACCGGAGAAGCCGCCCGTCAGCGCCAGATACGGTGCCATGACCAGTCCCGCCGCGCCAAGCTGCACGATGGTCTTGTCGTATGCGTCCAGCGAGGTGAGCGCCTTGCGGTTCACGGCGGTGATGGCGGCATATAGGACCGCCGAGCCGACAGCAAGCGCAATGCCCGTCAGTGTTCCGTCCGGCAGCGTGCCGCCGTCCAGCACGCCCGAGACGAGCACCATGCCGCACGCAGCCAGCCCCACACAGACAAGCTGCCGCCACGTGAGCCGCTCGTGGAAGACGAACGGCGAGGCCAGGATCAGCATGACCGGGGCCGTGTAATAGCAGAGCGTCGCGACGGCGATGCTGGTGTAGCGGTACGCCTCAAACAGCAGCATCCAGTTAAAGCCGATCATGCCGCCAGAAATGAGCAGCGGCAGAAGAGACTTCCGGATGGCAGCCAGGCCCGGCTTTTTCCCGCCCAGCCGCTGCATAAGCAGCAGCAGAACGCAGCCCAGCAGCCCGCGGAAGCAGGCGATCACGCCGCTCGGCAGGTCGATGAACCGGCGCAGCAGGCCGATGGTGCCGAAAATGAGCATACTGGCTGCGAACGGCAGGCGGGCCGGGTGCTCTGCTTTTTCTTTTCTCATAGGTTACTTCCTGAAAAATGCAAGATTCAGATCGACGTCGCCCTCAATGCCGTCGACCGTGCCGGAGGCAGAATACTGCCAGAGGTCAAAGTGATAGGCAAACGACGGCGTATCGTTGTATTCAGCCAGCCAGAACGTGTACGTCTGCAGGCTCGGCAGATGCAGCTCCTCATAGCCGAGCTGCTGATTGAAGTAAAGCCCGGCCTGATAGCCCGCGTTCCGGATCTCGGTGCAGAACGTATCGGTCACGATGGTCAGCGACGCCAGATCCATGGTGTCGCTGCGCGCCTCCGAGCCGATCTTTTCCCAGTCGAAGAAGACGGGGAAGGCGAGCAGGTACCCGGAGATCTTGTCCAGCACGAACCGGGCCTCCTCCCGCGCCTCCTGCTCGTCGATGGCCTGCGAGAAGAAATACACGCCCACGTCAAGCCCGGCGTCAATGGCCCCCTCCAGATTCTGCGTGAAATACGCGTCCTCCTGAATGGCTCCCTCCGTATACCCGCGGTAGCCGACGCGGAGAATGGCAAACTGCACGCCGCTGTCCGCGACGCGCTGCCAGTCGATCTCCTGCTGGTGCGCGGAGACGTCGATGCCGACCTGGCTGGTTATGGTGTCGCTTTCATAGCGCAGGAAGCCGCCGTCCATATAAAAGCAGGACGGATCATATGTATTTTCCGGAATTTCCTCCGTCTTGTCCACGGCGCTCGGCTCGATCGGCGTGAGCTGCTCGTGATCCTTCGCGCTGACGGTCGCGTTCGTGCCGTAGTGGAGCAATCGGCCCAGCAGGGCCGTCAGCCCCCAGATCACAAGCGCTGCCAGCAGCACAAAAATCACGATCATCAGCGCCCGGGAGCGCCGCGCACGTTTGCTTGTTTGACGCATGAACTGATCCTCTGTAAGTAAATGATGTAGAATTATAGCATATTCTGCGGCAAAAGCCAAGCGGCTTGTCTTTTTTCGAAGGATATGTTATAATATATAAATTACACGACCCGAAGGAGGCGAACGCGTGGATAACATGGAACGCAGGCAGAACGAGGAGCTGCTGGAGGCGCGCAGGCTGCGCCGGCAGGAGCAGAAGCGCAGGCTTCTGATGCGCCAGCGGGTGCTGGTCATTGTTTTGCTTGTGATCGTGATTTTGTCTCTGATCCTCATTCTGCGCGGCTGCCGCAACCGGCGCGAGCACCCGGAGCTTTACGTCAAAAAGGACAATGCGCTGGAGCTGCAGACGGAGCCGGACGCGACCGTCAACATTGCCGCTGTCGGCGATATCATGATCACCGACGATCTGCTTGCCGACGCCAGGCAGCCGGACGGCAGCTATCAGTTTGCCGAAAGCTTTGCCGCCGTGTCCGGCTATACGCTCTCGGCGGATCTCGCCATCGGCAATCTGGAATGCAATTTCTGCGGTGAGCCGTATGGCGGAAAGCCGGATTACCGCGCGCCGGATTCACTTGCCATGACGCTGTCGACCATCGGCTTTGATCTTTTGCAGACGGCCAACACCTGCTCCATCCAGAACGGCCTGTCCGGTTTGCAGAGCACCATCGACGCGCTTACAAACGCGGGCATCGACCATGCGGGCACCTACGCAAGCCAGACCGAGCGCTCCAATAACGGCGGCGTCGTGCTCAAGACCGTCAGCGGCATGAAGATCGCGATCATCGCCTATACGAAGGGCCTCGGCGGCCTGCAGCTGCCGGAGGGCGCAGAGTACGCGGTGAATCTCCTGTACAAGGATTACAGCACGGACTATGAAAAGCTCGACATGAGCGCCCTTCTGGACTCGGTAGACGCGGCGAAGGCGCTGAAGCCCGACATCATCCTCGTCATGCTCCATTGGGGCAGTGAGGCGACACTGGAGCCCACCAGAACGCAGGAGTCCATCGCAAAGCAGCTGTTCGAGCGCGGCGCGGACGCGATCATCGGCACGCACAGCCATCTGGTCGGCAGAATGGAGACGATGGACATCACGACGGACGACGGAAAGGAAAAGACCTGCTTTGTGGCCTACAGCCTCGGCAACTTCTTTTCCAGCCAGAGCAGCAGCTATGCCAGCGGCTGCGAGGAATCGGTCATTCTGAACCTGCAATTCACCAAAAACGGCGAGACGGGTGAAACGGCGCTGACAAATGTGAGCTATACGCCCCTGTACCTGCTCGACAGCGGCAAGGACGCCGACGGCAGCCGCTACGAGATCCTCCCCATCCGCACAGCCATCGCCTCCGGCCTGTTCCCGAAGGAAACAGAACGCCTGACAAACGCCATCAGCCGCCTGCGCACAAGGACCGAGTCGGACTTTGATTCCGGTAAATAAGGCGAAGCGCCCGCTGCTATCCGGCAGCGGGCGCTTTGAAATATTGAAGCTTAGTGACCGGCGTTCATCTGCGCAGCGACTTCGGCAGCGAAGTCTTCCTGCTTCTTCTCGATGCCCTCGCCCTTTTCGAAGCGAACGGCGTCGACGAACGTGACCTTGCCGCCCAGAGCCTTGGCTGCGGAGGCCATGTACTGCTCAACAGACATGGAGCCGTCCTTGACGAAGGCCTGCTGCAGCAGGCAGTTCTCCTCGTAGAACTTGTTCAGCTTGCCGGCAGCGATCTTTTCCTTGACCTGCTGGGGCTTGGTGGCCATCTTCGGGTCGTTGTCCATCTGCGCGACGAGAACCTTCTTCTCCTCGGCGATGACGTCCTCGGTGACGAGGCTCTTGTCCCAGAAGCGGGGATTCAGCGCAGCGATCTGCATGGCAACGTCCTTGCCGATGGTGGTGGCGTCGATGCCGCCCTCAACCGCGAGGTTGACCAGCACGCCGATCTTGCCGCCTGCATGGACATAGGACACAGTGGTGTTCTTGTCGAAGCGGGCGAAACGGCGAATCTGCAGGTTTTCACCGATGGACATGACCTTCTCGGGCAGGACCTCGGAGACCTTCAGCTCGGTGCCGGGGTAGGTGCAGTCCTTGATGGCCTCGACGTCAGCGGGGTTGTTCTCGAGAACGACCTGGCAGATATCCTTGACAAACTGAACGAACGGAGCGGACTTCGCGCAGAAGTCAGTCTCGCAGTTGACCTCGACCATGGCGCCGACGCCGCACTTTTCGCAGACAGTCGCGTAAGCCATGCCCTCAGCCGCGATGCGGCCGGCCTTCTTGGCGGCCTTGGCCAGACCCTTTTCGCGCAGCCATTCAACAGCCTTGTCCATATCGCCGTCGGTCTCGGACAGTGCCTTCTTGCAGTCCATCATGCCGACATTGGTCATTTCACGCAGTTTCTTGACATCAGCAGCAGTAAATGCCATTGTAAATTCCTCCTGTTTTTATCTTTTGAAAAGCGCCCGTCGTGCGGCGGGCGCTATAAATAGTACGGATTATTCAGCGGCGGGAGCTTCCTCGGCTGCGGGAGCCTCGGTGTTCTCTTCACCCTGACGGCCCTCGGTCACGGCGTTGGCCATGGTGGCGGCGATCAGGCGGATGGCGCGGATGGCGTCATCGTTGCCGGGGATGACATAGTCGACCTCGTCCGGGTCGCAGTTGGTGTCGACGATGGCGACGATGGGAATGTGCAGCTTGCGGGCCTCGGCGATGGCGTTGCGCTCCTTGCGCGGGTCAACGATGAACAGCGCGCCGGGCAGCTTCTTCATTTCCTTGACGCCGCCGAGATACTTCTCAAGCTTGGCGATCTCGCCCTGATGCTTGATGACTTCCTTCTTGGGAAGCATTGCGAACGTGCCGTCGGCTTCCATCTTCTTCAGCTGGGCCAGACGGTCGATACGGGTGCGCATGGTGCGGAAGTTCGTCAGCATACCGCCGAGCCAGCGGGCGTTGACGTAGTACTGGCCGACACGCTCAGCCTCTTCCTTGATGGCGTCCTGCGCCTGCTTCTTGGTGCCGACGAACAGGATGGACTGACCGTTCGCTGCCAGCTCACGGACAAAGTTGTAAGCCTCTTCGAGCTTCTTGACCGTCTTCTGCAGGTCAATGATGTAGATGCCGTTGCGCTCCGTGTAGATATACGGGGCCATTTTCGGGTTCCAGCGACGGGTCTGATGACCGAAGTGGACGCCAGCTTCGAGAAGCTGCTTCATGGATACGACTGCCATTGTGTGTTCTCCTTTTGTTTTTGACCTCCACAGGGCTGACCGCTTCCATCCCGAAGGACACGAGAAAGCGCCACCGCCCGGTGTGTGGTGTAGTAATGTCGCCGTTTTCGCACAGCGCCTTGACATTATAGCGGAAAAGCGCTCCAAATGCAAGTGTTTTTTCACGAAACCCCCTGCATTTTTTGCGCTTTTTACCGGCTTAAAAGAGGCTCCGCTTCTTGCGCGGCGTCCGCCACTCGGAAAGCGGCCCGTCGACCAGAATCAGGTCGTCTCCGATGCGCTTGATGCACAGCCACGGGATCACATAGTCGTCCTCCCGGCCGAACAGCCCCAGAAACCGGCACGGCCCCGGCACGATCAGCGCCGTCACGCGCCCACAGCAGATATCGACCACCAGATCGTTCACATACCCCAGCCGCGCCCCCTCGCACACATGGATCACTTCCTTGTCCCGCAGCTCCTGGAACCGGTTCGTCATCGCACAAGCCCCCTTTGCAGGAAGTATATGCGGCGGGTATCTCCGTTATGACGGGAGGATCGCCTTGCGGATGGAGCGGATGGCGCTTTTTTCAAGACGGGACACCTGCGCCTGCGAGATGCCGATCTGGCCCGCGACCTCCATCTGCGTGCGGCCTGCCTCGAAGCGCAGGGCCAGAATGCGCTTTTCACGCTCCGACAGATGGGAGATGGCCTCGCGCAGCGTGATGGATTCAATCCACTGCTCGTCGGTATTTTTCCGGTCGCGCACCTGGTCCATGACCGTCAGCGCGTCGCCGCCCTCGGAATAGACCGGCTCGTAAAGCGAAACGGGTGCGGTGATGGCGTCGAGCGCGGCGGTGATCTGCGCGGGCGGCAGATCGAGCGCCTGCGCGATCTCGTCGATGGACGGCTCACGACCGTTTGCATCCGTCAGCTGCTGTCTGCACTGCAGAACGCGGTAGGCCGTGTCGCGCAGCGACCGGCTGACGCGGATGGGGCTGTAGTCGCGCAGATACCGCCGCAGTTCGCCCGCGATCATCGGCACACCGTAGGTCGAAAAGCGGACGTTTTTCGTGGTGTCAAAGTTGGCGATGGCCTTCAAAAGCCCGATGCAGCCGACCTGAAACAGATCGTCCGGATTTTCGCCCCGGCTCAGAAACCGCTGCACCACAGACAGGACCAGCTTGAGATTTCCCTCCACCAGACGGCTGCGCGCGTCCATATCCCCCTGCTGCGAGCGCTCGATCAGCCGCATCATCTCCGCGTTCGAGAGCGTCTGCAGCTTCGATGTGTTGACGCCGCAGATCTCGACCTTTCCCTGCATATCTGCTACCTCCATCTTCTGTTTCTGGATATATCGTCAGTATTTCCCGGCTTTCCCATTTGATACGGAAAACTTCCAAGCAGATTCCGAACTTTTTCGCGGATTTTGTCCGTGCGCAGTTGACGATAATCCCTTCCGTCCCGTCGACGTAAAAAGCGAAGGCCTGTTATTGGGAACCGAAATTGGTCAGGAAAAGTTCATAAAATACGGGTGTTGACAACTCTGTTGACAGTGTGAAAAACTTTTGAACACCAATCGCTTTTCCACATTTCCACATCGTTATCAACACCCGCCTGTTTGCAGCGATTTGTTCCGGTGGGGACATAATGCAGTTTACATAACGATAATTCGACCTTTTATGACAAAAAAGCCGGAATTTCACCCAGCGACAATCCCCGGTGCAGCGCCAGATCGCAGCTGTAGCCGACGAGCCTGCCCATCTCGCGCACCCGTGTGTCCACATCCTGCATCGTGACCAGCACGCCCCGCGGCACGTCCAGCTCCAGCTCCGCCTGCCGGAACAGGGAGATCGCGTCCACGACCGTCGGTACGCCCACGGCGATGACCGGCACGCCCAGCGTCCGCCGGGAAAATTCCTGCCGGCTGTTGCCTACGCCGGAGCCCGGCACGATGCCGCTGTCCGAGAGCTGGACGGTGCGGAACAGCCGCCCCGGCTCTGCCGCCGCCAGCGCGTCGATCACGATCACAACGTCCGGCTGCGCGGTCTGCATGGCGCATTTGACAAGCTCCAGACTTTCAATGCCCGTCTGGCCCAGTACGCCCGGCTGACAGGCCGCGACGCGCATGAGGCCCGGCAGCGCTTCATCCGGGCCCGTCTGCAGATGGCGCGTGACGATCAGATTCTTCACGGCCTCCGGGCCGATGGCGTCGGGCGTGATGTCCCGGTTGCCCAGCCCGACGACGAGCGCCTGCCTGCACGGCCCCAGCAGCTCGCGCAGCGCCCGGCTCACGGTGCGCACGGCATTTGAAAAGCTCCCCGGCTCCCGGCGCGAGAGCGCTTCAAGCTCCGCTGTGATATACGTGCCGCGCGGCTTGCCGAGCGCCTGCTCGCCCTCGGCGCTTGTGATTTTCACGACTGTCATGCGTACACCGTGCCGCTCCTGTTCGCGCGCGGCGACGCCGGAAAGCTGCGTCTGTTCCTGCGCGGAGCGCTCATACAGCGCCTTGGCCTCCATCGCCAGATCCGTTCTTGGCTGCATAGACTCACCTCCCGGCTAGTTTTTCCGGAAAGTCGGGGAATATGTGAAAAATTTTTTTGAAAAAATCCGAAAAAAAGATTGATTTTATCGGACCATGCCGCTATAATGTATTTCTGCATGAAACGGTATCTGTTTCTATATTCACGCTATTGGAGGAGGTGTA